>Ga0187871_10003009_pt1 | contig 13264 bp, 16 predicted proteins | sample June2016WEW_16_1_FD_132988 | JGI IMG/M metagenome (GOLD analysis project Ga0187871, IMG submission 132988) | Peatland microbial communities from SPRUCE experiment site at the Marcell Experimental Forest, Minnesota, USA - June2016WEW_16_10 | ecosystem: Environmental > Terrestrial > Soil >... | reverse complement strand
CCGGACACTTTCAGAGTCAGATTCGTCGTGGCGTTCTCGTTGATGTCGACCTTGAACCTGCCGCTCACCGTCTTTCCGAAGCCTTTCGCTTCGGCCGACACCGAATACACTCCCGGCGGAATCGAGCGGAACAAATAGCGGCCGCTGCTGTCGGAGGTCGTGTTGAACGTATAGCCTTTTTCCTGGTCCACAAGGACGACCTTGGCTCCCTCGACTACAGCGCCCGAGGCGTCAGTCAGCACGCCGCTTACCGTGCCGAAGTAGGCTTGGCCGAACATCATGGTGGGAAATGCAACCACGGTCGCCACGAGCAAGCAGGCCGCGAGAATCCTTTGAGAACTGGTCTGTAGTTTGGAAGCGAGCAGATGCATCTTTCCCCCTTTAGTCGCAGTGGAACAGATACGACTCGACGCCGCCCGAGCGACGGTCGGGGAATATTAAACCGATTTAATGTTTTGCGCCAGCGGGGAAATCCTGACCAGCCACAAACTCCACTACCTCGCGCTCCGCCCAGCGCCCATCGTTCACGACATAATTTGCGGGAACGTTCGCAGCACAGTCCGCCGCATTGCCGTTGCGCTCACCCGAATTCCGTTCACCCAGATCTCTCTCGCCCGGATTTTTCTGACCCAGATTTTTCTGACCCAAGTTTTTCTGACCCAGGAAAGCGCAATGCCCGCCATCGTCGGTCTCGACGTAGGTGATGTTTGGATTCGCGGCGATGCGCCGCCGCGTCTCCGGCGTCAGCCGGATGAACGGATCATTCGCGGCATGAATGATGAGTGCCGGCACCGCAATCCGGTCGACCACATTGGCCGCCGCAGCCCGGGCGTAGTAGTCGTCGGCACTGGCAAACCCGCAGTAGTGGGCCGTGATGCGGTCATCGAACAGGCGCAGGCTGGAAATCCCATGCAGCCGCGACACTTCGAATTTTCCGGGAAACAGGCGCGCCTTCAGCCGCAAGCGCCGGAACAACTGCATCAGGAAGTAATACTCGTAAATCCGATTCCGCGGTTCGTGCAGCGCGTCGGCCGAGGCCGCCAGGTCCATCGCCGGACATACCGCCGCCACCGCTCGAAATCCCGGCGGAGCATTTCCGTCCCTACCCCACTCCCCGGCCAGTTTCAGCACCAGATTTCCGCCCATCGAAAACCCGATGAGGGCGAAGCGCGAGACCCCGTCGTTCTCGATCACGTTCCGCACGACCGCAGCCACGTCCCCGGACAGGCTCGAGTTGTAGAGCGTCGGCGCGAAGTAATCCATGCCGCCGCAGTTGCGCTGGTTCATAAGCACGACGTTCATACCCGCCGCCAGCCCGTTGCGCGCTACGCCCTGCATGTACTTGGAATCGGAAGAACCCTCGAGCCCGTGAACCACGATCAAGGTCAAGGGCCGGACGCGGTCCGCACCCTGCCAGTAACACCAGCAGCGCACCTTAATCCCCGGCGCAACCTCGACGAGGCGCTCCTCTGCCAGCGGCAAACGAATCTTGCGCGGCAGCAGAAAGCTGGCAATGGTCTGCACGTGTCCGCCGCCCAGCCAGCGCCGCGCGCGGAACGGCGCCCGCGCCGTCCACGCCGTTCGGCCCGAAGCACGCGGCATTTGCGAAGTCCCCACAAATTGATTCTAATGGAGGCAGACACGGAGTCGCCCATGCCCATCTTCGAATACATCTGCAAGGAATGTCATCACCAGTTCGAGGCCCTCGTCTACGGCAAGCAAAAAGCCGAGTGTCCCAAGTGCCATGCCACTAAGCTGGAGCCTCAGCTCTCGGTCTTCGCTGTGTCGGCAAAAAGCTCGTCGGCCTCCGCGTCCCCGACCCGCGCCTGCGGATCCTGCGGCGATCCCCGCGGCCCCGGCGCCTGCTCCCTGGGCGACTTGAACTAGGTGGACATGAACAAGATTGTGCGGACGGCCGCTTATTAAAGTTGCTGCCATCGCCCTCGCAAATCCATCAGGTTACCTGAGAGGTTACCGTCCCGCCCCTTAGGCCTTTTTCTCGCTCCCCTATGCACCACCGTACCCTGTCGGCGGACTGCGGCGCGGCATAGTCTTTGCGGATGGACTCCCCCAAACCGCAGGAACGGCGCGGCACTCGCTACTCTCTCAATCTTCCAGTCTCGCTTACGCTGGGCCACAAGAAAATGCACGCCCGCTCGGAGAACATCAGCCTAAGTGGAATCCTGCTTTCCAGCGCCTTTCTGATTCCCGAAGGTTCGGTGGTCGACGTGGCGGTTCGCGTCGCCGCCCTTCCCCAACCGGGCACGGAGATGACTGCTCGCGGCAAGGTGCTTCGAGTCGAGCCGAAGTCCACGGGAAATTTCTCCGTGGCCGTGGTGTTCGACCGGCCGATCGAGTTCAGCTTCGATCTGAAGAGCGGAGCTGGCGGCCAGATTGCAGCTAGCCGACTCCCCCAGCGGAAAAAAGCTGCCGCTGCCGGTGGGACGAACGTCGCGTCAGCTTGGCTGATGGAAACGTAAGCAAACTTTCGTTAACTTGGAGAAGTTATGCAGCGTAGGTTCTTAAAGATTGCCGCAGTGGCACTGTTGACGAACCTGGCCGCCTATGGGCAATCGCTTGGCGAAATTGCACGCGAGTATCGCGAGAAACAGAACGCCGAGCAAGCCTCCGGAGCGACGCCTAAAACGCAGCCCAAGATGATCACGAACAAAGATCTCCCGGCAAATCCGGAGGGGTACCAGGCACCGCGCGAGCCGCAGTTCTCGTCCGGCGAAACGACCTTCGGCAAAGCCGCTGACCGCTCTGCGCAGCGCCTCGAACAGCAATTGCTGGCCGAGCAACGCGTGGGCGAGCAATGGAAGCGGCAGATCGTGGAACAAGAAAACCGGGTGGCGGCGATTCAGGCGAGGATCGACCAGATCAACACCTCGATCCGTTCCGGAGGGGTAAGCCCCCAGGGACCATACAACCGGTATCAGGCGCTCCAACTGGAGCATGCCGCGCAGATGCAGATGCGCCTCGACGAGCAGAAGCGCCGGCTTGATGCCATGCAGGAAGCAGCGCGCCGCGCCGGCATGCACACCGCGGTTTACGATCCGTAGAGATCTTCTATATCGCCAAAGGTAAGCCCTCCCCGATTTCAGGACTCAGCCAGCGGCTGCTACACTTTCCTGCGATGCGCGTCAAAATTCTCGGCTCGGCTGCCGGCGGAGGATTTCCCCAGTGGAATTGTGCCTGCCCGAATTGCCGCGCCCAGCGCGCCGGAACCTTCCGCGGCAAGGCCCGCACCCAGGCCCAAGTCGCGATCAGCGCCGACTCGCGGACATGGTTCTTGCTGGGAGCTTCTCCCGATCTGCGCGCGCAGATCGAGGCCACTTCAGAACTTCACCCGCAGTTTGAGCCCGATAAAAAAGCTGTCCGCCAGTCGCCCATCGCCGGCGCCGTGCTCGCCAACGCCGACATTGATCATGTGCTCGGCCTGCTGCTGCTGCGCGAACTGCAGCCGCTCCGCATCTACGCCACTGACTCGATTCGCCGCATTCTGACGGAAGACAATTCCATGTTCGCCATGCTGCAACGTGTTCCGGGGCAGGTCACCTGGAGCAGCTTCGAACCGGGAAGAATCTTCCCACTCGAAAATCCCGCGGGCAAAGATTCCGGATTGCGGTGCCGTGCGCTCTCGCTCGGCACGCACTATCCCGCATACGTCGCGCCGCTGAGAAAAAGCGAACTCACCTTCGGCGAAGCTTCCCTGGGACTGATCGTCGATTCGCCGACCGGCAAGCGGCTCGCTTATATGCCCGCGGTCCCGCAGATCGACGACTCGCTCTTGAAGGAGTTTGATTCCGCCGACGCGCTGATCTTTGACGGAACTTTCTGGAGCGACGACGAACTGATTCGCATGCAAGGCAGCGGACAAACCTCGCATCAAATGGGCCACGTTCCCGTCTCTTCTGCCGAAGGCAGCCTGAGTAAGTTGGCGGGACTGAGCCGTCCACGTAAAATCTTTATCCATATCAACAACACGAATCCCATGCTGAACGAGGCTGGCCCCGAGTATCGGCAGGTGCGGGAGAGCGGCTGGGAAATCGCGGAGGATGGATGCCAGTTCGACTTGTAGAGGCCGGCGAATCAGACGGTCTGCTGTCGTTCGACGAACTGCGCTCCCGGATGCGAGCGGTCGGCGAGGAACGCTACCACCACCGCCATCCTTTTCACCTGATGATGCACGAGGGCCGCCTCAGCCGCGGACAGCTGCAGGCCTGGGCTTTGAACCGTTACTACTATCAGAGCATCATCCCGATCAAAGATTCGATCATCCTGTCACGCGGCACCGACCCGTTCTTTCGCCGCGCCTGGCGCAAGCGCGTGATCGATCACGATGGAGATGCGACCACTCATAACGAGGGCGGCATCCTCCGCTGGCTGAAACTCGCCGAGGCGGCGGGGCTCAATGCCGATCAGGTGCAGGCCGGAACCGGCATCCTGCCCGCAACGCGCTTCGCCGTCAACGAGTACCTCAACATCGTGCGCAGCCGCAGCCTGCTGGAAGCAGTCGCCTCGTCGCTCACCGAGATGTTCTCGCGCGACCTGATCACGCTGCGCATGGAAAAGTTGCGCGAGCATTATCCGTGGCTTTCCGGCGGCTTGGATTACTTCGAAGCGCGCCTGACGCAGGCTCCTGAAGACGCGAAGTTCGCCATCAACTACGTGTTCGAGAATGCGAAGACGCGGTCCGAGCAGGAACTCGCCATCCAGGCCCTGCGCGATAAGTGCGACATTCTCTGGGCGCAACTTGACGCGCTCTATTTCGCTTACGTGCAGCCCGGCTGGCCGCCGCCCGGCGCGTTTCAAGTCCAGGAAGAGGGATCCTGACCATGGCACTTCCTGCTGATACAAGTCAGCCGCGCCTCGCCGCCGGATGCCGCTGGGGTCCGGAGACTAACACCGGCAGCGAAGAGAACCGCATGATCCTCTTCCCCGAGGGCGCCATCAAGCTGCAAGGCACAGGGCGTCAGGTGCTGGAGCAATGCGACGGTCAGCGCACGTTTGGGGAGATCATCGCCGAACTGCAGAAACAATTCAGCGCGGCAGATCCGGCGAAGATTCGTACGGACATCAGCGCGTTTCTGGAGCAGTTGCAAAAGAAGCGAATCGTGGACTACTAGTGGCCCACATGCTATAGTGTTACCAGGTAACACCTTTAAGCACCCATGCCGAAACCCTCGACAACCAGCCTGAAACTCGATACCGAGGTAAAGAAGCGCGTGCAGCGGCTGGCCGCTGCCCGACGACGGTCGCCGCACTGGCTGATGCGTGAAGCGATCGAGGAATATATCGAGCGCGAGGAGAAGCGCGAGCAGTTTCGTCAGGACGCCCTAAGTGCCTGGGCCCATTATCAGGCAACCGGTCAGCACGTCACCGCCGAAGACGCCGACGCCTGGCTGGCCAGGCTCGAAGCCGGTAAAGACGCCGCGCCTCCGAAATGCCGCGCCTGAGGTGGTCCCAAGCGGCGCTGTTGGATGTGGCCCGCCTTCACGCCTTTCTGGCTCCGAAGAGCCGGGATGCCGCCACGCGCGCCGTTAAGGCTATCCGGCACGGCGCCAAAGCGCTTGCCAAGCACCCGGAGATGGGCCGCCCAGTCGAAGAAATGCCGCCAGAGTTCCGCGAATGGGTCATTGATTTCGGACATGGCGCCTACATCGCGCTATATCACTATGACGGAAAAGAAACCGTGATACTGGCGGTACGTCACGGACGCGAAGCCGGATATTGAGCCTTCGCGAAAATTCAAATGCCTCAAGAAACCAATCCTCAGTCGGGGAGTTTGCAGCGGGCATCGGTTCCGAATCCTCTCGCGCTCATCGCCGAAGTCACGCACCGCTGCCCGCTGCACTGCGTGTACTGCTCCAATCCTCTGGAGTTGGCGGGCACAAAGGCGGAGCTCTCGACCGGCGAATGGACAAGCGTGTTCCAGCAGTCGGGAAAACTCGGCATGCTGCACGCGCACTTTACGGGTGGCGAACCGCTGGCTCGCACCGACCTGACAGAGCTAATCGCTGCCGCGAGCGCCGCCGGACTCTACACCAATCTCATCACCTCAGGCATCGGACTCAACGAATCGCGGCTGCAAACGCTGGTCAGCGCCGGGCTCGACCACATCCAGATCAGCTTTCAGGATTCGCGCGAAGAAGCGGCAAACTGGATTGCTGGAGCGAAAGCGCACGCGCACAAAATCGAACTGTCGCGGGCTATCCGCAGACACAAGGTCGACAGGAATGAGATTGACGAAAAAAAGACTGGCGGAAAAAACCTTGCCTTCACCGTAAACCTGGTCGTGCATCGCCAAAACCTCGACCACCTCGAGGACATGATCGCCTTCATCGAGCAACTCAGCCCCGAGCGTATCGAGATCGCACATACGCAGTACTACGGCTGGGCGCTGGCCAACCGCGCTGCGCTGCTGCCGACGCGCGCACAGCTGGAAAAAGCGGTCGCCATCGTGGCCGCGGCTGAGAAGCGGCTCGCCGGGCGCATTCGCATCGATTCAGTCGTGCCCGACTACTACGCGAAGTATCCCAAGGCCTGCATGGGAGGTTGGGGACGAAGATTGATGCTCATCAATCCCTCCGGCAAAGTTCTTCCCTGCCACGCGGCGGAAGTGCTGCCGGGCCTGTCGTTTGAGAATGTGCGTGAGAAGACGCTGGCGTGGATCTGGCAGGAGTCACCCTCCTTCCGCCGCTTCCGTGGCGAAGACTGGATGCCTGAGCCCTGTCGCAGTTGCGACCGCCGCACTGAAGATTTCGGAGGCTGCCGCTGTCAGGCATTCCTGCTGACCACCGACGCCACGGCGACGGATCCAGCGTGCTCGCTGGCGCCGTCCCATGGCATTGTTGAATCCGCAGTCCGCGAAGCGAATGCCAGCGCGGCGAGCACCCGGCCGATCGCTGCATCGTCATTCGTGCAACTGCAGAAGCAGACCGCCGGTCTCTGGAGCTACCGCACGAATCCCGAATAATGACTTCGCGTCACCAGCGCACGCCGATGGTAATGGGGCGCAGGTCAGTCGTTTTGCCGTTGTACGAGCCGTGCAGATAGCGGAATTCTGCGTACAGCTCGACTTTCGGATTTATCTTGTGCGTCACACCTAGTCCGAAGGTTTCGCCAAATTCGTTCTGGCTTGCGTGCAGAAAGTTTCCGTTTACCGGCAGGCTGGAGTTGAAACACGGCCCCCACCACTGGAAGAACGAGTTGCAGCCCGATCCGGGGATGGCGGTCGAGGAATCCAACTTGCCCGAGCGATGATAAAAGGCCGGACCCACCACAATGTAGCCGCCCCAATCGCTGGTCACCGGCATATTGATAATGGGTTCGAGCGACACCGAATAGACGTGACTGGTCGCTCCCGGCGCCTGGGCCAGTCGCAGTGCCGAGTCCCGCAGCGGCAGATTGTCAAACTGGAAATCCATGCGGAATCCGAAATACTGGCTGTAGTTGCGAGCGACGCCCGCGGACGCTACGCCGCCTCCGCCCCGCACGAAATCCATGGTCGTCCCGTCCGGCAGACTCGCTCCGCCGCCCGCGTTGAACACCCAGTTCTTGTACAGTTTCACCTTTGGCTTGCGGGCCAACCCTATCTCTCCGGGCGTGGCCTCCTGGCCGGACTGCTTGGTATCGGCTGGCTGCTGAGCCTGGGGTTGCTGGGCCTGGGGCTGTTCGGGTGCTTGCTGAGCCGGAGTTTGTTGGGCATGAACCGTTGTGGCTCCCGCCAGAATCGTCGCCAAAATTAATGTCGGAACGACCCTGACTCCGGGAACCGCCGCGAACTTTCGAATCATTCATTCTCCTCCCGCTGCCGGGGTGGTTGCAGACCTTGGCGCTCGGGCCCATACGTCGGCCGCATACTTCTTTCCAAAGACAGGCGCTTCTGGAAACGACGGGTCCGCGATGCTCCCGCCGGAATTGCACTCGCAGCAGGCAGGCACCATATTATCAACTTTGATGCCGATTCCGCCTGCGATGCCGCCCTTTGCAAGTCCTGGCCGGGATTAATTAAGAGGATGAGTTCTTGGAACTCATCTGTTCCGCAATGCTGCGAAACAGATTGGGAAGCCACGCATTCCATTGGTTCCAGTCATGATTTCCGGGGACAGTGTGAAACTCGTGTCGGAAGTGCCTCGCCCCCAGCAGTGCCGCGAACTCGCGGTTTGCCGGCAGCAAGCCTTCTTGTTCGCCGCAGGTCAGAAAGAAATATGGAGTCGCTTCCGGATTTGCTGTCCTGATCAAAACAAAAGGATCATTGCCGCGCCGCGTCTGGCTGCCGGCGGACCCAAAAATCGCGTTGTAGTGGCGTGACTGCTGCAGCCGCTTAATGGAAAACGCGCGGCGCGGAACGTCGATGGCGGAGCTGATTCCGCCAGCGAAAATGAACAGGCCGGGATGATGCAGCGCCAGGTTCACCGCGCCGAAACCTCCCATGGAGACGCCCACAATCGCGCGGTTCGAACGGCCGGTCGCGACTGGAAACTTGCTCTCCACGTCTGTGATGAGGTCTTTCACAATGTAATCTTCGTAGCGATCCCGCGGCGGGTCGACCGCATTGGTGTAATACGATGAGCCGCCCTCGGGCATTACGAGAACCAGGCCCGACTCGGCGAAACGTGCCACGTCAGAATCGTTGGTCCAATCGCGAAATCCTCCTCCGCCGCCGTGCAGCAGGTAAACCGCATTCAGCTTCGATCCGGGTGCAGCGTCGAGAGGCAGCACGACGCGATACTGCATGTCCCGATTGAGCGCCGTGCTGTGGAATGTAACGTCACGCAAGACCACCGTTGGGGTCAGGCGGGGATGGTCTGGCGGCTGCGCTTCGTCTTTCTTCTTGCAGTTCGTCGAGAGAAGGAGAATGACGGCGAGAAGCACGCGGCCGGAGAAGCGACGCTCGACTGTCCGCATGAGGCAGTGATCATAGCTGAAAAATAGCCTCCTGCGGCCTCAGGCAGCTGTAAGAGTTCTTTCCATGTCAACATCGAGACCGCAAGAATGCCCCAGCATCCCGCGCTTTGCAGTTTCCGAGAAGCGCAAGTCGCACGTATGATAAGGGATTCGATTTTCGGAGCGAGAGATTCCTTGCCCAAGCAGACCTCAAAACCAGCCGCGAGTTCGGCCAAGAGCAAGAACCAGGGTCGAAAGGAAACGGAGCAAACTTCCACCTGCCGCGTCGCCCTGATCGGATTCGGAACGGTGGGCCGCCCGGTGGCAAGAATACTTTGGGAGAACGGCGACCGTTCTCTGCGCCTCACCCACATCTGCAATCGAAACATCGAAAAGAAGAAGCAGTCCTGGGGGTCGAACAAGTTTCCGAGCGATGTCATATGGACCGACGACGTCGACTCGGTGCTGAACTCAGATGTTGATATCGTCATCGAGTTGATCGGCGGCCTCGACCCCGCCGGCAAGATCGTGCGCCGCGCGCTCGAGTCCGGCAAATCGGTGGTCACGGCCAACAAGCAACTGATCGCGCGGCACGGCCCAGAACTTCTGCAACTGGCCACCCGCAACGGATGCCAACTCGAGTTCGGCGCCTCGGTGGCCGGAGGCGTTCCGGTTCTTCCCGCGCTGCGCACTGGGTTGTGCGGAGACCGCCTGCACGGCATCGCAGGAATTCTGAACGGGACGTGCAACTACATTCTGAGCCGCATCGAAACCGCGCGGATCCCCTTTAGCGAAGCGCTCGAAGAAGCGCAGGCTCGTGGGTATGCCGAGGCGGACGCCTCAGAAGATTTGGATGGCGGCGACGCGCGCGCGAAGCTCGCGATCCTCGCGCTGGCAGGACTGCATACGCAGGTCACGCCGGAATCGGTGCGTGCCCGCACCATTCGCGCGGTCGATGCGGTCGACTTTGACTACGCCGCGGAACTGGGCTGCACCATTCGCCAGATTTCGCGCGCCGATTTGAAGGACAACACTTTGTTCGCCGACGTGGGCCCGTGCCTGGTCCCCACTGACTCGCCCTTCGGACGCGTGCAGAGAAATCTCAACCTGGTACTGACTTCGGGCCAGTACGGCGGGGACATGGCGTTTCTCGGCGCCGGAGCGGGCGGCGATCCGACGGCGGTGGCCGTGGTTTCAGACGTGATGTCGGTGGCGCAGAATCTCGGCGCCGCGCCTAAAAAGAGTGGCCCTGGCAAGAAAGACGTTGCCAGCAACGTCTCCACCGGCGAGATCTCTGCGCCGCCCATTAGCAGCGATTTCGAGACCCCATGGTACTTGCGGTTCTTCGTCCGCGATCAGCCGGGAATTGTCGCGCGGCTGGCCCAAATCATGGCCGCACATCATTTGAATATCGACTCTCTGCTGCAGAAACCGGGCTTTGAAAAATCTTCGTTGCCGTTTGTGATTACGCTGGAGCCCTGCCACGATTCCATGCTGCATCCTGCACTACAGGAAATGTCGGGCCTGGAGTTCTCGATCCGGCCGTGCCTGTGCCTTCCCATCCTGCGTTAGTGCGGGTGGGGTTAGCGGGGCTGTGGTGGGAGCAAGAAAATCAGCGCCGGCCGTCGCGATCATTCTGCGTGCGACAAGCCGGCGCCAGCCGAGATTTGTTCCGAGAAAACTACTTCCAGAAGGGATTGTTAAGACCCGCGGGCCGGAGTGCGCTGTCGGTTTGCGTCTCCGTACACGATTCGTCCGAGATTTTCTCGTCGATGAAGCGGGATGCGGGCGGTGCAGTCAATTCCTCTTTCTTGCCGGGTGACGGATTAAAAGGATAATCGGATTTCATGGCCTAAACCTCCATCTTGATGATCTAGTTTCATTTAACACCTCGCCGGCCTGCCGCGGGCAGCAAACTTTCGATGGCTCGCATCGAAAAACCCGCAGGCGCGCGCCATCCGGGACCGCGCCCGACCGCGACAGTCAAGTAAGTCGCAGGAAGTCCTCCCGCGAGATCGCATATAGCTTTTCCTTTTCCTCGGGCGAGCCTTTGGCGCCAGCGATTATCCGATCGAATTTCAGCCCGGCTTTCTGCAGCACGCGTTCCGAACTTACGTTCTCGGGAGCGCATCTGCCCTGGATCCGCGTGAGTTTTATGTCGTCAAAACCGAATCGCAGCATTGCTTGCAATGCCTCCAGGGCCAACCCGCTTCCGCGATATGGCCGCGCCACGTAATAATTAACCTCTCCGCAATATTCGAGCGTTCCCAGTTCGCTCTCGTAGCCGATCCGGCAAAAACTGCAGTTGCCGGCGATCACTCCCGTTTCTTTGAGCACCATTGCCCAGGGCCCCATTCCCCATTCCCGGTACGAGCGAATGCAGAATTCAAGAAACTCCTCTGCGCCGCGCGCCTCATCCCACCGGGCGACATCGGCGAGATCGCCTTCCCGAAACACCCGCAATCGCAGACGCTCGGTCTCAAGTTCACTCATCTTCAGATTCAGCGGCATTTGAACTCGTCTGGTTATCCGAGGACGGGTTAGAGAGTTGTCTCACAACCAGAGATCCTCGTCTTGGAGTTATCATACTCAACGAGTTTCCGATTGATGTCGTCGCCTATTTGAAATTAAAACTCCGAAAACAAATCCCCAGAAAGGCCCTCATGAAATACCGCAAGCTAGGCCGTACCGGTTTCGAAGTCAGTGACATTGCCCACGGGCTGTGGGGCATGAGCGGATGGAGCGGGTCCGACGACAAAGAATCTCTGGCTGCGATGCAGCTCGGCGTCGATCTCGGTTGCAACTTTTTTGACACGGCCTGGGCCTATGGCGAGGGCAAAAGCGACGGCCTGCTGGGCGAGATCATGAATCGCAATTCAGGCAAGCGCCTCTACGCTGCGTCAAAGATTCCTCCCGCCAATGACCGCTGGCCCGCGCTGCCGGAATATAAGTACAGCGACGTTTTTTCGCCGCAACATGTTTTCAAATATGCCGACCTCATCCTCAAGCAGTTGCGTGTCGACACCATCGACCTGCTGCAGTTTCATGTCTGGGATGATTCGTGGACCAACGAGCCCGAATTCCGCTCGACCGTCGAAAAACTGAAGCGCGACAAGTGGATTCGCTTCTTCGGGCTGAGCATCAACCGCTGGCAGCCGGAGAATGGCATCAAGGCCCTGCGCACTGGACTGGTGGATGCGGTGCAGGTGATTTACAACATCTTCGACCAGGCACCGGATGATGAACTTTTTCCTGTTTGCCAGGAGCTCAACATCGGCGTCATTGCCCGCGTCCCGCTCGATGAGGGCAGCCTCGGCGGAAAAATGACTCTGCAAACCACTTTCCCGAAAAACGACTGGCGCTCAGGATATTTCGGCCCCGAGAATCTGGCCAAGACCGTTAAGCGCGTCGACAAACTGAAAGAAGTTCTTCCCCCGGGAATGACACTGCCGGAGATGGCGCTGCGCTTTATCCTGTCGCATCCCGCGGTGAGCACAACCATTGCCGGCATGCGCAAACTGGAGAACGTGCGGCAGAACATCGCCACCAGCGATGCCGGCCCCCTCGACAAAACGCTGCTCGCCGAATTGAAAAAACATCGCTGGAACCGCACGCCGCAGAAGTGGTCTGACTAGGCTGCCGACTAAAGCTGTCCGGCTGCGCGACCCCTACGACTGCTGGTAGTAGGCTGCTTCCTCACGCTACTCTGCCTTCCTGCGGGTATTCGCCCGTCCCATGGAAAAAATACCTCTCTCTCGCAAGTCGCTTCTCGTCGCGGTGTCGCTCGCACTGCTGTCAATCGCGCTGCACGCGCAGAATCCACGCGGCTCTCTGCGCGGCACGGTGCAGGACATGACCGGCGCTCGCATTCCCTCCGCCAAAATCGTGATGCGCGCCGTTGATTCATCGCTGCAGCGGGAAGCCACGAGCGAAGATCGCGGCGAGTTTCGACTGGATGATCTGCTACCCGGCACTTACCACATGACCGTAAGCGCCACAGGATTCGCGCCCGCACAATCCGACGTATCCGTTGCCGTCAGTTCGGTACGCGAACTCACGGTCACGCTCAAGCCGGAGGCTGCCTCGCAAACCGTTACCGTGCAAAGCCAACCTTCTTCGATCACCACGCAGCCCACCGATCTTTCCAGCGCCGTGCGCGGCGGCGTAGTCGGCGGCCGGGATCTCGAAGCGCTTCCCCTGCCCGCGCGCAGCTTCGCCAACATTGCCTATCTCGTGCCCGGCACCGAACCGGTTGAGCCTTCCGATCCCACCAAGGCGCGCATCACAGCTGTCTCCACCGGCGGAAGTTCCGGCCTGAACAATGAGTTATCAGTAGACGGCGCCGACAACTCCGACGACTGGATTGGCGGCT
>Ga0187871_10003006_pt1 | contig 13268 bp, 11 predicted proteins | sample June2016WEW_16_1_FD_132988 | JGI IMG/M metagenome (GOLD analysis project Ga0187871, IMG submission 132988) | Peatland microbial communities from SPRUCE experiment site at the Marcell Experimental Forest, Minnesota, USA - June2016WEW_16_10 | ecosystem: Environmental > Terrestrial > Soil >... | reverse complement strand
GGCGCGGCAAATCTAGCCAGACGAGCAAGTACTAGGCCGGGGTTCTACAAGATTGCATGGCAATCCGTCAGAGACAAATCCGCACGACTCTTCGTTCGATGGCCGCGCCCAGATCCCGGAGGACTGGTTCCGGCAGGCGCGCTTGAGCCACCTGGAACAGCTCGTTCTCCTCGCGCCGGATATGCTCCGTGAGCAAGCCGCACAACCGCTCCAGCAACGCCGCGTTGGGCGCGGAACGCAATTGTGCGATGAGATCTTCCACTTGACGATGCTGGGCGATCAGGTCCGCGACCAGGGACAGCTTCCCCAGGGCGTTTTCGATGGCTGGGAACAGGATTTGCTCCTCGATTTCGAAGTGGTTGGCGAGTTCCAGTTCGTAGCGATCGATGACGCGCCGCGCGAGCTCGGCCACATTAAGCGAGGAGCGATCCTCACCCAGCGAGCGGCGCGTCAGCACACACATGGCGAGGGCGTTGTGGTGCTGGTGCGAGAGCGGGATCAAATTGGGGTCGCGCAGCATGGGCTTGACTGCTAATATAGCGAAAATGAACTGGAACGATGCCGCCGAAGACTTGCTGCAACAGATACTGGCTCAGACGCCACGCCCGTTGAGAGAGGCAGCCGAGGCTCAGCTTCGCGAACGCGCAGAGAGCCTGGCCGAAGAGGAGGGCAAGAACCGGGTGGGTGTGGAGACCGTGATCGCGGCCTGGGTCGCCAATACGCCGGAAACTGTGCGTTCCGACTTGCCGCGGCAGATGGAGCGGTTTGGGCTGGACCCGGCCGAGTACGCGCATTTGCTCGAGTAAGAGCGGGGCTCAAGCCCCGCGCGGGCTTAAGCCCGCCCCCCATTTCTTGGTTAGCAGGGCATCCAGCGAGAAGCGGCCGGGACCGAAGATCAGCACGATCAGAAACGCAAACAGGAATGTGTATGGGGCCGCGGCGTAGAATTTATCCGGGTCCGAGAAGATCGAGAACAGCGCTTCGCGATCCGCCGTCACGAACGCGACCGCCATGTCACAGGTAAGCAGCAGCGCGACCAGCCGCGAACCCAGTCCCAGCATGATCAGGATGCCGCCCAGAAACTCCAGGACGACGATGAAAGGCGCATTCAGGCCTGGCAGCGGTATGCCCAGACTGGTGAAGAACTCGGTCACCTTCGCCAGGTTGTGGAGCTTGCCCCAACCGGTTTGCATCATCTGGAATCCCCAGTAAAGGCGCACCAGCAGCAGGAAGGGAGACTGCAGATGGGAGGCTGCGGCGATTAGCAGGGTGTAGAGTTTGGTCAAGAGTCTCATCGGGATCCGCGACACAGCCAACCCATTTCGGCCCATGCGGCAAACCAGGTTTCCACGCGGCGGCGCAGTTCCTCGACCGGCGCCGGGCTGTCTTCCAAGGCCGCTTCCACGGCTTTGCCGACCGGCTCACCCTTTGCCAGCGCGGCCAGCAGACGGAATTCTTCAGCGTCCAGGCGGCGATAGTAGACCACGAAATCCTGGCGATGCACAGCCAGAAAGATGTGCGCGGCGGGCATGCGGTGGATGCGCCGCACCAGGCCCCCGGCCTTGCGTTTGAGCACCGCGTTGCTGGCCGTCCCGTGTTCCTCGGATGCCGCATTCACCTTCACGCGCAAATCGTCCACAGGATAGCCCAGCTCGATGAGCCGGATATAAGGCTGCAGACCGGTGCGCAAGCCGGGTCCGAGTTCCAGCAGATCTTCCGGACCGAGAACCGCTTCCTCCTTCTCATCGAAGGCTTCGATATGCGCCCACTCCAGGCGAATCATGTCCAGCGCCAGGGCCAACCGGTCGCCCGCGAACGCGGGATTCCGGCGCAACCATTCTTCCAGGCGCGACCCCAGATTCCGCATCGTCCAGGATGCCGAAGGGCGGTCCGTCAAGTAAGCCTTCGCCAGCCGCTCGAAGGCGCGCTGGCCGAGCACGGCGCGCAGGCCGGGGAAATCCTCGTAGAGCGAATCCAGCAGGCGGTACCAGTAGCTGCGGCTGTAGATCTCCAGGCGCTCAAGCGAGGTCAAACGGTCGTTCGGCTTGATGTAATCCACCGGCGCTTGGGGATCGATGTGGTCGCCGGCGGTTAGCGGGCGCATCAGGGCGGCGGCCATCTGCTTCTGCAGCGCGAGCAGGCTCATGGCGCCACCGGCATGGGCTCGGCTTGGGGCGCTGCGACGTACTTTTCGGCCTTGCGCGCCTCGGCATGCACTTCGTCGAACGACGGAATACGATCGTCCCATTCGAGCAATGTGGCGGTCGGCCCCACGCGGCGAACGGCATGCTCGTAGAGCTTCCAGACAGGATCAATCACCGGGTGGTCGTGCGTATCCAAAATGTATTTGGCGAACTTGGAGTGGCCCGCGATGTGGATCTGCGCCACGCGCTCCGGGGGCACGCTGTTCAGGTAATCGTAAGGATCGAAGCTGTGGTTACGGGACGAGACGTAGATGTTGTTCACGTCCAGAAGAATGCCGCAGTCGGCGCGCTCCACGACTTCGTTCAGAAACTCCCATTCGGTCATTTCCGATTCGTGGAACTCGGCATAACTGCTGACGTTCTCGACCGCGATGGGCACCTCAAGATAGGAGCGGGCTTCGCGGACCTTGCGCGCCGTGATCTTGGCGGCTTCGAAGGTGTAGGGCATGGGGAGCAGGTCGTGCGTATAGCGGCCATCCACGCTGCCCCAGCAGAGATGGTCGGTGACCCAGGGCGTTTTGGTGCGTTTGACCAGGGCCTTCAAACGGCGCAGGTGATCGCGATTGAGCGGCTCGGCCGAACCGAAATACATCGATACGCCATGCTGCACGACGCGGTATTGCTCCAGGATTTTGTCGAGCGTGGCCAGCGGGCGGCCGCCATCCACCATGAAGTTCTCCGAGATGATTTCGAACCAGCTCACCACCGGTTTGTTCTCCAGGATGTGCCGGTAGTGGGGGATGCGGAGACCCACACCGATCCCGTAATCGGTGAACCCGTTGAAGCGATTTGCAGGCACTTGTTTGGAAAATGTCGCGGCCGTGGCGCGGGCGCCCCAGTGACGGAGCCGCGCCACGACCGCAACGCCAGGCTACCCTTTCTTCGTAGTGTCGGTCTTGTTGGAACCGTCGGTGGCGCAGCCGCCCTTACCCTTGCAGGAGTTCTTGCCTTTGCAGCCCGCGTCGCTGGTCTTGCAGCCGCCCTTGCCCTTGCAGGAGTTCTGCCCCTTGCAGGCATGCTTTTCTTTCTTCGCCTGCCAGATGGTGCCGGATGACTGTCCAGCCAGCGAACTGTTGGAGGAAAGCCTCTGGCCGGTGGAGCTAGAGGAGACGGTGCTTGCGTTTAGGCGTGTCATCGTGCCACCCAGCAGGCCGGTGAACGCCGCGGTCAGTACTAAAGAGCCTTTGGAAACTTTCATGATCTTGTATACCCATCCTTTGTCGGTTATTCCCGAATCCCTCGAGATTTCGGAAGCCCGCGGCCAGACGGCAGCAGCAGCCCGATGCGGGTTCCTTAGAGTATACGACACGCGAGTAGCCAGCGGATTACAGGGGTTGTAACAAAAATCGCGCCCGAGCGTCAATCCGGAAGTGATGCGAATAAGCCGGCGATCGACGGTGGGGTGGATGCTCGGGCTGGCATCGGGGTCCGCGCTGGCTCGAGTGGCGCAGGCGGCCGATCCTCCAACGAAGCTGCAGGAGGGCGGGGCGGAGATCGAGGTCTCCTTCGAATCGGAGCATTTCGATCTGCCGCAAGCGGCGCTGCTCGGTTGGGTGAAGCAGGCGGCGCGCGCGGTGAGCGCGTATTACGGACGGTTTCCGGTACCGCGCGCCCGCGTGCGGATCTTCGCCGGAGGCGGGCGGGCAATCTCGCATGGCACCAGCTACGGCGACGACGGCGCGTGGTGCCGTATCTCGGTCGGCCGCGGGGCCACAGTTGCGGATCTGGATCGCGACTGGATGCTGACGCACGAAATGGTGCACTTCGCATTTCCTTCGGTGGCGCGCCGCCATCACTGGATCGAAGAGGGCACAGCCACTTACGTGGAGCCTATCGCGCGGGTTCACATCGGCAACCTAACCGCCGCCGAAGTATGGGGCGACATGATACGGGACATGCACCAGGGCCTGCCGGAGACCGGCGACCGCGGTCTCGACAACACGCCCACCTGGGGCAGGACCTACTGGGGCGGCGCGCTTTTCTGCCTGTTGGCGGACGTGGGAATCCGGAAGAATACGGCCAATGCCAAGGGACTGGAGGACGCGTTGCGGGCCATCAACCGCGCGGGCGGCACCATCGAAACGGATTGGCCGCTGGAGCGCGCGTTCGAGACTGGCGATAAGGCCACGGACGGCAAGACCTTGATGGAACTGTACCGCAAGATGCGCGCTCAGCCGGCGATGGTGGATTTGCCGGATTTATGGAAGCAACTGGGCGTTGGGCGGGAGAATGGCAAGGTCGTGTTTGACGACCGCGCGCCGCTGGCCAGCATCCGCAGGGCGATCATGTGATTGCTCCCGCGGCGGCCGAGGGGCGGGTCTGGAGACCCGCCGCAGGCGTGGACGCCCGCCCCACAGCTATCGCCGCCGCATTCGAGTATCCTATGTATGGACCTTCGGCGCGACTCGCGCCGCGCAAGGAGAAGACAAATGGATAAGGAAGTCGTCAATATCGTGGACCGGCGCACCGGCGCCGCCTACGATCTCCCCTTTTACAAGGGCGCCATCCGTGCCATGGATTTGCGCCAGATCAAGACCGGACCCGAAGACTTCGGCGTGATGACATACGATCCGGCGTTCTTGAATACGGCGTCTTGCCAAAGCGCCATCACCTTCATCGACGGCGACAAAGGGATTCTCCGGTATCGCGGATATCCCGTCGAGCAGTTGGCCGAGAGTTGCACGTTTCTGGAGGTCGCTTACCTCCTTCTCAACGGCGAACTGCCCACCGCGCCGGAACTCAAGCAATGGATGGAGAGCGTCACCAGCCACACCATGCTGCACGAAACCAGCAAGAAATTTCTGGAAGGCTTCCGCTACAACGCGCATCCCATGGGCATGTTCATCAGCACCGTGGCCGCGCTCTCCACCGTATACCCGGAGTCCCGCCACGTGCTGGACCCGGAGATCCGCCAGTTGCAAATCCGCAGACTGATCGGCAAGGTCCCCACCATCGCGGCCTACACTTACCGCCATAGCCTGGGCTTTCCGTACGTCTATCCCGACAACGACCTCGGTTACGCCGCGAACTTCATGAACATGCTGTGGAAGATGGTTGAGCCGAAGTACCAGGCCAACCCGGTCCTGGCTCGCGCCCTGGACATCCTGTTCATCCTGCACGCGGACCATGAACAGAATTGCAGCACCAATGTGATGCGCGCGGTGGGCAGCTCGCAGGCCGATCCGTTTCTGGCCACCGCGGCGGCTGCGGCCGCGCTATCCGGCCCGCTGCATGGCGGCGCCAACGAGGAAGTGCTGCGCATGCTCGACGAGATCGGCACCAAAGACCGCGTGCACGCCTATGTCGATAGCGTCAAGGCCGGCAAAGGCAAGTTAATGGGCTTCGGACACCGTGTCTACAAGAACTACGATCCGCGCGCCCGCATCATCAAGTGGGCCGCCGGCAAGGTGTTCGAAGTCACTGGCGGCAATCCCAAGCTGGAGATCGCTCTGGAACTGGAACGCATCGCGCTGGAAGACGAGTACTTCATCAAGCGCAAGCTTTACCCGAATGTGGACTTCTACTCCGGCATTATGTATCAGGCCATGGGCTTCCGTCCGGAGATGTTCACCGTATTGTTCGCCATTCCGCGCACCGTCGGCTGGCTGGCGCAATGGCAGGAGATGATCGAGGATCCCGAGCAGAAGATCGCCCGTCCGCGCCAGATTTATACGGGCTACGAAGCCCGCGACGTCGTGCCGATCGAACAGCGCGGCGCGGCTGTCACGGCTTAGTATTTCGCCCATGTCTGAGCGCGGAGCGCTGCTGTTTCGTGTTTCACCGAATCGCCATCGGGACCAGCTCCTCTGGCTGGTGGCTGGACTCGCCTTCGCCGCCGTCGTCCTGATCGAAGCGCGGTGGCGCCACAAGCCCCTGGACTCGCCGCTGTTGTTCCTTGCGGTCTTCTACACGGCTATGTTTTTTTGCCCAGCGGAGAGCCGCGGTTTACGAGAACGGCATTCAGCTCCCGGCGGATACCTCGGGCGCGCGGAGCCGTTTCATTCTCTGGTCGCAAGTGGAGCGCTTCCACTTGGACGGAGACGTTCTGACGATCGTCCCGACCACGGCGGTCATGGGAGGGGCGGAACTCGAACGCCCGCTCCTCGGCGGCTCGGTCCGTTCCGGCCGACAGGCGAGGACAGGGGGAGAGCCTCCTAGCGAAAGCTGCGGCGGTCGAAGGGCGCCAGTAGCCCACCCCCCAGCGAAAACCCAGGCGCCGGATTAGTGTTCGAAATTACTTGGCTCGGGCTGGCTGGACCGAGTCAGCGTGTAGTCCGGAACCAGCGTGGCCGGGTCAAGCGGTTCCGCAGGATGCCTGGCCAAGGCGCCGCCGGCCAGGTCAAAAGCGTAAAGGTTGTTGTCAGTGGATTCCACGTATACCACCCCATTGGCTACCGCCGGCGAGGATTCCACGTCGCTGCCGGTCGCGAAGCTCCACAATTCGGCGCCTGTGCTGGCATTCAGGGCATACACGTTGCCGTCAAATGATCCCACGTAGACCACCCCGTTAGCCACCGCGGGGGAGGATTCCACGACGTCGCCGGTTGTAAAGGTCCACAGCCTGGCGCCCGTGCTGGCGTTCAGGGCGTACACGTTGTGATCGGCCGAACCCACATACACCACGCCGTTCGCGACCGCCGGCGAGGGGTACACGCCGTTGCCCGCCGTGAAGCTCCATAACTTCGTCCCCGTGACGGCGTTTAAGGCATACACGTTGCTGTCATTGGACCCCACGTACACCACCCCGTCCGCCACCGCCGGCGAGGAGAGCACCATGCTTCCAGTCGCAAAGCTCCACAACCTGGCGCCCGTGGTCGCATTCAGGGCGTACACGTTGTGGTCGGCAGAACCCACGTACACCACGCCGTTCGCCACGGCCGGCGAGGAGAAAACGACGTTGCCTGTCGCGAAGCTCCACAACTTGGCGCCCGTGGTGGCGTTCAGGGCGTACACGCTGTTGTCTTCGGAGCCGATATACACCACGCCATTCGCCACCGCCGGCGAGGATGGCACGGCGTTGCCCGTCGCAAAGCTCCACAGCATGGCGCCCGTGGTGGCGTTCAGGGCGTACACGTTGTTGTTAAAGGATCCCACGTACACCACGCCGTTCGCCACCGCTGCCGAGGATTGAACGATGCCGCCCGCCGGGAAGCTCCACAACCTGGCGCCTGTGTCGGCGTTCAGGGCATACACGTTGGTGTCAATGGACCCCACATATAACACCCCATTCGCCACCGCCGGCGAGCAATACAAAAAGCCACCGGTGGCGAAGCTCCAAATCAGGTCAATGGATCCCACCGTCAATGGACTCAGGGTATTCTCGTAAGGATTGCTGCGTTTGCCCTTGGGCGTGAAACCGACTTCGGCCCAATTGGTCTGGACCAGGAACGCTTTCTGTGCCGCGACGCCTGTAGCTCGGACCGCGGCCGTCACCCAGTGTGTTCCCGGCTGCGCCGCCGCCGGCGCCTGCACCGATATCGAAAACTCCCCGTTCGCGCTGCTGACCGCTACGGCGGTGTCGGTCGTATCGAAATATACGTCGAGCAGCACGCCCGCAGGGAAACCTTTCCCGGACACCACTATAGTGGTGGTAGGCGGTCCCGATGTGGGCGAGAGCCCGAGCGCCGTAGCCCCGATGGCGGTGGCTGTCAGCAGGCACCCCGCGGCACATAAGACTACGGCCTTAACGGCAGTCTGGTTGAAGCACACGATGGTCATCTTTCTCCATCCTTTCCCTCTTGAGCGGGGCCCCCCCCGGGTTGGCTCAACGATCCGCATTACAGCTTATCACAGTGGATTCACTCAGGGATGTGAATTCATCAGCCTACTTGACGTTCCAGCCCTCCACCTGGACGGCCGGCGGCTTCTTACCCGCATCGGCTGCCTTGTAAGTCGCAGCCACCGTGCGCTTCTCTCCCGGCATTAGCGGGAAGTAGTTGTCTTCCCAAAGCACCGGCAGTATTTCGGCTTCCTCATCCTCTACGTCGCGCTTGACGGTCTTCACCATCAGGTGAACCGCGAACGCCAAATTGCGCGATGGATTCTCCACCGTGACGCGGGTGATACCGTCGTCGCCCTTCACTTCGGACTCGGCCGAGTACTTCAGTTCCACCGGCGGCAAACTGTTCAGCGCGCTGTAGTCGGCGTAACTCTTCTCCGGCGTGTAATACCACGTGGACCGGTCCCAATCGAGATCGTCCGGCTTGGTCGAAAGCCAGTAAAAGTTCGTGCTTACAGTCTTGCCCGAGGCGTCCTCCAATGCCAGCCGCAGGAAGTAAGTCGAAGACAGGCCGTCGGGCGCGGGAATCGTAAAGACTCGCGTGGCGCTGTCCTGGGCCACGTCCAGCGCAGCGTCTTTAGCGAACCTCTCGCGCATATCGATGTTATAGACCCAGGCCCGCGCCTTCATGCCCGGGTAAGCCTGATAGAAGGAGTTCACCACCACCACCGACGCATCGTCGTAGCTATACTGAATGTGCAGCGGCTCGTTGGCCTTCTTGGCGCCGAAGTAGGAGCCGCCCGGCCGCATGTACCAGTCGTACAGATGCCAGATCATGGACGGCCAGGCGTTGTTCAGCATCCATTGAATGACGCCGGTGGATGTGTACTTATTCCGTCCGAACGCCTCGAACATAGCGCGGTGCCCTTCGTAAGCCATTACCTGCGCCTTGCGCGCGAATTCCTCCACGCCTCCAGACGGCCCATAGCGCGCGTTCAGCGCCGTGGTAAACGTCTTCAAGTCCTTAAACGCGCCGCCGCCCGCATGGTAATCCCACCACGTGTTGACGGGCCATAGGTGGTCCTCGGGCAGCATCCTGCGCAGGCTCTCGATGGGCGGAATCGCCGGTCCGGGACCGGTCTCCGAATTGAACCCGTGCGCGCCGCCGCGGGTCTTATCCAGCAGCCAGTAATTGGGCGGAACCCAATCGTACGGCCCCGTCATCTTTACGCCCGTCTTGCCGCTCACTTCGGTCGGTCTCTCGGTGGCCGACGACTCGAACGGATTGGGCCAGTCTAACTCCTTCACGATCTCGATGTACTTCTTCTCGACGTCTGGTACCGGCGGGTTGTCGCTGCCATTCATCCAATTGAAGACGGACGCGTGGCTGCGCAGCCGGCGGATCTGGTCGCGCAACGATGCCGCCGCGATGGAATGATCTTCGTCTTTCCAATTGCTCCACTTCTCCCAGTGATCGCAGCAGCACCAGCCCGCCGTCACCAGGATGCCCATCTGGTCGGTCAGATCGAAGAAGTGCTCGTCTTCGAGCTTGCCCTCCATGCGCACGGCGTTCAAGTTCATGTCGCGCACATACTTCAGCTCGGCTTCTTGCTTCTCCGGCGACGAGCGCAGCATCATGTCGAACGTGTATCCCGCGCCGCGGATCAGGATGTTCTTGCCATTGATGCGGAACACCCGGTGATTCTGCTCGTCGAGTATGGAAGTCACTTCGCGAATGCCGAATCGCGAGACGCTCTCGTCGGACACCGCTCCGCCCGTTTCGAACTGCAACTTCAGCGTGTAGAGGTTGGGCGTGCCCACCTGGATGGGCCACCACAAGCGCGGATTGGCGACGGCGAGCTGCGCGAATTTGTCGGGCGTGAACTTCACCACTTTGGTTTCGTTCCCCGCCAGGCGCACCTCCTGGGAAAATGCGATCCCTTCGATCTCGCCCTTCAGCGTGCCGCTCACGGAATGCCTGGTCCCGTTCACCACTTCCGCGCTGACCGTCAGTTCGGCCTTGTCGTTCGCGGGCGGGTTCAAATGCGTGATCGCCTGTGGGAAGCGGATCGCCACGGGCCCGGTGGCGTCCAGGTGCACGTCACGCCACAGGCCCATGCCCTTGTCGGGCATCCCCGGGTTCCAATCCACGAACGTGATGGCGAGATCGTCGGGCAGCGGGGCGGACACTTCCACCGCCAGCGCGTTGGTGGCGCCCGGCCGGATGGCTTCCGTCACGTTGTATTCGAACAAGCGCCAGGCACCGGCCATGCTGCCGGAATCCGCGATGCGCTTGCCGTTCAGCCACACGTTGGCGCGATAGTTGATGCCGTCGAAGCGCAGCCAGAGCGTGCCGCCCTTGTGCTCCGCGGGTGCTTGAAACTCCGTGCGAAACCACCAGGGAACCCGGTACGGGCTATCCGGCGGCATGTGGACATTGGAGAAGTTCATCCCGATCGGATAGCTGGTTCCGGAGATCGCGCGGAGATTTACGCCGAACGCCGGATCGGGATACACGTGGGCGTTGACCAGCGCGGCCACCACGGTCGATGGCATGGTGGCCGGATACCAGCCGGTGGTCTTGTAGCCGGGCTTGGAGATGGCGTCGCCCGAGTCTTCGTCCAGCGCGGAAGATTGGATCGCCCAGTGCTCGCGCAGCAGCAGGGGAGCGGCGGGCTGTGCGTGAAGAGCCGCGCACGCCAGCGCCAGTACGGGAAGGAATGTTCTCATAGAGAGTTCCGGATCAAAAGACTAATATATATGTATGCGCACCGTCATTGCGATTGCATTCGCGGCTCTGCTTGCCGCGACCTCCGCCCCGGCGCAGACCGCCCCGGCGCAAACCTCGTGGCAGCTTGTCTGGAGCGACGAATTCAACGGGCCCGCCGGGTCGCAGCCGAACCCCAAGAACTGGAACTACGATCTGGGCGGGGGCGGCTGGGGCAACGGTGAAGCGGAAACCTACACCAACTCCCCGAATAACGTCTTTCAGGATGGCCAGGGCAATCTGGTAATTCGCGCCATCCGCGATTCCAACGGCAATTTCACCTCGGCCCGCCTGCAGACGGGCGCGCCGGGAGCCTCCACGCAAACCACCGATCTGAGTTGGCAATACGGCAGGATTGAAGCCCGTATCAAGCTTCCCTTTGGCCTGGGTGTTTGGCCCGCCTTCTGGATGTTGGGCGAAAACATAGGCTCCGTCAGTTGGCCTGCATGCGGCGAAGTCGATATCATGGAGAACTTCGGGACCTTCTTTAACAACGCCTCCATCAACAATGGAACCGCTCACGGGCCCGTTGCCACGGGCAGCACCAGTGACTACAGCGCCGGAGGGCAGTACACGCTGCCGCCGGGCGAAACGGTGTCGGACGATTACCACGTTTACGCCATTCAATGGTCCGAAAACTCCGCGGCGTTCTATGTCGATGGCTCTCTCTACTACACGGCGACGCCGGCTGTCGTTCCGGCCGGGCAGTGGGTTTTCAACGCCCCCTTCTTCATCCTGCTGAATCTGGCCATCGGCGGCCCCTCCACGTTCCTGGGCACGCCCGATCCTAATGCGCCCTTTCCAAACCAGGATATGCTCGTCGATTACGTGCGCGTTTACCAGGCGACCAGCACGGCTGGACCGGTCGTCAACGCAGGCGGCATTGTGGATGCGGCAAGCTTCGGGCCGGCGTTGACTCCCGGCAGCCTGGCAAGCATCTTCGGAACCGGCTTGGCGACCGCCGATAACGAAGCCACGTTCGACTACACAGCCGGCGCATTCTCGGAGAACATTTCCGGCGTTCAAGTATTCGTGAACGGTGCGGCCTCGCCACTTATCTACCTGTCTCCAGACCAGCTCAACTTCGCGGTTCCGTGGGATAGCCTGGTCGGCGCGCCGCTAAACGTCGAGGTCATGCTCAACGGCGTGCTGAGCAATGCGGTTCCCATCACCCTGGCGAGTGCCGCTCCATCTGCATTCGGATTCGTTTCCAACGTACCGGGTCCCATTTATTCAGTCCCCGTCGCGTATCTCACTTGCACCGGCGATGCGCCTTACCCACAGCCCGGTACGTACTGCACGCTATGGGGCAATGGTTTCGGCCCGACGAATCCTCCACTCACCGATGGCACACCAGCCCCTTCGTCGCCGCTGCCTTGGACGGTGGACACATGCGCCCTCACCATCGGCGGCGTTGCCATCCAACCCCAGTATTGCGGCGCCGCGCCCGGCGAGGTCATCTACCAGTTGAACTTCCAGTATCCGTCTGGCATAGCGGCCGACCCGACCAACAGCGCGATCGCTACGGGGACGCTTACCATCAATGGCAACACCGGCAACCTAACGATCATTGTGGGGCCAGGCGGTGGTTCTTAGCAGGATGCTGAAAGGCATAAACATCGGTCATTCGGGCCACAGACTAAAGTCTGTGCCACCGGTCATCAATGACTTAGCGGCATTTGGTGGCACAGGCTTCAGCCGGTGAAAGCCTTTTTCAGCATCCTGCTAGTCTAGGCGCGATCGGCTATTGCCATTTCCCCTCCAGTCGCCGCCACCAACCGGCGTCGCCTAGCCCGAGATGGTACCACCAGCGGTCAAGCATCTGGCGGTCGCCCTGCAGGATGCCTTCGCGCGTCACGCCCGGCGGCGGCGGGACCAAGGCGGCCAGCGCGTCATAGATGCGGCGCTTCTGGGCCGGCTCCGAGCGCGTGAGTAGATGCCATAACGTGAACGCGTCGTCTTTGGTGGCGTCGGCCAGCACGATGGCCAGTGCCCCATCGCCGCCGCCGGCGAAATCGAAATCCTGGAGCGCCTGGCGCAACGCGGGCGAGGCTTGCTCGCGATAGGGCGTGCCGGGGCCGCGGCCGGGGCGCGTCCGGCACGCTGCGCCCGCGGGAATGAAGGACTCGCGTCCGGTATGCTCGAAGCTGACCCAACCGGCCTGAACGCTTACCAGCCCGCCGCCGTCTTTGTCCACCTGGAGCGTGTAGAAGCAGCCCAGATCGGTGGCTACGGCCGAAGGCGTGTCGACTACGAAGGAGCGCGGCGGCGCCAGGATAAATGCGTGGATGAGGCCATGCTCGAGCGCCATGCGCTGCTGATTGGCGCGGGCGCGCTCCAGGCGCAGGCGACTGTTGGCTTCCACCTCGACGAAGCCGATACTGCCGACGTTCATGGTGGCGTGCCCGCCGGCGCCGGTTTCCAGCGTCTGGCCGACGGAAAGGCGGCTCGATCCTCCGCCGGCGCGCGCCACTTGCCAGCTCTCGGGCGCGCCGCCCACGCCGCCCATGACGAGCCACGCTCCAGCGGCCACCAGAGCGGCGGCTGCGGCGATAGCGCTCCAACGCGGGCGCTGGCG
>Ga0187871_10003004_pt1 | contig 13271 bp, 12 predicted proteins | sample June2016WEW_16_1_FD_132988 | JGI IMG/M metagenome (GOLD analysis project Ga0187871, IMG submission 132988) | Peatland microbial communities from SPRUCE experiment site at the Marcell Experimental Forest, Minnesota, USA - June2016WEW_16_10 | ecosystem: Environmental > Terrestrial > Soil >... | reverse complement strand
CTCGCGCAGCCGGGAGGAGTTTCGTCAAATATGCCGCCGGCTAAGTCGTACCACACGATTCCGGATGTGGTGATGACCACCGCTTCGCCCTGCGGCGACACCGCGATCCGATTCGCGGCGGCGCCCTCTTGCAACTGGTACCATCCCGTATACAGCCGCTTGGACCCTCGTTTTGAAAAATCTCAGCGCGTAAACCGAGAAACGCTGACCCTTGCCCGCCGCGTGACGCGCAGGACGACCGTGGCCGCGTTTCACGCGCGCGCTTACAACCTCATCCGCGCGGGCCACGGTCGACGGACGACGGGCGGCGGGCGCGGGACATCGGCCGCGCTTACGATGGATCACGGTCGGCGGCGACTCGGTCGGTGGCGCATCGTGGAAGGGGCACGCGGGCGGCGCGCGAATCGCGCGTGGCCTGCAGCTCGCACGCCTCCGGCGCCCGTCGCTCGGGCGTGGTGATCGCTTCGGGCTGCGGGCGCGCCCTCGCGGCGGGATGAAGGCCCTGGCTTGCACAGCGTCTCGTCGCCCATCGCGTCGCCCATCCGCGCGCCGGCGGTCGCCGGGCTGCGGTACCGCTTCGACGCCGCGGCGCGCGCGATGGGCCGGCGTCGAGGGGCGGGATGGCCGGCGGCTCGGCGCCGGGAGGACGCGGCAGGCGACGCGGGCGTCGCGTCGCGCGTGCCATGACCCGGTGGCATGATAACATGCGAAAAATGAACGGCCAAACGTGGCTGCGGAGGGTTAGTCGAGCATGGTCTGCGCAGAGAAGATACGCCTGAGAGATGAATATTCTGCTACTGTTAGATGCCTCCGCGCGGCCCTGAAAAACCTCGGCACGAAGACCGGCGACGAATGGGTCAAAGGTCTGGCGGCTTCAAAAGCCGCGCGGGTCGAATGCGCCAAAGCACGCCGCGCTCTTGATGAACACAAAGCCCAGCACGGATGCTGAATTGGTCTTGTCGTCCGGCAGAACCTTCGGGGCAACCTCGCGGTCGGGGCAATCGCGTCTGTACCGATTTCGCTCATGCATCGTCTCTGCGCTGCGCGCAACGGCGCAACCGGGCGAATGCCAAAGGAGAAAATTACGTGCCTGATATACGGTTTCCCGGCTTCTGGCGTGAGGATCGACATCTAAGCTTCTTCCTCGCATTTCTGGTGCTTATGACTATCGTCGTTCCGATGGTCGGCGAGTCGCGCCCTGGGCGGATTGCCATCGACCTGACCTTCGCGCTCATGCTCCTCTCCGGCGCAATCGCGACGGTCAACAGGCGGATGCTCATGTCCCTCATCATTGTGCTGAACATCGTGGAATTCACGGCGGATCTGATCGTCGAATTTGACCCCTCGTTCAGCCCCAGGGCCTGGGACACTGTCCTCAAGGTGTTTTGCATGGCCATTCTAGTGGTCATGACGCTGAAGCAGACGTTTCTTCTTCCCGGCCCAGTTTCCGTGCACCGGGTCATGGGCGGCATTGCCGCCTACCTGCTGATCGGCGTGACTTGGGCGTTCGGTTACAAACTGCTCCTGGAAATGATTCCGGGCGCCATCCATTTCCAAACGCCGCTGGCCGCCGGAGTTGCCACGGGCGAACCCTCCCGTTTGATCTATTTCAGCTTTGAAACCCTTACAACCGTATCCTACGGTGACGCCTATCCAGTACATCGGATTGCGCGATCGCTGACTACGGCAGAAGCGCTCATCGGGCAACTGTACCCCGCGATTCTGATCGCCTCGTTGGTCGGCATGGCGTTGCAGGCGCGGTCCAACCCGGCACCCAAAGACACCGAGTTCAAGCTCTAAGTTATATAGTAATCGCGGGGGCAAATCGCGCAGCGAAGCCGGCCAACCGCTGCGTCCACTGTCCCAGACCGGGATTGTGAGTTACGAGATCTCCATCGCAAGCAGAGCAAACGAGATCTCGCCGGCAAAGCACACGATTCAATAGGTTATGTTGAAAACACTGGAGGCGCGGGTCGGAATCGAACCGACGAATAAGGGTTTTGCAGACCCTGGCCTTACCACTTGGCTACCGCGCCGTCTAAAGCTATAACTGAAAAATACCGCGCCGGACGGTCCAAAGTCAATCTTCGCGCACTCGCCGCTTGGTGTCTGTACATTTTCAGAAATGGAAAGCGCCTTAGTGGGGCAGGCTCGCAGCCTGCGCGGGCCTCGCAGGCCCGCTCTTCGGCGAGCGAACCTCAACTACGGCCGCCGAAACCGCCTGCCCACCACTGCAATCGCAAATGTTCGGCGGCGCGCGCCATCAATCTTCGAGCACCGGCAGCAGCAAGTAGGATGGCCGCCGCGCGTCGTGATAAATCGTCTGCGCGGCCTTGCGCAGCTCGGTCGCATCGGCCACCGGCTCGCCGGTATTCGGATTGCGATCGAAGCGCGGAAAATTACTGCTCGATATTTCCATGCGGATGCGATGGCCTTTTTGAAACACGTTGCCGGTCACGCCTGCGTCAATCGTCAGCTTGCAAATCTCGCCCGGCCGCGCCAGTTCCGGCTTCTCCAGCGATTTGCGGTAGCGCAGCCGCAGGATGCCGTCCGTCAGATTCCGCGCGCGGCCGTCGGGAAACACGTCCACCAGCTTGGCGGTGAAGTCGGTGTCGCGCGCGGAAGTGACGGCGTACAGCACCACCCGCACCGGCCCGACGACTTCCACGTCTTTGCGCAGCGGAGCCGTGGTATACACGAGCACGTCGCGGCGCTGTTCCACCGCGCGCTGGTCCTTGGGTCCCCAAGGAAATACCTTCGGATTGCAACAGGCCGCCCCGCCTACCGTGGGCACGGGATCTTGCGGATCGAATACGAACCGGTCAACCGCGCCGGCCTGGGCAGCCTCATCCGCGGGCGCGCGCCGGCGTAGGCTGCCATCCCCCGCCCGCGTGTTGGCGTGGCCGCGGCTGGCCAGGTAGAATCGCTCCTGGCGCGCGGGCAGCGGCCATTCCCGCGCATCGCGCCAGCGATTGGCGCCCATCACAAACACGCGCACCGGGAGTTGCGAAAGCAGCGGCGTGTCTTTGCCTTTCAGAAACTGGTCGAACCATTGCATCTGGATGCCGTTTAGCGCCACGTGCGAATCCGTTCCGAAATCCACGCCATCCAGTTTCGCCTCCTTATTGTGGGGCCACGGTCCGATCAGTATGCGGTCCACACCTGAGTTCTTGCGTAATCGTTCGTAAGCGTCCAGATCGCTCTCCACGAAATTGTCGAACCATCCGCCCACCGAAAATACGGGCACGCGGATCTTATCGAGCTGTTCGCGCACGCTGATGGATTTCCAGAACGCATCGTATGCCGGATGCCGCACGGCTTCCTGGAACATACTGGAAGTCTGCCCGGTAGCCGCCACGTCGGCCGTGCGCAGCGGCAGGTGCAGCACGAACTTGCCGAAATCCGGATGGAAACGCGGCGCGCGCATGTTCTCCGACATCCACAGCAGGCGTTGGCCCAGCTTCATGGCGCCGCCCGGCGAATAAAACCGGTCGCGATAATCGTCGCAGCCGGAAACCGATGGGAAAATGGCTTTCAAATGCGGGTTGTTCAGGGCGGCCACTTTCCACTGCACGATTCCCAGATAGGAACCGCCCAGCATGCCGATTTTGCCGTCGGACCAAGGCTGGCGCGCGATCCAGTTGAGGGTGTCGTCGCCATCGGCCGGCTCCTCTTCGAGGGGCCGAAACAAGCCTTCCGATGCGTAACGCCCGCGCACATCCTGGACCACCACGGCGTAGCCGCGCGCGACGAACGGCGCATAATTCGGAGAGATGCCGGCTCCCTTGCCGTAGGGCGTACGCACCAGGATGGTGGGATAGCGGCCCGGCGGTTCCGGCCGGAAAACATTCGCGGAGAGGCGCACTCCATCGCGCATAGGCACGGCAATGTCGAGGCTCTTTCCGATCTCCTCCGGCGCCGCGGACAACACCCCGGCACACAGAAGCGGCACTACTGGCGATAGGCGCACAATGTGTCCCAATACTGTTCAGCGATTTGAACGGCCCGGTGACGCTCGACGATGTGCCCGGACGCGCGCAGTCCGATTTCACCCGCACATTCTTTCATCGATGTTAGCAGAAACATGTTGTGCCAGAGCGAATCTTCTTCCGCTACGCCGGGTTCGATGCGCAGGCAGGCCGCCGCCGGATAACGCGAGTTCTCCTCGCCATCGGTCAGCAGGACGGGCTTGCCGACGCCCATCAGCCGGATGGCGATGCCGGAGGTTTCGCCGGCGGCGGGATACCGCAGGTTGATACAGGCGTCCACCGCCAGTGCGGCGCGCCAGAAATCGCGCTCGGCGAGATACGGCAGGCGTAGGATTCCCGGCGCGCTGAGCAAGGGAGCGGCGGCGCGCGCCAGGTCGGACGAAACGAAGGTGCCCGCGATCAAGAGGCGGCTATCCGGTTGCGTTTGCCGCAGCCGGTGGAACGCGCGCAGCACCGCGAAAAGCCGCTTGGATTCGCGCAAGTAGCCGAACACTCCGAAGAGAAATGCGTGCGTGGGGACGCCCAGGCTCTGCCGCATGCGGATCACTTCCCAACCTGGCGGCAGTTCGGGTGGGGCGAACAGATGTGGGATCTCGACCACGGCGGCGCCGGGCGCGTGCTGGCGGACCATGCGGGCCGCTGCTGGGTTATGCACTACGACCGCATGCGCGCGTTCCGCGATGCGCTTCAACATCGGGTAATCGAAGTAGCGCCGGTCGAACCCCGAACTGGCGCGGGCACGCCAGAGATCTTCCGCCAGCCCGCGATGCCATTCGCCGTAGTTGTAGACGAATTCATCGACATAGGCGGCGCGGTCCAGCGCGCCGAGGAAGAAATGATGCAGTACCGCGTCATGCAGCACCGCCACGCCGGGTTGCGCCAGGGCGCGCCGGTAGATCGCGCGATGCAGTTGATTGTTGCCCAGGTGATAGAGCGCGACATCTCCGTGGCGCGCGTGGGGCTCCACGTTTCCATGCCGGCGCAGGGCGGTGAGCAGCGCACCCGCGTAGTCGGCCACTCCGGTGCGCGCGGGCGGCAATGGCGCGAAGTATGCGACCTTCACGGTTTCTTTCGCTTCCCGAACAGCGCGGTCCCCACGCGCACGATAGTGGCGCCCTCTTCGATGGCGGCTTCCAGATCGTGCGACATGCCCATCGAGAGTTGCGGCAATCCGTGCTGTGCGGCGAGTTCGCACAGGCGCCGGAAATAAGGGCGCGACTGTTCTTGGTCGTCCGACCATGGCGGCATGGTCATCAGGCCGAGCAGCCTCAGGTTCGCGCAATCGCGCACCGCGGCGATAAGGCCGGGAAGTTCCTCGGGCGCCGCGCCGGCCTTGGCTTGCTCGGGCGAGAGCTTGACTTCGAGCAGCACGTCGAGAGGCTTGCCGGCTTCGTCTAGGCGCCGCGCCAGTTTCGGCGAATCCACGGTCTGGATACAATGAAACATCTCGGCTGCGCGCGCGCTCTTGTTGCTCTGCAGGTGCCCGATCAAATGGAATCGTGCGCCGGCGAGGCCGCCGACCTCGGGCAGCTTACCCTCGAATTCCTGAACGTAGTTTTCACCGAATTCGCGCAGGCCCAGCGCATAGACGTCGCGAATAGCCTGGGCCGGGAAGACTTTAGTGACGGCCAGCAGCATGATTTGCGCGGGGTCGCGGTGGGCGCGGTCCGCCGCCCTGGCGATGCGCGCCCTGACTTCGGCGAGACTCTGTTCAAGCGTGTTCATTGTACGGTGAGAACCTATTATCCCGCGGATAAGGCTGGAAACGCAGCCGGAGATTTAACACGCCCTAATACCTACAAGGCTAAAAATGAACCCTACTGGTGGGAATTCTCCTGGCGTGGCCGGGTCCCGCCGCGGACCAACCGGCGGAAGTGCCGCCCGCTTCCTGCGGTCCGGCAACCGTGAGAGTCGGCTGGACGGTTCCTGGATCGGCGCGAACTACGGCACGTCGTATTTGTTTTTCTCCGTCGCGCCCGGCGAGCATCGTCTTTGTTGCTTCAGGACGCGTATCGTGCTGGCGTTCGGATTTTATGCCGTGGAATTCGAGGCGGTAAACAGCGGCGAGGCACGGCTGCTTTTGGAGACGTCGGAGTTGAGCCCTATCGTCTGACGAAGTGACCGGGTGGCCTGCGCATTACTCCTGGCGAGCCAGCGCCTCGAATTGCTCTTCAAACGCCCGGAGCGCCTTAACGACATCTCTGGTGCGCTCCCGCATGCCGCGGTGTTGGGCGATTCACGCGAGCCGGGCAGCGGGTTTGTAGATCGCCGCATGCTCCACTTTCCAAAAGAGGCCGGTCAGCATCGAGACCACCTGATATTCTCCCCTAACCCTCAGGCTGGCCTGGGCGCAGTACCCGTGGTATTTGAACGCCTGAACCTCGCCATCGTCTTCGACAGGGTCCGGGGTCCAGTTGGGAAAGGCACTGCGCAACCGGCGGTCGATATCCACCAACCAATTCCGCGGAAACGCGAGGACTCTAACCCCGACAAGATCGTTCAAGCTTGTTAGGGTGTAGGTCTCCGGCGGGCGGTCTTTGAAATCCCTGGTCTCCTGGTGCCTCCGAAGCTTGTCCAGTGCGCTTTCGCAAGACTTGACCCGGCTTTCGACCGCCAGACTTTCGTATCGGTGCAGCCTTCCGGAGATCGGCAGCAAGAGATACCTAATTTCCGCTTCGAGCTGATCGGCAACTCGGCAGATTTCGGGCAGAAGGGTGAAATACTCTTCTCGCAAGCGATCCTCGACAGTGCGTCCAGCTTCAGCCAAGCGTCGCCTCGATCTCCCGTTTCGCGAGTTCAGACGGTTCCCGGTTGAAATAAAACTTCCATTCCTTTCCCCCCGTGTCTTCGCGAATCTTGCGTTCAAGAACCTCCTCAGGTTGATCATCCACAAACTCCACGCTGAAGATCTTCCGGCTCTTGCGGTTGAAGTAGACCATTCGGTCAAAATTATAGGCGAATCCGGCATCATCCAGGATGTTCTGTTTTACGTCCAGCGTTTTCAATCCTAGCCACCTCCCTTGCTCTCAATTTTACCCAATTCTATTCCAGATCAATCCCCTCGCGAGTACTCCGCCTCCACCTGCCGCGCCAACGGCGCCAACCGCTGGCTCCGGTAACAATACGCCGCGCCGATGAAAGCCTTGAACAACGGATGCGGCTCCAGTGGCTTACTCTTTGAACTCCGGGTGAAACTGACACCCCAACATCCACGGATGCTCCGGAATCTCGCAAATCTCCACATAGGTCTGGTCGGGGGTCTGGCCGGTGATGCGCAGTCCGCAGGCGGTAAGTCGCTCCTCGTACTCGCGATTGAACTCGTAACGATGCCGGTGTCTCTCGCTGATTTCGCGCGCGCCGTAAGAGCGCTGCGCCACGCTGCCCTCGGTCAGATGGCACGGCCAGGCTCCCAGCCGCATGGTGCCGCCCAAGTCGTCGATACCCTTCAACTCGCGTAACTTGAAAATCACGCGATGCGGCGTTCCCGGATTGAATTCGGTCGAATCCGCTTGCTCCAGCCCGCAAATGTTGCGCGCGAACTCGATCACCATGGTCTGCATGCCCAGGCAGATGCCGAAATACGGCACCTGATTTTCCCGCGCATAGCGAATGGCGTTCAGCATGCCGTCGATACCGCGCTTGCCGAAACCGCCCGGCACCAGGATGCCGTTCTGGTCCCGGGAACGCCGACGCGGCGCGCCGGTGATATACTTGCAGGTGTAGCGCATTAGCTACAGCGGGTCGATAGTCCCGATTAACGTGGAAGTCAGGGAACGGAGAGTCTTATCGTACAAGACCACCGGTGGCAGGCTCCCGTACCGCGAGTGGCATGACAGCCTCAGCGACGAAGATACGGAGATTGCCGCCGACGTTCGAATCACGCGTCTGAGCGCTGGGAATTTCGGTGACTCCCGGCCAATTGGGGGCGGTGCGTTCGAATCGAGGATAGATTTTGGTCCAGGCTATCGGATTTACTACGGAATAGATGGAGACGAGGTGATACTGCTATGCGGCGGCGACAAATCCACTCAGAGGGCGGACATACTCCGCGCCAAAGAGTACTGGAAGGACTACAAACGACGAAATCGCGCACGAAAGCCCCCGCGGCAGTGAGCCTGCCGGCTGAGGATGAACTGCTTGGCCTGCTGTCCAGATTACGGGACCCGCAATACTGCTCTAAGTATCTATCCGCTGCTTTCCGCGACTCCCCAGAAACCTTCCTGGCGGCGCTGCGTAACGTTGCGCGCGCCCGAAAGGGTATGAGCAAACTGGCCGCTGAAGCGGGAGTGAACCGTGAAAATCTCTACCGCACGCTATCCGAGGAGGGAAACCCCAGGCTCGATACCTTGTGGGCCATTTTGAAAGCCATCGGTTTCCGCGTGTCCCTGGAGCCGTCAGCCGCGTCACAGCCTAGCCGGCGGCGATCGGCCTTTCTCTAGTGCAGGGAGGTTGAGGCTCACTCGGTCCGACCGTGGGCGGGTGCTGTTTGCCTGCCCGCCGTGATAATCTTTTCACATGCAGCAGAGCAAGTTTCTCCGCGCGCTGAATCTCTCGCCGAGCGAGCGGGACAGTGCGCCAGAGGCTGTCGGCAAGCTTAAGACCGTCAACGAATGGATCTCGTCGGCAGTCGAGGCGGTGAAGGATAACCGCGATTTCGTCGCTTCGCTCGCCGCGCTCTCGCCTTGGGCCGAGGCCGCCTTCTCGGCAGCCAAAGACAGTATCGGCCCCATCAAATTCTTAGCGAAGCTCCTGGACGAGCTGACCAAAATCCAGGATCCCGAGGAACTCGCGCGCATTGCTGCAACCCTTGCTTATCAGTCCGCAGCGGAAAAAGCCATCGAAAAGGTCGGACCACCCTTAAATCCACCTGTGGCCGGAACAGCTCTCGACAACGGGACGGACGATATCGCATTCTCCGATTTCACGGTCAGCCAATTTGTTAGCCATCCGTTTGTCGCACGAGCCGACCGCGTTCTTCAGCACTATCTACCGCAAGCGGGATTCTCGGTCGAGCAGACGGACAGAATAATCGGCGCGATCCATGAGGAACTGCCGGACGAGTTAACCGTCCTCTTGAGTAACACCAAGTCAAAGGAGAAATTCGAGCCGCTGTTCCGTTGGCTGGACCTTCCGTCCGATGGGCGCGTATCGACGGCCGCGCTCCGCCGCCACTCTGAGTATGTTTCGTGGGTCTTTAGTGACGCCCCGGTCTTGCAGTGCGAGGCATATGCGCTTGCCGACATCTGCCTTGATGCCGACTGTGGCAGGTTGACGTTCGCCCAGCTTCGGAAAGTACGCCCAGGCAACCCGCAGCCTAATGCGTTCGAGGAGGGAGACCTGAACGGTGGCCGACATCCGCTGCTGGAAACGGTGATGGAGCACGTCGCGAACCCGAGCTTTCGGGAGGCAATCGTGATCCAAGGATCGGCGGGGTGTGGGAAATCGACCTTCACGCTCCGTCTGGCTGACCATCTTCGTCGTGAGGGACTGCGTCCGATCCGAATCCGGCTACGGGACGTAGTCCTCGGTACGGAGTTCTACTCTCAACTGGGCCAAGCGATTCCATTCGAGGACGACCTGTACCTTAAACTCGGAAACCGGGACCGGTTTGTCCCGATAGACGACCCCTTGCGCGGCGGTGCGGTTTTTCAGGAGGAGGTTTGGTACGGGGAGAGGCGGGCGAGGATCTGTCCCTATGTGCTGATATTGGACGGCCGGGACGAGATCAGCGTGGCTGTCTCGGAGGGGTTTAAGCAACGGGTGAAAGAGTTACTGCTCCGCATACGTTCTGAGCTTCTTCGCCCTCGGAGACCTGCCGTTCGGGTCATTTTAACCGGCCGTCCATCGGACGCCGTAGACGAGTGCACCGAGTTCTTCCGCGACGATACCCCGATACTCACAGTCCGCACACTCGCCCCGGCTCAGCTTCCCATATACGCTCGGCTCCTCCGAAGGGCCACGGAAGAGAGGCCCTTGTCGTATGAGGGCGTGTCCTACTGGACCTTCCCACCCGAGGAAATCGTCAGACCAATCTTCGATCGCTACGCCGCCGAGTTCCAGGGGCAGAGCAATGCCCAACTCTCGGCAACCCCGGATATGCCCCGTGGGGTCGCTGCAGTCCTCGGATACCCTCTGCTGCTTCATTTTACCTTTCGCCTCTTGGCTGAAACGGATGTTGAACGTAAGGAACCGATTGAAAGTCCGACGGCTCTGCTAAGGAGGTTGACCGACTATGCGACGCAGGGAGCCGACCTCCCGTCCGACAGGCAGGAGGGGGCTAAGATCCAGGGGAGACTTAGCGGAAGCGACCTGAGAGTGCTGCTGCGGCGGACAGCCGCGCAGATGACGGCACTGGGTCAGGAGAGCATTGGCAAGGCCGAGCTAGAAAAGCGTTTAAGGACGAGCGATCTGGTTGGCCAAGTCAGGGAAATCTCCAAGGACAAGGTGATTCGGCCCTGCTAGTAAGCTTCTACTTCAAAGGCGGCAACACGGCTCTTGGCTGCGAGTTCACCCACAAGGCCTTTCGGGAGTATCTGTTCGCGGAGGAAATAGTTGAAACTCTTAAGGTCTTCGGTCGCAGCTTACAGGGAGACCTCCCGGAACGGTCCCCCGGGCTCTATTGGCGGAATTACGACGAGGCCGACCCCCGCCGGAGTTTCTCCGAGAGCCTCGCTAACCTACTCGGGCCACAGTGGCTTTCGCCTGAGGTCGTAAGCCACCTTGGTTCGCTAGTGCAGTGGGAAATTGCGCGAAGTCATTCGCCATATGAGCCGTCGGATACGCCCGGCTCAACGGTGCGACTGACCCCCGTCGAGTGGCGGCGCGTCAGGACGCTCCTTGCCGACCTATGGGATTGGTGGGCCGATGGCGTCCACCTTCGTCCGCAGCCGCGGGAGGATAGGCACACCGGACAAATACAATGGGAAACATCGCTTGCGGAGAAACTGGTTCCGAGTTGCCGCCCGTTCGTTTTGAGTTCAGCGGGGAGCCTCCCAGAACCCGTTAGAACGACCACCCTCGACGCACACTTGGGTGACGGTCTGTTTCGGCTTGCCAGCAAAGTGCATTGGCACCTTCAAGCGGAACCGGAGGAGACCACCCTGCCTCCACTGCGCTACCAAAGCCGAGACCAAGGACGTGTCAGATTTCGGCCAAGCGGAGCGAACGCAACCTATTTTGGAGTGCTCTGCCATCGGATCTCGGGGGCAGGGTGGCGGCCCAACGGGGCCTTTCCGGTGCGCGTGGACGCGAGGGGCGCCGACTTCTCAGGCACGCAATTGGAGTATCTACAGTTCGGCGACGCCGACTTGTCTGACTCCTCGTTTCAAGACGCCCGGGTCATCGGCTGCAGCTTCCACGCGGCGAGCTTGACGAACTGCTCCTTCTCGGGCGCAATCATAGGAGAGTCAGGTTTCGTATTCGCAAACCTGGACAATTCATACTTCTCGGGCGCCCACCTACTCGCGAACCGATTCAATGGCGCCTCCCTGACGGCTGTATCGTTCGATGATGTTGACTGGGGCCACCAGACGTCTTATTCCCATGGCTCGGTCACCGAGCAGTACGAACAGGTGCGAGTGCCGCGCAACGACCTCTCGGGCGCCGTTGGTATCAAGGAGCTCATTGCCCAGCAGGCGGCCGGACCGTCCCGCTATATCCAGCCGAGCACACCGGCCAAGGCGGGCGAAGAGCCGCTCTCTTCCCCGTCCGGCCCAGAGACAGCGTAGGCGATCTCTTCGGCAGCCTTAGTCCCCCCGCGAGTACTCAGCCTCCACCTGCCGCGCCAACGGCGCCAGCCGCTGGCTCCGATAACAATACGCCGCGCCGATAAACGCCTTGAACAACGGGTGCGGCTCCAGTGGCTTACTCTTGAACTCCGGATGAAACTGGCAACCCAACATCCAAGGATGCTCCGGTATCTCGCAAATCTCCACGTAGGTCTGGTCGGGCGTCTGGCCGGTAATGCGCAGTCCGCAGGCGGTAAGCCGCTCCTCATATTCGCGATTGAACTCGTAACGATGCCGGTGCCGCTCGCTGATTTCGCGCGCTCCGTAAGCTTTTTGCGCCACGCTGCCCTCGGTCAGATGGCAAGGCCACGCGCCCAGCCGCATGGTGCCGCCTAAATCGTCGATACCCTTCAACTCGCGTAACTTGAAAATCACGCGATGCGGCGTTCCCGGATTGAATTCGGTCGAATCCGCCTGTTCCAAACCGCAAATGTTGCGCGCAAACTCGATGACCATGGTTTGCATGCCCAGGCAGATGCCGAAATACGGCACCTGGTTCTCGCGCGCGTAGCGAATGGCGTTCAGCATGCCGTCGATGCCGCGCTTGCCGAAACCGCCGGGCACCAGGATGCCGTCGTATCCGTCCAACTGCCTTTCCCAATCGGGTCCGTTCACCCCCTCCGCCTCGATCCAGTTGATGCTCACCTTGAGCTGATGCGCCAGGCCGCCATGCACCAAGGCTTCTTTGAGGCTCTTATAGGAATCCTCATATTCGACGTATTTGCCCACCAAGCCGATCGACACTTCGTCCACCGGATTCCGCATGCGGCCCAACATGCCGCTCCATTGGCTCAGGTCGCGCGGCCGGCCGTCCAGCTTCAGCAGGCGCACCACCATCTCGTCCACCCCTTCCTCGGCGAACACCAACGGGACTTCGTAGACGGATGGAACGTCTCGCGCCGTCACCACCGCGCGCGCATCCACATCGCAGAACAGCGCGATCTTGTCCTTCATGTCCGCTGCAATCGAGCGCTCGCAGCGGCACAGTAGAATATCCGGCTGGATACCGATGCCGCGCAATTCCTTCACGCTATGCTGGGTGGGCTTGGTCTTCAACTCCTGCGCCGCGGCGATCCAGGGCACCAGGGTCACATGCACGAACACACAATTGTCGCGGCCCTGCTCGTGGCGCATCTGCCGGATGGCTTCCAGAAACGGCAGCGACTCGATGTCGCCCACGGTGCCGCCGATTTCCACGATGACCACATCCACGTCGGCCGCCACTTTGCGCATGGCGGCTTTGATCTCGTTGGTCACGTGCGGAATCACCTGCACGGTCTTCCCCAAATAATCGCCGCGCCGCTCGCGGGCGATGATCTGCTCGTAGATGCGGCCCGAAGTCAGATTGTTCGCTTGCGTGAGCTTGGCGTGCGTGAAGCGCTCGTAGTGGCCCAAGTCCAGATCGGTTTCGGCGCCGTCGTCGGTGACGAACACCTCGCCATGCTGAAAGGGACTCATGGTGCCCGGGTCCACGTTCAGATACGGGTCGAATTTT
>Ga0187871_10003003_pt1 | contig 13272 bp, 12 predicted proteins | sample June2016WEW_16_1_FD_132988 | JGI IMG/M metagenome (GOLD analysis project Ga0187871, IMG submission 132988) | Peatland microbial communities from SPRUCE experiment site at the Marcell Experimental Forest, Minnesota, USA - June2016WEW_16_10 | ecosystem: Environmental > Terrestrial > Soil >... | reverse complement strand
GTAGCGGTAGTCCAGCCGATCGCCTGGCTTGTCGAAAGTCTCTTTCCACACATCAAAGACATCCGGCTTATTTACCGTGTGGCTCCAACCCAGGTGCTCGTTGTGGCCGATAGTCGGGAACGCCGATCCGAAGAATGAAGCGCCCGACATATCCCAGCCCGATTCGCTATGTACGTGCCCCTCGTACCATTGGCCCGGCCCGAAGAACGGCTGGTGCGGGTTGATAAACAGCATGGCGTGGCCCGTCGCGCTTTTCTGCGGCCGGATGGCCCACATGTTCGAACCTTGCTGGTCCGCCATTTTCGCTGTGTCCTCTTTGGGGATGCCCGTTTCGCCATAGAGGAACAGATAATAGAGCGCGTAGCGGTTGAACGCCAGCATGTACCACGGTTCGAAGTGCGCCAGCAGCCGCGGGTGTGCCTGCGCGTGCCGTTCCAGGTAGTAGTTGATCCCGTCCGCGTAAGCGTCCAGCAGCGCGCGGATGGGCGCCGCCGTGTGCTCGTATTCCGCCTTCGCGAGGCGCGGAATCTCCAGCGTGTGGATCACCAGGTCGTCGTCCAGCGTCTTCGTTCCGTAGACCTCGGAAGCCCGCCCCAGCGCGCGCAGATAGCTGTCCTCGATCTGCCAGAAATTATCCTCGGCCTGCGCGTAGGCGTAGCCGAAGACGCAACTCGCGTCGGTCGGCCCATAGATGTGCGGCACGCCGTAAGTATCGCGATAGATGGTCACGGAACGGGCGATTTCCGCGGGATGGTTGACCGTGGCGGCAGGAAGCGCGCAAGCCACGGCGAGTGGTAACAGCACCGCAAGACGTTTCATGCGGCTTCAGTCTATCAAAAGTGGGGCGCCCTCGAAAACCCCGTGGCGCACGCACTCGTGCGTGCCGTGTTCACAATCTTGTGAACACCCGCTTTCTAGATCGCGCCAAAATGGTAGATCATGCCATGAAAACTGCCATCGATTCCGCCGGCAGATTGGTAAATCCCAAAGGCCGTGCGGGAGGCAGCCGGGCTCACCCCGGGGCAGGAACTCGATGCCGAATATCGCGATGGCGCGATTGTGGTCGAGCCTGCGCCGCGCAAGGTGAAGCTGGTTCGTGAGGGGTCTCTGTTAGTAGCGGTCGCGCCGCCGGGAGAAGAGCCTCTTACTCATGTGCGGGTGGCGAGGGCAGTTCGGGCGCTGCGCGCGGAGAGATCCCGGCGTTGAACACCGCCTTCGTTCTCGACACAAGTTGCGTGGTCCCGTTGTTGGCCTCCTGGCACGAGTTTCATGCGCGCACGAAGCGGGCCTATGCTGCGCGGCTCGCCCGCCTCGTGGCGCACCGCACTCTGCGTGCCGCGTCCCCACTCTTGGGGACGCCGTGTGTTCGCAGAATTGCCGACCTGCTATCCTGAAGTTTCTCTTCCGCATGGCTAACATCTTTCCCTTCCAACCCTATCGCTACACCGCCAAGGCGGGCGCGCTCCAAGACCTGGTGACCCAGCCTTACGACAAAATCTCGCCCGAGATGCGGCAGCGCTATCTGCAAGCCAGCCCCTACAACCTGGTGCGCATCATTCTCGGCGAGCGCCACGAATCCGATTCGGACACCGACAACGTCTACACGCGCGCCGCGCGCCATCTCGCGGACTGGGCCGCACAGGGTATCCTGGCGCGCGACGCCGAGCCGGCCCTGTTCGCCTATTTCCAGGAGTTCACCATGCCGGAATCGGGCGAACGGCTGGTGCGCAAAGGCTTCATCGGTCTCGGCGCGGTGGAAGAATATGCGGCGGGCGTGGTCCACCGCCACGAACAGACGCTTTCCGGCCCGAAGAAGGATCGCCTGGAATTGCTGCGCCACACCCACGCCCACTTCGGCCAACTCTTCATGCTGTACCCCGATCCCGCGGGCGAAATCGACCAAATGCTGGACGGAGCCGCGCAAGCGCCGCCCACGGGCGATGTCACCGACGAGTATGGCGACCGTCATTCATTCTGGAAGATCGCCGATCCCGGCCGCATCGCGCGCATCCGTGAACTGATGGCGGATAAGAAGCTCCTCATCGCAGACGGCCACCACCGGTACGAAACCGCGCTGGCGTTTCGCCGCGAGAATCCCGACCTCCCCGGTGCCGACCGCGTCATGATGACTTTCGTGAACATGCATTCGCCCGGGCTCAAGATCCTCGCGACACACCGGTTGGTGAGCGGCGTGGCGGGCTTCGATGCCGGCGAGTTCATCCGTCAGGCAGCCGCCGGTTTCGAAGTAGCCCAGATCCCCGGTGCGGAAGCGCTGCAGCGCGCCTGGGCGGAATCCCCCGGCCGTGCCATCATCGGCGCGGCCATGGGCAGCCGTCTCTACCTGATTGAAGCGCGCGATTCCGCCGGGCTCCTGGATGTGCGCGTGCTGCACGAGCGGCTGCTGCGTTTGCTGGGCATCGGCGAAGAAGCCGTGCGCGAAGAAAAAAACCTGCGCTACGTACGCGGGCTGGATGCGGCGTTGGAAGCGGCCCGCAGCGGCGCCGCGCAAATCGCGTTTCTGCTCAAACCGGTTTCGGTGGAGGAAGTGGCGCGTATTTCGTTCGGGGGCGGCGTCATGCCCCAAAAGTCCACGGACTTTTATCCGAAGCTGCTCTCCGGCCTGACCATCTATAAAGTAGGATAGGCCTCCTGGCCCGTCCGTTCCTGGTCCGTCTTACAAATTCCCGCGCCGCGCCTGCTCCCGTTCCAACGCCTCGAACAGCGCCTTGAAATTCCCCTTACCAAAGCTGCGGCTCCCCTTCCTCTGGATCACCTCGTAGAACAACGTGGGCCGGTCCTCCACAGGCCTGGTGAAAATCTGCAGCATATAACCTTCATTGTCCCGATCCACCAAAATTCCCAGCTCCTTCAACCGGTCGATAGGTTCGTCAATCGGTCCCGTGCGCGCCTTCAGCTCTTCGTAGTAAGTCGAAGGCACCCGCAGAAACTCGATCCCCTGATCTCGCAGCCGGGTCACCGTATCGATGATGTTATCCGTGGCCATGGCGATGTGCTGCACGCCCGGCCCATGATAGAAATCCAGATACTCCTCGATCTGCGACTTGCGTTTGCCTTCCGCCGGCTCATTGATCGGAAACTTAACGCGGTCGTTGCCGTTGGCCATTACCTTCGACATCAACGCCGAATACTCCGTACTGATGTCTTTATCGTCGAAGTGCTGATACAGCCGGAAACCCATCACATCGCGATAGAAATCCACCCACGTATTCATCGCGCCCCAGCCGACATTGCCCACCATATGATCGATGTACTTCAGCCCCGCGGGCCGGGCCACGGAATCCTCTCCCTCCACCGGCACGAAACCCGGCAGAAAAACGCCGCGATAATTGCGCCGCTCCACGAACGAGTGAATCGTATCGCCATAAGTGGCGATGGCCGATATGCGCACTTCCCCGTGTTCGTCGCGCAGCGTCTCCGGCTGCCCCACCTCCCCCGCGCCGCGTCCAGTCGTTTCGCGGAAAGCCGCATCTGCGTCGTCCACCCATAGCGCGATATCCCGCACGCCGTCGCCGTGCAATCGCACGTGCGCGGCCACCGGATGGTCGGGCGCCAGCGCCGTGGTAAACACCAGCCGGATCTTGCCCTGCTCCACCAGCCACGATGCGCAGTCGCGCGTGCCCGTCTCCGGACCGCGATACGCCGTCAGCCGCATCCCGAACGCCGATCTGTAGAAGTAGGCCGCCTGCTTGGCGTTGCCCACATAGAACTCCACATAATCGGTGCCATTTAACGGCAGAAAATCCTTCTGAGTTTCGCCTGGCGATTCCGTCAATGTTTGCATAATTGCTCCCCTACCGCCTGCACGCAGCGTGCATTCTCCTCATCCGTGCCCGTCGACACGCGGATGCATTGCGGCAGCCCAAATGCCCCCAGCGGCCGCACGATCACGCCCTCCCGCAGCAGCGCCTCCGTCAAGGCGTGGGCTTCGCCCGCGCTCGCGAGCGGCAGCATCACGAAGTTTGCGTCCGATGGAACCACTTCCAATCCCATCCCCCGGAACGAATCCGTCAGCAGCCGCAGCCCGCGCGCGTTCAACTCCAGCGACCGGTGCAGAAATTCCTTATCCGCCAGCGCGCCGATCCCCGCCGCCTGCGCCAGCGTACTCGGCTCGAACGGCAGCTTCACCTTCAGCAGGTTGGCGATCAGATCCTCGTGTGCGAATCCGTACCCGATGCGAATCCCCGCCAATCCGTAAATCTTCGAAAAGGTCCGCAGCGTGATCACATTGTCGTAGCGATAATGCATTGAATCGGGATACCGCGGATTGTCCTTCGCGTACTCGAAATAGGCTTCGTCCAGAATGATCAGCACGCGCTCCGGCACATGCCGGTAGAAGCTGTCGAATTCGTGCCTGGTGAAAATCGTCCCCGTCGGATTATTCGGATTCGCCAGGTAGACGATCTTGGTATTTTCGGTGATCTGCCCGGCCAGCGCCTCCAGGTCGTAGTGCCAGTCGCGATACGGCACCGTGCGGTACTTGACCCCGCGGGAACGCGCCAGCACCTGGAAGCCGATGAAAGCTGCATCCGTGGTCAGCACTTCGTCATCATCACAGAGGAAGGTCCTGATGATGCCCGACATGATGCCCTCCGACCCGCTGCCCGCGATCACGTTTTCCAGCTTCACGTCGAAGCTTTCAGCCAGCGTGCGGCGCAAGTCCAGGCCGCCGTTGGGATAGAGATTCAAGCCGCTCAGCTCGCGCCGGATCGCTTCCACCGCCAGCGGCGACGGCCCTAAGGGATTCTCGTTGGATGCCAGTTTCGAAACTTGGGTCAGCCCGTATGCGCGCCGCACCTCTTCGCTGGAGCGGCCCGCCTCATACGGCCGCAGCGATTCGATATATGGCGGAACCAGGGGCATTGGCGCAAGCTAAGCTGTCACTTACCATAGTAAGTCCAATGCCACACCGGGAGGGTTCCCCCACTTGACGCTTCCGGCCACGCTGCGCGCGCTGCGTTACCGCAATTTCCAACTGTTTTTCGGCGGCCAGTTGATCTCGGTGATCGGCACCTGGATGCAGAACGTGGCCCAGGCCTGGCTCGTCTACCGCATGACGGGGTCCTCCGTTTTATTGGGCCTGGTGAGCTTCTCCGGCCAGATTCCCGTGTTCCTGATGGCGCCTGTGGGCGGTATCGTAGCCGACCGTTTCCCGCGCCGCCGCGTCGTGATCGGCACGCAAACCGCCGCCATGGTCCTGGCGCTCATATAGGCGGCCCTCACTCTCACCGGCGCGGTGCGCATCTGGCACATCTTTGTTCTGTCCGCGCTACTGGGGGTCGTGAACGCCTTCGATATCCCCGCGCGGCAGGCGTTTTTCGTGGAGATGGTGGGCCGCGAAGACCTGATCAACGCCATCGCCCTGAACTCTTCCATGTTCAACGCCTCGCGCGTGATCGGCCCGGCTGTGGCCGGCATCCTGGTGGCCGGCATCGGCGAAGGCTGGTGCTTCTTCGCCAACGGCGTAAGCTACATCGCGGTGATCGTGGGGCTGCTCTTGATGACGGTCGACCTGCACAAACCCGCCAGGCATCCCGCGTCGCCGCTGGAGGACATCATCGAAGGATTCCGCTTCGTCATCGGCAGCGCGCCGATTCACCACTTGATGATCATGTTGGGAATCCTGAGTTTGACCGGCATGCCCTTCGCCGTGCTGATGCCGATCTTCGCCGGCCAGATCCTGCACGGCGGCGCCAAGGCGCTCGGTATCCTGATGGGCGCTTCAGGCGTGGGCGCGCTGGCCGGCGCTTTGCTGCTGGCGTCGCGCGAAACCGTGCAGGGATTGGGGCGCTGGGTGGCGATCTCCTCCGCCGCATTCGGCGCATCTCTGATTGCCTTCACGGCTTCACGCTCGTTCTGGCTTTCGTGCGCGCTCCTGCTGCCGGTCGGCTTCACGATGATGGTGCAGATGGGGTCCACCAACACGCTGATCCAAACCATGTCGCCCGATCGCCTGCGCGGCCGTGTGATGTCGGTCTATTCGATGATGTTCATGGGCATGGCGCCTTTTGGCGCCGTATTGAGCGGCGTGGCGGCCGCGCGCTGGGGCGCACCCGCCACCGTGGCTGCCGGCGGCATCGTCTCCATGGCCGCGGCCGCCGTCTTCGGCTGGCGCTGGCCGGGCCTGCGGACTGAAGCGCGCGAACTCATCGACGCCGCGCACGTGGCCGGTGGCGTGCCGGTGAAGTAGCATGACCCTGCCCCGCCGCTTCTACGCGCGCCCCACCATCGAAGTCGCGCGCGGCCTGCTTGGCAAGATCCTGGTGCATGGCGAAACGTCCGGCAAAATCGTCGAGACCGAAGCGTACCTCGGCGGCGGCGAAGATCTGGCCGCCCATTCCGCGCGCGGCATTACCGCCCGCACCCGCGTCATCTTCGGACCGCCAGGCCACGCCTACGTGTACTTCATCTATGGCATGTATGAGTGCCTGAATCTGGTCGCCGAGCCGGATGGCCAGCCCGGATGCGTGCTCATTCGCGCGCTCGAACCGGTGGCCGGCATCGCCACCATGCAGCGCCGCCGCCCGGCCGCACACACGCTCCGCGATCTCACGTCCGGTCCGGGGCGCCTTACGCTGGCGCTCGGCATCACGCGCGCGCAGAACGGCGTCGATGTAACCCGCGGCCCCCTCACCGTGCGCACTCCGGCACACGAGGAAAAGTTTGACATCGAAGTCACGCCCCGCATCGGCATCCGCCACTGCGCCGATTGGCCTCTGCGTTACGCCATCAAAGGCAATCCGTTCGTCAGTAGATAGCTACGGGCGCTCCCAAGGATTGAGCAGGGGCACGCCGGAAGGCTCGAAATCCGCTGTGTTCCGGGTCATGATGTACAGGCCGTGGCGGAGGGCGGTAGCCGCGATCAGTCCATCGCTCGCCGGTATCGTTCGGCCGGCCTTCTGCGCCGCCGCCGCCAAGTCGCCCCACATGCGGCAGGTTTCCAGATCGATGGGAAGCAGGTGGTCGGCATAATGCCGTTCCAAAGCCTGCAACCAAGTCTGCAGCAGCCGCTTCTTCCGGCCGCCCTCCAGCAGCGCCACTCCTTTCACGATCTCTCCGATGGTGACCACGCTGACGAACAAATCGTCGCTGTCGATGTCCTGGATGGCGCGCGCGACACCTGCATCCGGCCTTGGGAGGCGCAGTTCGGACAACGCGCAGGTGTCCAGCAAGACTTTCACAATTTCAAGTCCCGCATCGGCGAGCGGTCGCGCGCCAGGTCGACGCCCTCCAAACTCGGCCCTTTGGCGGTGAGAAACTCTTTGAATCCCTTTCGCTTGCCGGTCAGCTTCTCGAACTCCTGCTGCGAAACGATGACCACTACATCCCCACGCCGGCGCACGAATTGGGGGCCCTTGGCCAGAGCCTTGTTCACCACTTCGCTAAATCGATTCTTGGCGTCCGCAAGTTGCCATTCCATAAGCGCCATCCTCCTATCTAGCTAATCTAGCTAAATTATGCCACAGGCGCCAGCGTTGCGTCAAGCCCTCTACTCCTGCCGCAGCGCCACCACCGGATCGATGCGCGTCGATCGCCGCGCCGGCACATAACACGCCCCCAGCGCCAGGGCGCCCAACAAAATCGGCGCGCCCACCAGCAGCCGCGGGTCGGCCCCCTGCACCGACGCCACCGAAAAGAAGCCCGCCCACAAAGCACGCATTCCGGCCCAGGCGAAGGCCAACCCGATGAGCGTGCCCGCCGTCACCAGTACCGCGCCTTCCTTCATCACCAGTCCCATCACGTCGCGCTTCTGCGCGCCCAGCGCCAGGCGGATGCCGATCTCATGTCCCCGTTGGGCCACCGAGTAAGCCGTAACGCCCGCCAGGCCGACCGACGCCAGCACCAAACCGAACACGCCGATCAGGCCGTAGGTCCACGACGCGCCCTTCAACGTCGACATGAACTGCGCAATCTGTTCCGTCATGCTGCGCGCGTTGAACGGTGTGATGCTCGAATCCATCGCCGAAATCTCGCGCCGCACGGCGGCGATGGCGTCCACGCCGGGCACGGCGCGCAACATCAGCGTGACGCCGCGCAAAGATGGCTGCGCGTAATCGGCCGGACGCAGCGGAAAGTAGATGGCCGGGTGCTTCTTGTTGACCACGATATCCTCGGTCACGTCCTTGGCCACTCCCACCACTTCATATATCGGGCGGCCGTGGCCGCCGACCGTGGCGCGATAATCGATGGTGCCGGGCCAGCCCCAGATGCTCCCGGCAGCCTTCCCGTTGCCCAGCTCGATCTGCCGTCCCAGTGGGTCTTGCCCTTGCCAGAAAGCGCGCACGAAATACTCGCTGACGATCACGCTCCTCGCGCCGCCGGCTTCATCCTCCCTGCGGAAGCCCCGCCCGGCAAGGATCGGAATCTCCGCCGTCTCGAAGTAGCCGCGGCCCACAATGTGTTTGCGCGCCCACTCCACCGCGCGCTCCGTCGAACCGGCTATCGAAAACGTCACGCCCGCATTGCCATCCAGCGCCACCGGCAGCGTGTCGGTGAGACATGCGGCGCTGACGGAGGGTAGACTTTCGACGCGCTGCAGCAACGTCTCGAAAAATGCCGCCGCGCGCGCCGCGGAATATCCATCGCGCACCGGATCGAGCGAGATCAGATACATGTTCCTGGGATTGAAGCCTTCCTGTACCCCCATGGTGCTCTGGATGCCGATCCCCATATATCCGGTGAGCAGCAATAACGTGAGCGACGCCGCCATCTGGCAAAGCACCAGCGCGTTGCGCAGGCTCAACCGGCGGAACTTGCGTAACTGGATATTGCCGCCCTCCTTTAGCGCGGGTGTCAGGTCGGTGCGGGTCGCCTGTAATGCCGGGGCCAGCCCAAAAGCCACGCCGGTTACCATCGTCAGGCCGATGGTGAACAGCAGCGCCCGCCAGTCGGGGCTCAGGTCGAAGCTGACCGGAATCGGCAGCGGCATCTTCATCTGTGACAGCCAACGCATCGACCAGACGCACAACAGATAGGCCGGTCCGGCGGCGCCTACGGCCACCAGCGTGCTTTCGGTCAGCAACTGGCGGACGATCCGGGCGCGGCCTGCGCCCAGCGCCAGGCGCACCGCGATCTCCTTGCGCCGGTCCGTCGCGCGCGCCAGCATCATGTTGGCGACGTTGGCGCACGCGATCAGCAGCACCAGGCCGCCCATCACCATTAAGAACTCCCGGAAGAACGGCATGTCCTGTTTGCGGATGGGTATCACTTTGCCGGCGCTCAAAAGCAGCACGCGGCGGCCCTTTTGGTCTTTGGCCGTCTCGCCGTAAGACTGTTGCATCTGCTGCGCGACGGCGTCCAATTCCGCTTCCGCGGCCGCCTCCCGGACACCCGGCTGCAGGCGTCCCACCACCTGAAACATAGTCAGGTCGCGGCGTTCCAGCGCGTTGTCCGCTAGCTCCGGCGCCAGACGCGCATCCCCTGTGACCGGCAGCCAAACGTCCGCCCCGAACATCGCCGGCGACGCGCCCAGAAACTCCTTCGGCCCCACGCCGATGACCGCCGACGGATACCCGTTAATGCGCAGTGATTTTCCGATGATGGCCGGATCGGATCCCAGGTGTTCCCGCCAGTATCGGTCGCTGATCACCACCGCCGGAGCGCGCCCCGGCTGTTCATACGTTGAGTCGAAAAAGCGACCTAATGCCGGATGCACGCCCAACGTGAAGAAGTACGAAGGCGTGACCAGTTGTCCCCAGATCCGTTCCGTGCGGCCGCCGCTCGAAACGCCGAATGGCACTGGCGCCACGTACGCGAACGTGCTCGAGAACAGGTCGTGCAAAGTGCGGTAGCGCTGGTACGCCGGATAAGACGACGGCGTTTCGAGCGCCACCAGTTCGCCAGGATTCCGGACACCCGGCAGATCGCGCAACAGCCCGTTCATCTCGCTGTACGCGCACGTGGCGATGCAAATTCCCAGGCTCAGCGAGATCAGCGCCACCGCCGTGAACCCCGGCGACCGGGCCAGCATGCGCAGCCCATAGCGCATATCCTGCCGTAGCTCGGCCAGGTGTTCCGCGGGCACGCGCACCGCGATATCCAAAAGCAGACGCGCCAGCCCCAGCATGCCGTGACGCCGCCAGATCTCGTCGATGGCGTCCTCCGTCACCTGCACCAGTTCATCGCCGTAGGCATTCTTGAACTCGTAAGGAAATGCGCCGGCCAGCGCGCGGTACACCCGCAGTCCGATCTCGACCGGCCGGTTCGATCCATGCGTCATGACTCCGCCCTCCTTTCCCGCGCGCCGCGCTTGGCGTGGATCACCCGGACCAGGTCCTCCAACCTCTCGCTCTCCGCCGCCAGCACCCGCCGCCCCAGCCGGGTGAGCCGGTAATAGCGGCGGCGCGCATCGTCGTCTTCCGGTGCCGGCCGCGCGGCGGATTCCTCGATCAGTTCCGCATCCATCAGCCGCTTCAGCGTGCCGTACAACGTCGCCGGCCACAGCCGCACCTTGCCGCCGGTGCGTTCCAGCACCTCCTGCATGATGCCGTAGCCGTGCTGCTCCTGGTCCGCCAGCGATAGCAGCACGTGCAACCAGTGCGGCTTAAGGGGAATATAGCTTTCAGGATCGGCGGGTCGCTTCATGGATATATATCAACTGATATATATATCGTCAAGGATCGAAAGTCAAGGCGTGGGGAAGGCTCGCCGCCTGCGGCGGCCTCGAAGGCCGCCTCTTTTCACGCGTCAGTGTGGCCCGTCGCGGGCCATGACGGTTCATCGGCGGCCAATATAAGGTTTAGGTTTTCGCGTTCTCCACTTCTGCCGCTTGTGCGTATTTGAAGCGGTATGATGATACCGGGTGCAAACCATGATCAAGAACTGGTGGCTGCTGGCATTGTGCGGCATTCTCGACGCGATCTATTCCGTTATGAACTTCTTCATGCAGCGTCCGGATGGATCCCTGACGCTGCGTACATTTGTGAACCACAGAAGCACGCTTGTGGATATGGGTATGCTCGCACTGGCGGCGGGAGTCTGCACGCTCGCCGCCGCCACTTGGAGTTCCCGAAAGGGCGCGTCCTGGCTTCTCGCGCTGAATGGCCTCGCTTGTACCGCACTCGGACTGCTCTTGGCTTTCCGTACCGGTCCGCTCGCCTTCCGCACTATCGCGCTCCTGATCGTCGTGATGGCCATGAGCGCCGGCATTTACGAGCTGGCCACCGCCAGAACGTTGCGTCGTCATCTCCGCCGGGAATGGCTGCTAGGCGCGGCTGGAGTGGCCTCGGTGGGTTTTGCTCTGACTTTTCTCGCGTTCGTATTGCGCTGGATCGCACTGGACCCCGAGTCGCCCGCTCAGACCTTGCATTGGCTGGGATCGTACTTCGGCTTCAGCGCCATCTGCATGCTGGGGATGGCCCTCGCACTCACCCCAACGTCAACAGGCCCAGCGCTCCGCGCGTCGCTCCGGGCGAAATCGGCTTGTCCACCGCCGGATCCCAAGGCTGCTCGCTGAGCACCATGCGGCCCGTGAACGTCGCGCCGCGATCGTACGAAACAGCCATGGTCAGGTCTACCAGCAAATCCCCGCCGGGAGTCTTGCGGCCGTATTCGTAAAAGGCGCAGCAGATTTCGCCGCCGCCCGTGACGATCAGATGCGGCTGGAATTCATGCTGGCCGGACCCCGCACCAGGCATCAAAGGCTCCCCGAATGAGGCGCCCTGCCAAGTCCGCCCGCCATCCAGCGAGCGGCGTCGGTAAATCCGCGCGCGGCCTTCGCGGTCGTCCGCCCATACGCACAGGGCCATGCCATCCGCCGCGATGCAGGAAGCGGGGGCCGTTTCCGGAAGCCCCTCCTGCACTCCCACAATTCCCTCGGCGACGGCCACCGGCGCGCTGAACGTTTGCCCACCGTCGGTGGAATCCACCGCCAGAATGCTGCAGCCTGATGGACCGCTCATCCACACCAGGTGTACCGCGCCGCGCGGATCCACCAGCACCTCCGGATTGAAACAAAGCCCAGCCAGTAGCGCACCCGGTCTGGAATGCCCGCGGCCGGTCCACGGACCTCCATCGCGGGAACGCGCGAAGCACAGCGCATTGCCCATGTCTGCGGCCAGATAGACGCTGCCCCGGTACACACTCGCGGGGTTCAGATCCGCCGCGATCGAGTAGCAGCACTCCGCGGCTCCCCGCAGCACTACCGCCGGCGCGGTCCAGTGAAGGCCGCCATCCTCGGAACGGTAAACCACCAGCGAGGCGCGCCTGCGGTCCGCGTCCGGAGCCAGCGCCGCCAGGTTCATGGTGCCTTGCGCGTCCATCGCCAGTACCGGTCCCACTACCCCGGCCCAGTCCGCATCCACAGGCAGCGGCCAGGATTCCCGCCAGCAGGTGCCGCTATCGAAACTTACGCGCACCGAAATGGCCGGCATGCCGTCCGGTGAAGCGATCTCCTCGACACCCACAATATGCTGCGGATCCAGCGGATTTACCAACAGCGAGGACGCGTTCCGTCCTGCCGCGCGTTGGTGATCCGCCTTCACAGTATTCGTCATAGCCGCCCGCTCGTTCCTCGTTATATTGTGACGCAAAATCGGCATATCGTTTCCTATATTGTGCGCGCACCCCGCCACGATCGCGCCATTGGTGTGTAGCTTACAGCAAATTAAGGAGATCCTTGAAACTCGGCGGCGCGACTGTTAACCTTTTGCGATTTGTCTGACAACCCTCAGCCATAACCTTAATGGAGAGCCGGCCCAGCTCGAGATGGTGGGACAGGCGGTTTCGCCTGCCACGGCGAGCGTTAGCTCGCCTCTGGAGTTTGGACATTTTGCCGCGAGCCAGCACTCGTGGCGCACGCACTCGTGCGTGCCGTGTCGGCACTCCTGCCGACACAGGCGAGCGTAGCTCGCCCACGGCGAGCGTTAGCGCGCCTAAGCCGGCTCTTGGCCGGATGCTAAAGTAGCAGATACCCGCGTATGACCCGCTGTATATCCTGCGCTTCCGAGATTCCCGACACCAGCCGCTTCTGTCTCGCCTGCGGCAAACCGGTGGCGGATAACTCCGAAACGGCCGTCATGCCCGCCACGTCCACGCCGATCTCGGCCGGCGGCGAATCGCGCGCCGCCTCCATTCCAGCCCGCGTCTCCGCCGGCGAGGGACGCTTCGCCGCGGGCGTGCTGGTCACCGGACGCTATCAGATCATCGGACTGCTCGGCAAAGGCGGCATGGGCGAGGTCTATCGCGCCAACGACCTCACCCTCGATCAGCCTGTGGCGCTCAAGTTCCTGCCCGAAGCCATGGCCCGGGATGCCG
>Ga0187871_10003002_pt1 | contig 13273 bp, 11 predicted proteins | sample June2016WEW_16_1_FD_132988 | JGI IMG/M metagenome (GOLD analysis project Ga0187871, IMG submission 132988) | Peatland microbial communities from SPRUCE experiment site at the Marcell Experimental Forest, Minnesota, USA - June2016WEW_16_10 | ecosystem: Environmental > Terrestrial > Soil >... | reverse complement strand
GTGTTCTGCCGGCGCGACTTTGTGTTCCGGCGGCGCAGCCGCGTGCTCAACCGGCGCGACCTTGTGTTCTGCCGGCGCGACTTTGTGTTCCGGCGGCGCAGCCGCGTGCTCAACCGGCGCGACCTTGTGTTCTGCCGGCTCACTGACCTTACCACCACCTTTCCCCGGGACGACCCCGGCGCCGGAGAACACGCCCGGTTTCGCCGTTGCCGCGATCGGCGGATTGCCGTGGTTGGCGCTGGCGCGTAATGCAGGATTGCTGTGGGCAACTTGCACTTGCTGCTGCTGAGCCGCTGTCGGCGGCAGGTGCTGCGCGTGCGCGGCGGCCAACTCGTTTGCAGTCGGTTGGGCTTGAACGCCGCCGCTTCCGCCGTTGTAACTCACTCGAGCGACGCTGACATTATTGATGACCGTTTTGTTATACACATTGGTGATGTGCATCGTTCCGACATTCACTACCGACGTATTGTAGAAAAGATGTCCGCCTTGCCAATAGCCACCCTCAAAGCCGCTTCCGCCGTACCCGTAGCCATAATTCACGCCGCCATAGAAGCCGATCTGTGGACCCCAGTAGCCCTGATTCCACACAAAGGCGCCACCATTACTGCCCCAATACCCAGGAGTCCAAAGGTAGTCCGGCTGCGGCGCGAGAATCCATGTGCCCGGCACCCAGTAATAATCCTGCTCGTCGTCGGCCCAGGCCCAATATCCCGGCGTCCATAAGTAGCCCTCATCGGGTATCGGCGGCTGTTCATAAACCGGAAGCTCCGGGGGCGCCAAATTGACTGAAATATTGATTCCCACTTGCGCCATGCTCATGACCGGTAGGATCAACGACAATAAAGCGGGCAGGACCGAGAGCCGCCAGATTCTTAACATGGGATTTCCACTCCGAAGACTGCAGTAAAGAACATTGGGAATCGCCTATAAGCGCAATCAAGCCTACAAACCTTGTTTGCAGCGAAACCCATACGCGCCGCCCACTAGAAGGGCTTTGCTCGTATTGTTTATAACGATTCCAAATGGCTGTCGTCTGTTCGATAACGAACAGTGGCAGCGCTTGAGGATGCGCCGGCGAATTGACCCGCATATCGGGTATGAGCCGCCGCCGCACATGGCCGCATGTAATAGGGAGGCGGATTGCCGGCGTTGTAGCTCGTGCCGTATCCGTCTTCCGTGTACCAATTATTGGTGCCGACCGCCGGATTCGGGTTTTCGATCGCAGCAACACGAGTGATCCCAATCCGACGCGCAGCCAATGCAGGCTCCGAGAAAACATGCTTACTTGAATGCTTTATGACCGGCAGTCGAATCCTCCCTCAACGCGCGTTGGCGGCCGCAGCATGAAATGCACCCGGCGCTGGCGCTGGCGCGGCGCCCGCGGTCCGCACGCGGACCGTTCCCATCATGCCGCCATCCTCGTGCTCCAACACATGGCAGTGAAAGACGAACGTGCCGATGGCATTCGGATCGCGAAAATCCATACGCAGGCGCACACTCGGATACTGCAGCATCCGGCCGTTGAAGTACGGCACGTTGACCGTATCGCGCACAAAGGGCTCGTTGACCGGCAATCCGGACCATTCCATGAGCATGAAGTGAATCTGGTGAATGTGGAACGCATGCAGTTCGGTCGATCGGTTTTCGATGATCCAATCTTCCACATCGCCTTGTGTGACGACAATGTTCGGGACGCCCGACCGCGGATCGAACGGCCGCGGTGTTTGGCCGTCGACCGTAATGTAAAAAGTGGTGGCGCTGTTCGGATTATTGGGGTCGTCGAGCTTCTCCGAGAAATATAGCCTCCGGACGTGTGCCGGAGTCACGCTGCCGAGCCATGCCCGCGTCGGCGCCGGAAGCGGCTCATGCGAGATCGGCAATACCGATTGCGGCTCGGGCGCATCCGGCGATGAAATGATCGACGCGAGCGCGCGATTGGGGTCGTTCTCCCCGCCCTGTCCGGTATCGACGGTGCGAGTCACGAGTAGACCGCGCGTGCCGACCGGAGGGCCGGTGACGATGAATTCCACGCGTGCGCCGGGCGGCACCCCAATGTGATTGACCCAGCTGATAGGTCGCGCGTTTGCACCCCCGGTATTGATCGGCACCCCATCGATCGCGACGATCCCGATCTGCTGCGGCGCCCGCTCCCACACTACGGCAAGGTTCAGATACGTAATCGCGGACGCATTGAGCACCCGCCAGAGTTGACGCTCGCCGGGCTTCATCGAGATGATCGCCGGCGGATAGTCCGGATACGGCACGGGCACGAAGTTGACCGAGAGGTCCTTGGCGGGCTTGCCGAAGCCGGTGCCATTATTGGCGGCATCCCCATCGCGGTCGATGAGCATCTTGGGAACGACCGGCTCGGATTTGGACGGCGGCGCATCACGGTTCATGAGTTCTTGATCGCGGATCACGAAGACCCGTTCGGGCAACCCGGCGAGTTCAGGGTTGGCGCGCTCGATGCCTTCGATGATGAGCGCACCGGAAGCGCCGCCAACCACCTGCTTGCTGCTGAAGCCATGAATATGCGGGTGATACCAGTACAGGCCCGGCGGTTCATCGAGCGGCACTTGGAAGCGGTATTCGAACGCCGGATCCGTCGGCTGAATCGAGGTCTTGAGGACATCGTCCTGATGACAGAGCGGCGGCACCGTCAGTCCATGAAAATGCAGATTCGTCGACGTTGCGGTCATCGCGCCGCTGCTGCAAGGATCGGTCCCGCCCTTCGGTTTGGGCCGGCAAATCGCTGCGCTTTTCGACGCCTTTGCGTCGGTGCGCAGGCCCAGCGCTGCCGCCGTGGATTCGGTCAATTCGTTTTTCAAATGCAAGATCAATACATCGCCCGGATGCAAGCGCAGGTTGGGCGATTGCGTGCCGTCCGGGAGTACGTAACAGTAGCGCGTGGTTCCATCCGCCAGCTGATGGCTGCGGATCGACAGATCCAGATTTAGCAGACCGTTGTGGCTGCGCAAGTCGCGGGGCTCGGGCACGGCGCTACCAGCATCCGGCCGCGCGCATGGATCCGGTAGCGGGGTCCGTGTCGGACCCGCGGCTCCCGCCACGCTGCAAGCCGTGAGCACCAACAGGCTTGCAGCCAGCGGCGTCCGTCGGTGTCCATTCCCGCGGAGCGCGTCATTTCGCAAACCCGACGCGAGCCGTAAGGTGAAGGTGCAGATGCAATTCGGTCGAGAAATGGGCAACTACAGCTCATTGACCCAGACGCCTACCGAAAGGTCAGCGCCAGCCGGTCCGAAAAAGGCACCGGTCACCGGCGACACGGCTTCCGGCAAACGCGCGACGGCCACGGCAATGTGCCGGCTGCCGGCGATTTCACCGCTGGTGGGATCAAAGCCCTTCCAGCCCGCGCCGGGCAGATAAACCTCCGCCCAAGCGTGAGTCGAGCCGCTGCTCCCATCCACGAACGGCGAATTCAGGTAGCCGCTGACGAAGCGCGCGGCGAGACCGAGGAACCGTGCGGCTTCCATGAACAAGTTGGCAAAGTCCCGACAGGAGCCGACGCCGCGCGTGAGCGTCTCGAGAGCGGTCTGGACTCCCGGCAGTTCCCGCATCTGATAGGTCATCGATTGGTTGATCGCCGTGCATAGCCGGGCCAACAGTCCATAGGTCTGCACCTGCTCGCCAGGTTGCCAATACCGGCGTACCCACGCCTCGAGCGCGGATTGACTGTCTTGCGGCCGGCTGTCCAGATAGGGCCGCAGAACTTCCGCCGAATCGGCGTCGTAGATAAAGGGATAGTTCACCGCGAAATCCGCTACCAGAAAGTCGAGCGGCGCCTCGTCAAACTGCTGCACGATGTATTCACTGATGATGGCGAGCTGTGTTGTGGGCGAGGAAAATGTCGCAATCGCGACGGAATTATCGTAGGCGTCGCGGAGCCAGCGGATTTGTGCCGCCGGCGAAATGTCGAGTTTCGAGCACTCAATGTGCAACCCCGGTCCTTCGCGTGGCCGCAGCAGCAGCCGATGCGGCTGGAGCTGCACGGAGCCGCTGAAATTATAATAGGTGCGATGGAGAATCTTCAGGCGCCGCATGATCCGATCCGTGTGGGGTCCCTGCGCCGATCGTGCCTTCGGCAATCGCAGCGCCCGCTCGGTAGCGCGGGCATCGCCGAACGGCCTCCCATTGATTGCGACGATGATTGTGACACAGCCCAAAGCCTCAATTGCGAGTATGCGTTCAGTGCTTCGTTATAATGGATTCGTAACGTGATTACCTGCAGTAATTGGGCCGCGGATCGTGCCCGTCTGTCGAGGGGATTCCATCGACGCCAGATCCGATGCTGATAACGGCAGCTCTCAATTGGCGCGGCGACGTGAACCGCACTTCATTCCGGTCACTGCCACCGATTCAGTTTGCATGAGCCTCCTGCTTGAAACGGGTGCATCGGACGCGCCCGCTCCATCCGACGTCTTCGCCACCGCGCGACATTGAGCGCGGCGCGCAGCGGCATGCCCCAACTGCGCATCTCAATGCGCATCCGGGTGACGGTTCTGCCGTGGATCCGCCTTGTTCTTACAGTCGGTTACTCCGATTGCCGCGATATCCAAATATCAGGAAGGCAATGACGAGCGCGGCAACGATCAATCCGATAGGACCAATCCCCCAACCCGCCCCCATGCCCCAATACAAACCTCCGCCGCCACCAAACAGCAGTAACAGCACTATCAGAATAATCAGCAGATCCATGATTCGCTCCTACGGGTTGACTGATTCGCATTGGAGCAAGGCGAGGTTCATTCAGTCTGTACGCTGGCGTACACGCGCTCGCCGCGGCAAGTGTCCGATAGGCAAGACCGTGAATCGCAGTTCTATACGCCTGAATTCTCATGAGATTTTCTTCGATCCGCGACGGGTTCTGCGGCGCCGCCGTACGCCAAGCGATGTCACGCGAGAGAGTTACGACTCGAAACGGTGCCAGAAACTCAACGAGTGCGCGCAGATCGGCAAAGCCTTCCGCAAACTTGACGAGCATGACGATGCTGATCGCCGATCACTGCGCGTCATCGGGCTCTATGTCGCACCTCCCGGCGTAGGCCGTAGCCTTGTCCGCGACTGCACGTTAGCGCACAGTAGCCATTCGACTCGATCACCTTGAAGCCCGAATTCGAATTGGAACTCAAAGGAACTCGTGACAGTGGTCATCAACGGGCGATGGTGGGCTTTCGCCTGCGCACTTACGATTCTTGTCGCGACGTTCGCCGATCCGGCGCCGGCGGCCGTGCGCATACATATTGTCAAATCGGATCTTCGGCCTCTCATTCGAGCTGGAGCACAGTCACCCGTGCAATTTGCGGTGCTCGTGCCGAACGCCGTTTCGACAACCACGGGCGGCGCTTGGTCCAGCGTCGCTGGCAGAGCAACGTGGAACTACGCCGTTCAGGTACCGACGGCGATATCGCTGTCGTTTCATGCGATTAGATCATCGCTTCCGCCGAGTGCCGTCCTCGTGGTGCGAGGGGCAAGCACCACGACGAGTTATATGGCGCGCGATCTGCATAGGGGCGACCTGTGGAGCCGGATACAGCCAGGCGATGCACTCCAATTCGAGTTGTCGGTTCCCGAAATAGATCGCAGCAAGGTCGCGTTCGATGTCATCAGTCTCCAGGCGGGATACCGTGCCATCGGACCCGGCGTGCAGGATCATCCCTATTATCGGCAATTAAGGGAGCAAGAGGCCGAGGCGTCGGGCGATGCCTCATGTGTCACGAACTATGAGTGTGAAGTGACGCCGGGCGATACTGCACCGGGTGCTGCAACGGTAGGCCTGGTCATTGAAAATCTTTATCAATGTACTGGCGCTCTGATCAACAACGTACCGCAGGACAATACGCCGCATCTCCTCACGGCGAGACACTGTGAAAGCGGCAAGCTGGGCGGCGGGAATCCGGGGGCAGCCTCGAACGTGAACGTGTACTGGGATGCAATCACTGCCTGTGGTAGCGCGCTCGGATCCCTTTATGACCCGGGCATCCCGATGCAGACGGGTGCGCAAACCGTGGTCGAGCAGCAGGACGCATGGTTACTTTTGCTCGACGACAACCCTATCGTTTCGGATGCCCAGCTTGCGGGGTTCGATGCTTCCGGCGGACCCATACAGGGTGGCTACACCATCAACCACGCGGAAGGGGTCGATAAGCAGTACACCGGTTGGTTCGGCCAGGCAGCCGCCGTCCAGGACAGTGGCGTGCTCGGGGTCACGTACCTCTCCGACTTCTGGGAGACCGTCAATGCTGTAGGCAATATTGGACCGGGGGCCTCGGGTAGCGGACTCTTCGACCAGAATAACCATCTCGTCGGCTCGCTGACTCTGGGCCGAAAGACGAGCGACCCCTCGGGCTACGAATCATGCCCCGCTCCAAGTCCGCCGACCCCTAATGGGTCCAATGGCACAGCGGATTTCACCTCCCTCGCTGCGGTGTGGAAGTCAACCGCAGACTCCACGAGCAGCACCGGAGCGACGACCGTGAAGTCGGTTCTCGACCCCAACAACACCGGCACGCTCATCACGGCGAGCGCACCGGTCGTGAACATCCAGCTGAGCGCTTCGACGCCGGCCTCAAGCATAGGGACGCCGCTTGAGCTCACGTGGAGCGCACCCAACGCCACACAGTGCAGCGCGACTGGCGGCACGGCGGGTGATGGTTGGTCAGGCCTGCTGCCAGCGTCCGGTGTTCAATCGGTGGCCGAGACCTCCTCGAGCTTCGTAACGTATGTGCTGAGCTGCACCTACCCCGCCGGACAAACCGCCAAGACATCCGTGACCGTCGATTGGTTGGGTCCAACGCCGAGCGTCCAGCTGAGCGCGCCCTTCGCGCTATGGACGACGCGACCCGCATCACTGAGCTGGACGTCCAATGTCGCGCCCTGCTCCCTCACCGGTGGAGGATTGTCACTGAGCAATCTACCGGCATCGGGCACTACGACGACGACCCAGGCGAATCCCGGTGACGTCACTTATACACTCACGTGCGGGCCGACGAACGACCAGGGTTCGATCAATCAGACGGTACTCTATGTGACCCCGAGTCTCGTTCTCGAACAGACGGGTTCGGATCGCATCCTCGGGCAAACCTATCAACTGCATTGGCTCACCTACGCGGATAGCTGCATACCTACAGGCGGTGCGCCCGGTGACGGATGGGCGACGATCGCCTTCTTTAACCCCGCCAACGCGCCAGCTTCTGAGTTCTCTCCGAGCGTGACCACGCTCGGTACATACACATACACGCTAACCTGCTCATCAGGACTGCTATCCGTGCAGCAGAGCGTAACCGCGACATTCGAAAACAATCCGCCCTACGTCACCGCCTCGCTATCACCTACGACGGTGACCTACAGCAATTCACCGGCAGACTATGTGAGCCTTAGTTGGAACTCGAACATGTCATCGTGCAATCCCAACGTTGAAATTGCCCTGACAGATCCGCTGGATATTCCGTATCAGGCTCAGAGTGCCGGGACCTTTGCGCCGACAAGCTCTGGTACCTTGCCGATCTCAGTTACCTGCGCGCTACCTGGCAACAATCCGACATTCGTGACGTCTACACCGATCACACTAACCGTGCTGCCACCGCCGGCGCCGACAGAGATGCTGTCGATCAGCCCAAACCCGGTCATCGAGGGGAACACTTTCACCGTCTCCTGGACTTCGACGAATTCAACCTACTGCGAGGGCACCGGTGACTTCCCAGGCGCCGGATGGAACACCAACGGGGCGTTTGCGTGGAGTTCGTCCGGCGTTTTTACCTACGTCCCGGGTGGACCCAGTCAACTCGGGCAGTTCACGTTTGGAATCACGTGCGAAAGCATCGATCCAAGCGCCGTATCGCCGACGTCTGCTCAAGCGCAGCTGACGGTGCAAGCATTAACAAGCACGCTGAAGGCAAGCACCTCCAACATCATCGTTGGAGGTAGCTTCACCTTGACCTGGTCGTCACTAGGCGCGACTGGGTGCACGGCGAGCGGCGGCGGCGCGAACGGAAGTCCTTGGTCAGGCACACTTGCGCCGAGCGGCACGACGACTCAGACCGCTACGGAGACTGGCAGCTTTACCTACATCCTGACCTGCGATGCCCCCTATGACGGCGCCACAGCAACTCCTCAGCAGGTCGTCATCACCGTTTCCGCCGCAAGCAGTAGCGGCGGCGGTTCGATCCAACCGATTGAGCTCCTTCTCTTGGTGGGACTCAGCGCGTTGCGCCGCAGGCGTGTTTAGACGAAGCGGACAAGAGTGGTCCGGGGTTACCATGCGGTCGTTGAGCCGACCTGCGCGGCCATGGATCACATAGGCTCGGGCGGCGCCACGGCTGCCAACATCGGTGAAAATGTCTTTTAGATCAAATTGTTACGTTGGAATTGGTAGCGGGGGTCTGATATCTCCGTACCCTAGCGTTCCCCGTCAGGCACGGTTGAAATAGACCCGTCAGGCAACCTCTGCAGATTTCCCAACCTTAACTTCAACACGACGTCCGCTGATTTCAATCACAGCAGCTATTGAACGTATCGTAAAATCTCGGCCCGCGACGGCATCGCCGGCTTTGTCATTTTCGCCGTTTCGGTCTACGTAACGCCCTGACCAGCGGCATGAGGCGATCCGCGAGCGGAACGGGAGCAAATATCCGCTGGATTTTTTCGCGGGCGTCCGGTGTCAGTAAGTCTCCCAGATAGACGCAAGTAACTTGGGCCCTGTCAATGGCAACTTGAATCGAGTGACTCTTCGAAACGAATCGAATTTCCTTTTCTCTGGCCCAACGGCTGGGTTTCGCGAGGAGAGTCAAGTCGTAAACCCTCTGGACGTGGCCTTTTTCAACGAATGCACGCAGGAGCTGATCGATGTGGAGCCGCTTCTTTCGGAAGTAGTGAACCCGATGAAGCTGCGTTCCAAGCAGGTCGTCCGGTACTTCAAACTCAATACACACGCCGGCGCCATTTCCACCGTATCGCTTCCACAGGATCTTGTTATCCGGAGCGGTGCCGAAACAGCATAAGCCAACTTGTGCGCGGCACTGCTCAATTATGCCGGTGGTTGCAGGCTTGGAGACGATCTCTAGTCGCCCAGCCCTAATCGCGACATCTGCAATGCGCCGTGCATCCGCAAGCGTCCCGCCGCGCTCACGAACCAGAACTTTGGCAAGTAGGTCCAGCCTTGATGGCGTCGCCGTGTAGTCGCAAGACCAGACGAACTCCTCGGGATCATTCAAAGTGTCCGCCCGCGCGCACCAAATCAGGTGGCGATGGACGGAACCCTCCAGGCGGCGGAAGTCCTCATCATTCGGGTTCGAAAAATCCCTGTACTTGAATATCTTCATTTTAATGGCCGAGGAACGCCGCCGGTCAAATCTCTCGCCGTCGGATGACAAGTCGATATTTGGACGGGTGCTGGGTGGCATCATAGGGTCGGAATCGATTTGCGCAAAATCAGGGCGGGGAAATAGGCGGATCTTGATGTCGCTCGGATCGCTACCCCTCGCGTTACCCTACGGTCTTGCTTGTGGCTTTGCCAGGTGCCCAGGTTGGCGTTAGGATCTCCCTCGGAGGATGTTCTCACCGCTGTTGCTTGAGTCCCTTCAGGTGGGCCAGCTCATGGTCACCACATGCGAGAGATGCGGTCAGCTTATCTTCGTTCCATCAACCGGCGGTTGCGAAACGTAACCGGACGGTGCAACAGTCATCAATCGCATGCAACAACAAAAGAGGGGATATATGTGCGCTCTCTGACTATTGCGATAGCCATGTGCTTAACGGGATGCGCGACGCAGCAACTCAATACTGGCCTGCAGAAGCTAGTGGGGATGCCCGTGGATGTGCTCGTCAGTGACTGGGGCTATCCCAGTGCGCAGCGTGAAATTATGGGTCAAACCCTATACATCTGGTCCAACGACGGCGGAGTAGTGGCCGTTCCTCTTTACGGCGGTGGCGCATTCGCTGGCCGCCTAACGTGCACCATCGAGGTCGCTGTGAACGACGACAAAATCATTACCCACTACCAGTGGAATGGGAACAATGGTGGCTGTGCCGCCTTTGCTCGCCGAATCGCTCACTAATTGGCTCTATTCCACCTCGCGTGCGGCGGTCTGCCGGGAGCCGTTACGCTCAGTCGCGTCTAAGCCATTTCGCGAGACGGAGGCGAGCGCAGGGGCACCCCATGGACCCTGGTGTGATTCCCGAGCCTCAGTGCCCGATCGCCTCTATGATCGCTGCCGCCATTTCGCTACGGCTATGACGGCAGCCACAGCGAGGCAGGCGAGCGCCGAGGGCGGCCGATGGCGAGGTTGAGTCGGCGCGGATTATTCTCGCATCGGCATTACGACAGATTCACGGAGCAGCTATGGCGCACCCACAAATCAGAGCGGTTACAAAGGCGGGCCTCGGGGCGGCCGTCTTAATCGGTTTTGTGACCATTCTCCTTTTCGGCAATGGGATCGTAAGGGTTGCCGAGTCGTCCGCTCAGTGTATGGAGGATGCGGGCAGCGTCCGAGAGTGCGGCCGGGTTGGGCACTCGGAATTCTGGTTCCCGATCGTCATCGTTACCGGACTGAGTTTTTTCGTCGGAGCCGGATGCTTTATGGCCGGCCAGCGTCATCCCGGTGAGCGGTAGTGCGGGATCGGCGACGGAATCGGTCAAATAGGGCGGAATTCGCAGTTTTGCGAATGCAAGCCGCTTGGGGGTTTACTGGTGCTCTGCGGTGAATGTAGACTTCCTGCGTCGACTGCAGTCGACTTCGGAAGCAAAAAAGAGCGATCACCGAGGGCATGATCGCCGTAATGCGTAAAGACCGGGGTGAGAATCGAACTCACGTACCGCAAGTTGCAAGCTCCGCGTACCTGACCACTCGGCCACCTGGTCGCTGCCTGAAACAAACCCGCTTTTGGCGGGTTTTTTCTTTCGCGACCTTCATCATCAAAACGGTCCTAGGTTAGAGCGCGGTAGAGATCAGCGTCAAGACATATTTCCGCGAATTGTCGACAACAAATATTTAGACTTTTCAATTGTTTAAACGACTTCGTTGGCAAATTACATAACGACATTTTTTTAGGGACCAGTCAACAGGGGATGTTCACGTTTTGTGATGTGATGGCGCGTCAAAGCGTCATGCGGCGGTCGACCGTCGCAGTAGCTGCTGCGGCTAGATCACCGCATCCGATTCGCTCGAGGCAAGAGCGCCACATCAAGCAACGGATCGTCGCACCGTGCCGCTGCCGGGCGCGGGTCTCTGGTATCCCGCCTCCTCCGCTTCCCATCGCTCGAGCAAAATCGCAGGAATTTGCGTGAAACCGAACGCGAGCGACGCACGCCAGCGGTGGGCACCATGTATCAGGTGGATTCCGGGCGGCTCGGTCTCGCAGAACACAAGGATCGCCGGCATGGGGGCACCATCACGGAAGCCACGCAGTATGCGCGCGAGATCATCGCGGTTTAGCTTCCGATCCATCCGACCAATTACGCTGGCCACTGGCACCAAGATCGCGGACACATCCGTGCAGCGATAACTCGGCGCACTCGCCCCGCCAGGGCGCAGCCCGCACTCCGCAAGCAGATCATCCGGCACACAATCGAGAGTCAACGTTCGGCGATTCATGCGCGCTGCAACCTACTTTGGGCGACGCTCAACGCCAAGGGCTCGCCGCCGCGGGATTGACGATCAGATGGCCGACCTCGACTCGCGCGCCTCGGTCGGACCGCTCGCGGACGTCGGCGATACAATGGCCGCGGCGCGATCTGCTGACCTGTGTCTGTGCGGTCATCGTTGCCGAGGCATCCGTGGCAAATCGCTGGTACATTCCAAACTGGCTTCCAAGCTTTCTTCAGGTTCCTGTCCCACGCAATGCTAGTGCCTGGTTACCCCACTGCAGAAATAATTGGCCGCGGCAAGCTCGTTTCGTGAATCATCGCAGCCAGCGGACAAATGCGGGTCGCTGCACATGTACTGCGCATCAATGCATTTCCCTTCCAAATTGTGGAATCGATTCACATAAGTTTGCCTAACCGTCGGTGTAGCGCTCGTCGTGGAATTGTTCACAGTTACCCCGCTGCAGAAATAATTGGCTGCGGCCAGCTCGCCCCGTGAATCATTGCAGCCCGCAGATAAGTTCGGCTCGCTGCACATATACTGCGCGTCAATGCATTTCGCTTCCAAATTGTGGGATCGATCGAAAGAAGGTTGCCTAACCTCCGGCGTAGTGCTCGTTGTGGAAGAGGTGGGCGCCGTTGGTTCTTGGGTCCGTTGCGCAGTAACAGACGGGCTCCACGCTTGAGAGGGCGCCTCATTCATTACCAATAAATGCTGTTGATTATCGATACTCCAAGATCTAAGACGCCCTAGAAAGCTTTGTCCCAGTAAGAGCGAGCCGGCCATCGGGGCTACCGAAGCAACAACGTCGCTGAGTTCTAGGCTACCGACCCTCAATGTGCGAATTCGGAATCGACGTGCTTGCTGTTCCGACCCATCCGCCAATACATAAATTTGGCTTTGTAGCATGTCCGACTGTGAAATAGTCCCGGCACGAACGAGCGTCGAGAAAACGTCCGCGGGAATAGAAACGTCCGAGGCACCGCTATCGACAGTGAAATCCAGAGTTATCTTGGCGTTTATTAGCACTGGCACGACAAAGGTCCCTCCCTCGCGTATGAGCGGAACGGACTCGGCCTGAGTCATGCCGCACCACAGGATCATCGCCAGCAGGACAATCGCCTTCATTTTCCCGTCCATGAGCAAATCCGCTTCACTTCCCGATAGACGACGGCGAGAGCGGCTTCGCGGCACATCGAGAACGCGATCGAGGTCACGATTCCCGACGGCGCACCAGCCGCAAGTGCGGGGGCGGCGGCTGATAGGTACGCGTCGGGCTGGGATTGCTCGTCGTGTAGATGTATTCCTCAGACGCCGGATAACACGCCGCCGTTGCTGCGGCCTGCAGGCCCAGGCGGCGCAGAACGAGGCGGGCGACGGCAAAAAGGCGTCGAGTGCGAGTCATGGCCCGACGATACCACTGCAGGCGCTCGGGCGCTGTGCGTCCGCGTAGATTCCAGGCCTTTAAGAACGCCCGCAACTGCACGTCCCGAGCCGGCGCCGGCGTCCGTAGATACGTCTCCCACGCGGACTCGATTTCCTGGCGCGATGGCATCGGGAACGGCGTATCGCTGACGCAATTATTCCACAGCACGTCTTCGGCTCGCTTGAGTTCGGCGGCGCGCAAGGTCGCCTTGAGAAGCCCATAGAGATTCGTTGGAGCGGCCGGCGGAGGG
>Ga0187871_10003001_pt1 | contig 13273 bp, 13 predicted proteins | sample June2016WEW_16_1_FD_132988 | JGI IMG/M metagenome (GOLD analysis project Ga0187871, IMG submission 132988) | Peatland microbial communities from SPRUCE experiment site at the Marcell Experimental Forest, Minnesota, USA - June2016WEW_16_10 | ecosystem: Environmental > Terrestrial > Soil >... | reverse complement strand
GTCCCCGAACGTCCCACGCCGGGCGGCCGGCGGAGAGTCAATCTAGCTAGCTAGTGGATAGAATCAAACGCTTCGACCCCTCCAAGCAGGCTGCAACCTATTGGAATCGCTGGAAGGAGGCCGGACTCAACCGTTTGATTTTATCCACTAGCACGAACGCTACTGACGGCTAACGCCAGCTACGCGTGTTGAGACCGGGCGCCGTGATTTCACTATAGACGTTCCGGATCCATCCGCCGCTTTGACTCCGCATCCGTATCGTCCACGGTGTGTCATTATTGGTCACGTGCAAATACTGCGGAGTTTTGAGAGCCTGGAGCGAGTCAAGTTCGTAAAGCGCTAAATATCGTGGCGTGCCCTCGACTGCGCGGAAGCGGCGGGCGCCAAGAATGCCTGGGCATGCGATTCGCTCCTTCAGGTGTTCTTCGTCGTACCATCGGTTGAACTCGGCCTCCGCTTGCGGATGAGGTTCGCCCATGACCAAAAGCAGTCCGCGTCGGTTTAAATCATTCAACGGAAGACCCTCCTGTCTGTGGATCACGCAAGCGGCGCCGGCATGCTGCCGTCGAGCCAAAGGGGCGGCAGGCGCCTACACAAGTCCCATGAGGTCGGCAATACTTGCATCGTTCTGCAAAAGATTAGCGGTCGTGCTTTGATGCGCAATGCGACCACGCTCCATGATAATGCAGCGTGATGCGACGTCTAGCGCAATGTCGACGCGTTGCTCCACAAGAAGAACCGCCAGCGAGCCATCGTTCATCACGATCTTGATGGTGTCAATTAGGTTTTCGACGACCACAGGCGCGAGTCCCTCGGAAGGTTCGTCCATGAGAATGATCTTCGGATTACCGAGCAGCGCACGGGCAATTGCAAGCATCTGCTGCTCGCCGCCCGACAGTTGCGACGCCATGCTGTCCTTTCGGCTAGACAAAGACGGAAACAACTTGAATATCTCCGGGATTGTCCATCGCCCCGGACGCTGTGCGATCAGGAAGTGCTCTCGGACGCTCAGGCTGGGAAACACTTCGCGATTCTGAGGGACGTAGCCGAGACCGAGCATCGACCGACGGTGAATCTGCAGGTTGCCCAATTCCCTGCCATCAAGCTTGATCGAACCCCGGCGCCAGCGCGCCCGGCCCGCAATCAGTTCTAACAATGTCGATTTGCCGACGCCGTTGCGCCCGATGATCGCAACGGTTTCGCCAGTGGAAACGGAAAGAGAAAAGTCCTCTACGATGGTCGTCGCGCCCCATCCGCCGGTCAAACCAGAAACTTCAAGCATGGAGGCTATCCGACGCAAAGCGATCGGCGCCGCCTCGACCGAGGTAGACTTCGCGCACCTGATGCGACATCATCACATCTTTTGGCGAGCCCCTCATCAAGATCGCACCGCTCACGAGAACCGTTACATTACTCGCAAACCGCCGCACGATTTGCATATCGTGCTCGATCATCAGAATGGCGATATGCTTCGGCAGCCCCTCGACAGCGTCGAGAAGAATATCGGTCTCCGAATGTGGGATGCCTGCCGCCGGCTCATCGAGCAGAAGCACCTTGGGTTCGAGCGCTAGCGCAATCGCCAACTCCACGAGACGTTGCCGACCGTAGGCGATTTCCGACACTCGATCATTAATGCTATCTGTTAACTTCAGCTGGTCTATGACCGCTTCGGCCCGTTCGATAAGTCGCCGCCTTTTCCCTGCCCCGGTCCAAAAGTCGAAACTGGCGCTCTCCTTCTGACTCACGGCAAGGAAAACATTCTCGAGGACGCTCAGTTTCTTGAACAGGTTGCTAACTTGAAATGTCCGTATCAAACCCTTCCGCGTGCGCTTTGCGGAGGAATCCTTCGTGATGTCGTGTCCGAAGAGAGAGATGGCTCCGGAATTAGGCGTCACGGTTCCAGACAGAATATTGACTAGCGTCGTTTTGCCCGCGCCGTTTGGCCCTATAAGCGCGTGTCGTTCGCCCGCCTGCAAAGCTATTGTAATATCCCTCGCAACCTGGATCGCGCCATACGACTTCGTGATGCCCTTGACTTCGAGGGCCGCAGTCATCGCCGCTTCTTTCGACCAGCGAGATGCGTGAAACTGTTCTCAATAAGACCTAGGATACCCCCTCGACTGAAACGTACGACGACAATGAGCAACGCTCCAACAAAAAACATCCAGTAAAACGGATTAAGTTCTTGAGCAAAATTCTTAAAGACCAGGTAAACTGGAGCGCCGATCAACCCACCATACAAGCTGCCGAGGCCCCCCAAGACGAGCATGACTAACACATCGATCGAGGTATCGAGGCTCAGTACGCCGAGACCGACGAAACCGCCGGTCTGAGCCCACAAGGCCCCGGCAACGCCCGCAAAGGTGGCGCTGACTACGAATGCGATGATGAGATGAGGGAGCACGGAATTGCCCATGAGCTTCATACGCGAGCTATTTTCGCGGATGCCCTGGAGCGCCACTCCGAATGGCGACGACACGAGCCGGCGGATTACAAAGAAAGAAACAAGCAACCAGGCAAACGTATACAAAAACTTGGTTTCACCGGAGATGGACCATGCGAATCTACCAAAAAGCGGTCTCAGCCTGATTCCGTAAAGCCCGTCGTCGCCACCGGTAAGCCAGCTAGCCTTGTTCGCGGCCTCTAGTAAGATCGAGCTTATCCCAACGGTCACCATTACGAGCGGCAGTCCTGTAAGTCGCAATAGAAACGGCGCCGCGACTCCGGCGACCGCAGCACAAAGGAGGGCCGCGCCGAGTACGCCACAAATTGCCTCATTCCAGCCCGCGATAGCAAGTAGTCCGGCCGTGTACGCTCCTATGCCGAAGAATGCGGCATGCCCAAGAGATAGAATACCAGCAAAGCCCAGCAGTAGGTCGAATGACATCGCAAACAGTGCAAAAACCAGCACCATCGACCCTAGCGCGAGATATTTTGGAAAGAGAAGATATGCAAGAAGTGGGACTACACAGAGCAATATGTCGGCCAGATGAAGCCGATATCTGCTGAGGATGGACGACCGCGGGAGCGTCTTCACTGTGCTCTCCGGGTGGCAAACAGCCCGTCGGGTCGCCAGATCATCAGGATAATAAGCAAGAGGTAAATCATAAATCCGCTGAGACTGGGGAAGAGGAGTCGACCGGCGGTCTCGACAATACCGACAAGCAGCGCGACTCCGACCACCGACTTGACATTGCCGAAACCTGATAACGCGACTACGATCAGGACCAGGATCAGGTATTTAAAGGGATATAGTGGCTCAAGCGGCAGCATTGGCGCACCGAGAGCTCCTCCCAATGCGGCAAGCCCACTTCCAAGTGCAAAGACAAGTGAAAATAGTCGCGAAACATTTATGCCGGTTGATTGGGCCATGGTGCGATTGTCGTCGGCGGCGCGAATTTGAGCGCCTAGTGTCGTTCGATCAAACATATACCAGAGCGCCGCAATAATCAGCAGGCTGACTGCAACGACGGCCAGACGGTAAAGCTGAATCGACTGAATTCCGAGATCGACGTTAGCCGCGAGGTAGGAAGGCAGCGGGGTCGGATAGACATTCGGACCATAGAAAAAAGTTAGGGCCCCGATTGCTATGAAGTCCAGTCCAATGGTCAACAAAACCTGCTCAAGCTCTGGGGCGGTGTACAAATAAACATAAAAGGCCCGTTCGACGGCTATACTGAAGAGAGCAACCACCAAGGATGCGGCGAATACCGCGAGCGGGAATGGCATGCCGCCCTTGACCATCAATCCGGTCGACAGATACCCGCCAATCGCCGCAAAAGCGCCGTGGGCGAGATTTGTCACTCGCATCAGGCCCATCGTGACGACAAGCCCGATCGCGATCAGCGCGAGGACCAATCCGTAGGAGACTCCGTACAGGATTACGAATGCAATAGAGGACATCTCGCCCAGCATATGTTCGGGTCGTCATGAACATTGAGCACCCAACAAGATACCGACCAACGCGAGACCTCGATCGGCACCAAATTGGTAGGGTTATCGTGGAAGCTCAAGGCTTGATGTTTGGAAAGGTTTCCAGGAGGACGTTCTCGAGCCTGCCATCGACCTTTTGAACCTGACGGAGATAATAATTCTGCGTCAATTCTCGGTCATCGTTGATTTTCATTGGACCCCGAAGTCCTTCAAACGAATAGCCAAGAACGGACGCGACTGCAGCGTCCGCGTCGAATTGTTTTCCAGCTTGACTCTCTATCATCCTCGCGATGATCGTCATGCCATCATACGCTCCGACACTATGAGGGTTCGGGAGCGCCTCCGCCCCAAATTTACCTACCAAGTATTCCCTGAACCATTTGTTTAGGGGGGTATCCAGCTGCGCGGTCATGTACATGACCGAGTAGTAGCCATCGATGCTGTCGTTGAACAGATGCAAATCATTGTCTTCGGCTTCCGCACCGGTGCCGATCACCATGATCTTCTTCATCAATCCGCGAGCGCCGATAGCCTGAAGCATGCTGACAGCTGGGGCCCCGGTAGGTACGAAGATCTGGACGACATCCGGGTTCGCGTTCGCGATGCGCTCTGCATAGGGAGCGTAGTCAACCGTGCTGAGCGGAATGCGATCTTGTCCAACAATCTCTCCGCCGCCTGCCTTGAATTCGGCGGTGAACGCCTCTTCAGCCTGCTGTCCCGCGACGTAGTCTGAGACCGCGGTGTAGGCGTGGCGTTTGCCGTTCTTGAGGGCCGATCGCGCCGCCGCCTGTCCAGAAGCTCGCACATCTTGTCCGGCCCGTACGAAATAGGGCGACTTCGCAGCAAGACCCGGCGCGGCCGCACTGAAGGACGTGAATGGCGTCTTCGCATCCGTCATCACCGGAGCGACCGCGGCAACTTCCGAGCTCAGCGTCAAGCCTCCAATGACTTTCACACCCTCGTTGACGACAAGCTCTTCGGCAAGGCGGGCGGCGTCACCCGGCTTTCCAGCCGCGTCGCGGTAAATGAGCTCGAGCTTCTTACCGGCAACCACATCCCCGTTCTTCGCGAAATAGGCATCTATGCCCTGCCGATAGGATTCGCCTGAGGTCGCGAACGAGCCGGTAAACTCTCCGATAATCCCGACCTTGAGGGTCTCCTGTGCGATCGATCCGGACGTCAGCATACCGCTCAGAACCAAAGCCCATGCGGCTTCTCTCAGTGCCCGATTCATACAGCTCTCTCCTCCCAAATTTCTGAATTCTGAATGCAATCAGATTTTCCCACTCGGCTCATGCCGAGGTCAACGGAGTTTTCCGATTTTTCGCTCCTGACCAGCGATCGAATGCCCAGCAAGCGCCGCGGGTCGCGTCCGGACTACTGATTGGCGCGGCGTTGAAGACGAGGTTCGCCTCGTCTGGAAAAGTGCATGGAGTGTTTCCGATTTCCGCACTCAATCCTCCAAGGGCCGCTCAGCGTTAGCCGTGTCGCCTCGTTCGACCCAACCACAACCGTGCCCTTCAATTAATTCATTGTCAAGCGAATTGTGAATTCAAAATTCAATCGACATTGATATCGTACGGGACTAACATCACCGGAGACGAAGCTGAGGAGTTCGGGATGGAGACGCGGGTAAGATCGGCGCACAGTTCGACGGATTGGGACCACGAGGTCGATGTCCTCGTGATCGGATCCGGCGCCGCGGGCATGACTGCCGCACTGGTTTCGGCATTGGAAGGAGCACGGACGCTACTTTGCGAAAAGGCGCCGACTGTGGGCGGAACGAGCGCCCTGTCCGGTGGCACGGTGTGGATCCCGGGATCGACGCAGACGAACCGGGCAGGATTGCCGGACACCAAAGAAGAGGGGCTGCGTTTTCTGAAGTCGGAGATTGCTTTCAAAAGCAATGAGGATATGTCGCGAGCCTACATCTACACGGGCCCTGAGGCAATTGATTATTTAGAGCAACGAAGCGACGTGAAATTTTACGCCGTCCCCCACCACCCAGACTACGTAGTGCATCCCGGTCAAGCGTTTGGGGGCCGGCCGCTCGCGCCGATCCCATTCGATGGGCGGCTGCTCGGCGATGATTTCAATATATTACGGACGCCGCTGCGCGTCTGGATGGTCTTCGGCGGCATGATGGTTGCGCGCGAGGATTTGCCGCACCTGATGCAGGCGTTGAAGACGCCGAAGTCGCTTTGGTATACGACGAAGTTGCTATTGCGTTACGGCAAAGACCGGCTACGCTACAAGCGAGGTACACGGTTGGTCCTCGGTAACGCGCTTGTCGGCCGACTGCTCTACAGCCTGCGTCAAGCGAAGTGCCAGATCAAAGTCAATGCCCCGTTGAAGCAGTTGGTTCACGACAGGGACGGTGTGACTGGCGCCATCGTCTCGATCGACAGTGTCGACAAGCGAATTCGGGCGCGCAAAGCTGTAGTTCTGGCCGCCGGGGGATTTCCGCAAAGCCCAGAATGGCGCGAACGCCTGATGCCAGAGGGCTTTGCCGCGCAGCCCACAATTGCAATCGAAGAAAATACCGGCGATTCGTTAACCGCGGCGACCGCCCTCGGGGCCGCGGTGAACACGGAGCACGATGCGCCTGCCTTCCTTGTGCCCCAGTCGATCATGCGCAATCGCGATGGCACAGTCGATCGCTGGCTGCACTCTTGGGACCGTGCCAAGCCTGGTCAAATCTGCGTAAACGTAGAAGGCAGGCGCTTCGCAAACGAGGCGCAATCCTATCACAAATTCTGTCAGGAAATGCAACGCGCCAAGGCTATTCCGGCCTTTCTCATTTGCGATGCCAAACATCTGAAGAAATGGGGCTACGGCCTAATCCGGCCAGGCGCTCGCAATTTGAAGCCTTATATAGAAAGCGGTTACCTTAAGGCCGGGGACACCCTCGAGACACTGGCCAAGAACATCAAGGTCGATGCATTCAATCTCAAGGAAACGGTCGGCCAGTTCAACATAGCCTGCGAGACCGGTGTCGACACAGGGTTCCATCGCGGGGAATCACCGGTCGATAAGGTCAACGGCGATGCCGCGAACAAGCCCAACCCTTGTATGGGGCCCCTCAAAGAAGCTCCTTTCTACGCAATTGAAATATGGCCCGGGGACATTGGCACGAGCATCGGACTGAAAACCAATATCGATGCCCAGGTGCTGGACCAGGACGATCGGCCAATTTCAGGGCTCTACGCTTGCGGTAACGACATGAGCTCGGTGATGCGCGGACACTATCCAGGACCAGGCATAACGCTCGGGCCAGGGGTCGTATTCGCCTATCGCGCTGCCCGTCATGCCACAAAAACTAACCTCAACACCTGACCTTGAAGGATCGCTTTGCGCGGGCCGTGCCCGGCGCGGTCCAGTGGAGTTGCGCGCGGAGGCAGATGTGGACAGAGCAGGCGTTGATAGGATTCAGCATAGGACAAATGTTGAAGCCTGTGACCTGATTGTCGTTGGCGCTGGCGGCTCCGGAATGATCGCCGCCGCGGAAGCGGCGCGCCAGGGTCTGAAAGTGATCGTATTCGAAAAGACACCACAGGTGGGGGGAACAACTGGACTGTCGGTTGGGACGATTATGGCGGCTCGATCGAGGCAACAGATTGCCGCGGGGCTGCAGGATTCTCCTTCTCTTCATGCCAGCGACCTCGAGGCAATCTGTGTGTCTATGGGCATCAAAGATGACGCCGCGCTGAGGCAAGTCCTTGTCGAGAATGTCGCCGACACAGTCGAATGGCTACGCGGCATTGGCCTCAACTTCTTGGCGCCGCTGCCGCAACCGCCGCATACAGTGGAGCGCCTTCACCAGGTGATGCCGACGTCGCAGGCCTATGTCGTTCGCTTGCACAAGCACTTGCGCCAACTTGGCGTCGATATCCGAGTCGCCACGCCAGTCCGTCAGCTGATCCTCGAAGACGGCGTCATGGCAGGCGTGGAGGCGCACGGAGCGGCTGGCCCGGTCATCGTGCGCTCCCGAGCCGGCGTCATTCTCGCGTCGGGCGACATCGGCGGCGATACTGCACTTATGCATGCGTATATGAAGACGTGGACGGACGGGGTCGAGGTGTACAATCCCGCCAATACCGGCGACGGTCACAAGATGGCGCTCGCTATCGGCGCAGCCATTGTGCCGCGAAAGGATCTCGGCTTCGAGGCCGCGGCGCATGTCAGATTCGTCCGGCCAAAGCCCGGTCTTCTGCAAAGGCTTCCGCCTTGGCCAGCTTTCACCCGTACGATGGTTTGGGCGATGAAATATGCGCCGAAGGCAGTGGTCCGCCCCATAATGATGCGGTTTCTCACTACAGTTTTGGGTCCCGACGCCGGCATGTTCAAAGAGGGCGCTATCCTCGTCAACAAGCGGGGGGAACGAATCGGCCGGGGGAACGAAGCTCCGAACATCCTGATCCCCCAGCAGCCGGAAGGCATCGCCTATATCGTCTTCGACCAGAAATTCGCGCAGAAATTCTCCATCTGGCCTAATTTCATCTCTACTGCTCCCGGGGTCGCCTTCGCTTATCTGCAGGACTATCGCTCGGCGCGGCCCGACCTCTTTAATGTCGGCCCAACCATAGCAGAACTCGCCCACGTGGCGGGCTTCGATGCCGACAAGCTGGCCGCCGCGATCGACGACGCCAATCAAGACCGCGACGATAAGATGAAGCTCTCGGCCGGGCCTTTCTATGCACTCGGGCCGGTCAAGACATGGGTTCTGGTCGCCCCAGTAGGTCTCGCCGTAAATACCAAATTCGAAGTGCTCTCGACCGAGGGCAAGGTAATCCCGGGGCTCTACGCGGTCGGTCATACTGGCATGGCCGGATTCACCATGACCGGGCATGGGCACGGGCTTGGATGGGCTTTCACGTCGGGCAGACTCGCGGCCGGACACGCTGTCGCCCGTTCCCGCAAGCGAATCCGTGATCCGGCGATCGAAAGTGTCGGATAGCCAGGCGGCGTTGGCGCAAACAGAGCGGAACACTCATGCCAAGGGCGATGAACAAGATCTATCACATTGGGTTCGCGGTACCCCGCCTCGAAGAGGCGATGGAGGAGTATAGCAAAATCTTCGGCATTACTTTCCGCGCTCCCGTCTCGCGCAACTACCACATGGTAGAACAGCGGTCCGAAGATGGGCGGGTTTATAACGGCCCTTTCGACGGCCGGTTCACCTACTCCGTCGAAGGCCCAGTTCACATTGAACTGATTGAGGTGTCAGGCGAGGGTATCTGGTCGCCACTTGGCGAGCGCTTTCATCATTTCGGTATGTGGTCCGTCGATCCGCTCCTGCAGGCTCAGAAATTGGAAAGCGTAGGTTTTCGCTGGGAAGCGAGGCTACACAGCGATGATGGGTCGGTACCGATTGTCTTTGTTCGCAAACAACATATCCGCGTCGAGCTTCTAAATGAGACTCGAAGGCCGAACTTCCTCGACTGGGTAGAGGGTAGACGGGGAACGCCTTAGCTGACGCATTTTGTTTCTCCCGGGATCAGTTGTTTGTTTCTCCCGGGATCAGTTGTCACTGCGAGGTTGGAGAAATGCCAGTGTTGGTTAGGTAGCAAACTTAGAGGTTAAAATAATGAATGCGTATCCAGCGATCTCTTTTGCGGTCAAAAATAAGACCGTGCTGCGATTGTCGATCACCGTCCTTTCATTTGTTGCCGTCATATATCTGGCATTCAGGGTCTCATCTGTCGAGGTTGGCGTTGTCGGGGTCGTCGGCGGGCTCGCGCTCTACTTCGTTCTCGCCCTGGCGTTCGAGATCTTACAGCTAATCTACGAAACGCTTGTACCACAACTATGAGCGAGATCTCGGCGCCCGAGTCGGAAAGCATCGATGTCGCCATCGTCGGCGGCGGTCTCTCCGGGCTCGTGACGGCTGTTCGCGCGAGCATGGCAGGCCTCCGCGCCATCGTATTCGAGAAGGGGGCAGAAGAGCGCTATTTGTGCGCGAGCCGGCTGACTGGGGGAGTCTTTCATGTCTGCATGATGGACATACGTACCGATCCGCAAAAACTTGCGGCGATCATCAATGAAGAAACCGGAGGATTTTGCTCCCCCGAGCTTGCCGACCTGGTGGCCTGCAATGCGCTACGGGCTGTCACTTGGCTAACTCGTGCGGGTGTCCGATTTATCCGGGGACCTTATCCGCACCTCTCTTTTATGCTTACCCCGCCCAACGTGGTGCGGGTGGGCGCTGCCTGGAGGGGGCGTGGCGGGGACTCAGCGTTATGCGTATTGGAAGCCCAACTCATAAAGTGCGGAGGCCAGATCCGACGCGGCCATCGGGCGAAAGGCCTCCTCTCCTCTCCATTGGGAGACTGCGTCGGGCTCGAAGTGGAGAGCGCGCAGGGCTTTTCCCAGGTGCGCTCCTCCGCCGTGGTGTTAGCCGATGGCGGTTTCCAGTCGAGCGTTCCCGCACTCAGCCGGTATGTGACGCCGGCGCCCGAAAAGGTCTTCCAGCGCAATGCCAGACGCAGTTCTGGTGACGCGCTCGATATGGCCGAGGTCTTCGCGCCCGCAATCGCCGGCATGGACAGCTTCTATGGCCATGTACTGTCGCGCTTAGCGCTTCACAACGAAAAGCTTTGGCCGTACCCGTGGCTGGACGACATCGTTGCGATGGGCATCATCGTCGACGGGCATGGACGTCGGTTCTGCGACGAGGGACTTGGCGGGGTCGCGGTGGCGAATCGAATCGCCAGGCTAACCGATCCGTTGTCAGCGACGGTGATCTGCGACGCGAAAATGTGGGCCGCGAACGCCAGGAGCTTGGTTATTCCGGCCAATCCTTATCTCCAACTACTGGGCGGTGTCGTGCATCAGGCAAACGACCTCACTTCGCTGGCGCAGATGGCCGATCTACCGAAGGATTGTCTAGTTCGCAGTGTAGAAGCCTATAATCGGTCCATTGCATCCGGTTCCGGGCTGAGCTTAAGCCCGTCGCGGACGTCGGTCGGTAGAACGTCTGCTTCGCCGATCGCGCATGGCCCTTTCTACGCGATTCCGGCATGCGCGGGCATCACCTATACGATGGGCGGTCCAGTCATCGACAGTCACGCCCGCATGGTTTCACGAGCGGGCCATCCAATCGGAGGACTGTATATTGTTGGCGCCGCTTCGGGCGGAATTGAGGGGGGCCCGAGGCCCGGCTATGTCGGCGGTCTGGTAAAGGCTGCGGTGACCGGTCTGGCCGCAGCGGAGCACATCGTTTCAACGCGATTTTCGCTGAGGACAATGCCTCAAGGAATTTCGAGCGCGGGACAGCCCTAAACGCCATGGTTATCAAACTTGACTGGCGACCCCGGGCCGAATGTGGTATGCGGAATTCAACCTGCCCGAGCTTTGGCCGCCGGCGGCGAACAGGGGTAACAACCGCATGCAAGCGTTGGAACAAAGCAAAACGTTGATAGACCGAGCCTACGAGGTCATTCTTGATGCCTTGTGCGACGGAACCTTCAAGCCGGGCGAACGGCTGACTCAAGAGGATATTGCGGCTAGGCTCAATGTGTCACGGCAACCGATCACTCACGCGCTCGCGGTGCTTAAATCTCAGGGTTTCCTGATATCGGGTCGTCGCGGACTCATAGTGACGAATGTGGAGCCGGGATTTTTGCAAGCCATCTATCAGTTGCGCTCGGCGGTCGAGCCGCTGGCGGTCGAGTTGGCGACATCGCGGCTCGACCCCGCCAGCATTGCCAAGGGACGAGCTCTCGTCTTGCGCGGCAAAGAACTGGTCGCCTCGGGCGATGCTAAAGCCTGTCTCGAGGCGGATATGAACTTCCACTCGTTCATCTATGAGCTGGCGGGCAATCCTCTCATAGCAGATACGATGCGGTTTCACTGGATCCACATGCGACGGGGCATGGGCCAGGTGCTGCGTTTCCCTGGTATGTCGATTAATGTCTGGAAGGAGCATGGAGAGATATTTGAAGCGATGGTCCAAGGGAACAAGGAAACTGCGGCAGCGCTGATGCGGAGTCATCTGCTCGACGCGTTTGAACGTGTCAAACACGAAGGTTCGCCGGAATTTTCATCACCGAACCCAATGAAGTTGGTGGAACGGAACGAGAATACGATCGGCGAGAGCTTTCTCTAGAAAACTCTGAACTTAAGTAAAGAAGTACGTGTCAGGTTGTCCAAAGGAGATCCTGCCCAAAGGGGTCCGACAGAACATGGTGCAATTGGACGACTCTCTGCATCGATCACCAGAGAAGCAGTCGCGTCTTGACGGACCCTGTCGGGGGGACAACGCTGCTTGGCTCCGTGCGCGGATGCGGGCCTCGGCGTTCACGCTGCTGCGCCGCGTAAAGCCGCGCCCAGCGGGTCAACTCAGTGGCGCTTGACACAAGACTGCCCTCCGCCTCACGACCCTGCCGGCTTGCGATGTGGGTCATCGATGGCTGCAAGACTCGCGGATGTCCACCTCTTAATCTCGCCATCCAATTGCGTCAGGCGTACACGTTGTAGTTTGTGAATCGGCTCCGAACTCTGAGTGGACCGGGTCGCACGCAATCGAGCGCTCGCCGCGCCGACCGGCGTCAAGAGGCGTCGCTGATCCACAACCGGAAGTGCGTGCTGGAGCTTTCAGCGCTAAAGGTAGTCTGATTTCAATAGGCTGCTCCGACCGCTTCCTGAACGATCACCTGAGAAATTTGTTCGAGTGACGAATTGGGGGCCTCGCTTCGCCGCCCATTGCGGCGGCGCCGAAAGCTGGCCAGCGCGGCGGGGCCGGTGTGAGCCACCCCATCATCTTCAGACCGCGCGGACGGCAGGACTGGGCCGGACACCTTCCCTCTGGTATCGCGCGAGCAAGATCCTCCCTGACCGGGCGTTGATCGATGCGCCGGCGGACATCGCGAATGGTGGATTGCGATCATCCGGAGCCGCCAGCCCGGACGGCCGCTGTGCGTCGACTCCGGCCGGAGAATCGTTCGAGGCGAATATCGTGCGTCACGTCGAGCTGACCGGTTCGAAGCTTCTTCCGGGCAGCCCTATCGAGGCGGCGTCGTCGAACCGCGAACTACACGACGCCGTCTGCAACAAGCACTCAAAGTCCGACTCCGGCGGCCCTTGGGCTAAGGACTTGCTGTTGGTGTATATTGGGACAATCACCCTATCCGGTTCTGGGCTCCAGAGCCCCAGCATGAGCCGCGAGGGTCCCCGAGTTTGGGACCGAGCGCGATGAGGGAATCTCAGCCGTGCGAGTGACGCTGTAGCGAACGGCCGTCTCGTCGACATGCCGATGGCTAGGCCTGAGCCGATGGCGGAATGCTGAAGATCCTATGAGGGCGGCTAACTAGGGCCTGTGTTCAGTTGAGGAGGATGGCGG
>Ga0187871_10003000_pt1 | contig 13274 bp, 11 predicted proteins | sample June2016WEW_16_1_FD_132988 | JGI IMG/M metagenome (GOLD analysis project Ga0187871, IMG submission 132988) | Peatland microbial communities from SPRUCE experiment site at the Marcell Experimental Forest, Minnesota, USA - June2016WEW_16_10 | ecosystem: Environmental > Terrestrial > Soil >... | reverse complement strand
CTCCGGTGCCGCCCGCTCCGGTGCCGCCCGCTCCGGTGCCGCCCGCTCCGGTGCCGCCCGCTCCGGTGCCGCCGCCCGGACCGGACGCTGCGGATCAGGCGCTCGCAACGGTCGCGGAGCAGTGGATGGCAGATACGCACCCCTTCTCACACCGCCTGCGGGAAGCGCTGGGGATCTGGCTGGCTGCCAAGGGCTTCACCACCCCATGACCGCGAGCAGCAGCGCGCAGGCGCATAAGGGGGTGGTCAGCCCATGAGGATCTTGATGGTTCATCCTGGGCCTTTAGCCCGACTTCAGCGTGCACGACGTCTTCACGGGCTGGCTTGAGGCGTTCAAAGAGCTGGGGATCGACGTCGCGACCTTCAACACCAACGACCGGCTGATCTTCTACTCCAAGGTGCTGATGCCCGAAACAGACGAGCACGGCGAAGACCTGAAGGACAGCGAAGGGCGCCTGATCATCAAGCAGGCGATGTCCCAGGAGCAGGCCCTGGTCACCTCGATGCAGGGCCTGACCGACGCGCTGTATACGTTCGGCCCGCAGGTCGTTATGTTCATCAGCGCGTTCTTCATGACCGAGCGGCTGTTCAGGCTGATCCGGGCGCACGGGCACAAGATCGTCATCCTGCACACCGAAAGCCCGTACCAGGATGACGAGCAGCTGATCCGCGGGCAGCTGGCCGACCTGAATATGCTCAACGACCCGGCCAACCTGGACATGTTCCGGGCGCAGGGCATCCCGGCGGTGTACATGCCGCACGCCTACCGGCCCGCGGTGCACCATCCGCGCACCGGGGCACGGGATACCGAGCTGGCCGCCGAGCTGGCGTTCATCGGCACCGCCTTTGAATCCCGGATCAAATTCTTCGAGGCGATGGACCTGGACGGCCTGGACGTGCTGATCGCGGGGAACGACTGGGGCAAGCTGCCGGCGACCTCCCCGCTGGCGAAGTTCATCGGGACCGGGGTGGGGATCGAGGCTGACTGCGTGGACAACGCGGACGCCGCCGAGCTGTACCGGCACGCCCGGATGGGCCTCAACTTCTACCGGCGGGAAGGCGAGGAGACTCACGCGGCCGACGTCGCCCAGGCGATGGGCCCGCGGGAGGTGGAGATGGCGGCGTGCGGCCTGCCGTTCCTGCGCGATCCGCGCGCTGAAGGCGATCAGCTGCTGTCCATGCTGCCCACTTTCGGCAGTCCCGGCGAAGCGGGCGAGAAGCTGCGCTGGTGGCTGGCGCACGGCCCTGAGCGCGAGCGGGCAGGCGAGCTGGCCCGGAAAGCTGTTGCTGGCCGGACGTTTACCGCAAATGTGCAAACTCTTCTGGAGCTGCTGGAGAGGTACTAGCGCGACCTGGGGCTTAGACTGGCTCTGCCTTACCGTGGCCGGCCGCGCGCAGCAAGCGGCCAGAGCCGGAGATGCTGCTTACGTTCCCGGCTGGAGACACGGTTTCAATGCGCAATTGGCTGCGACTTATCGCGATCACTCCCGCCACCGCGCAGCAATCAACCCTGCTCGCGGTGCAATCCACGCTGTCTGCCACCCAGAAGACCGTGAACAGCCTCTCCAATTCCATGAACACCGTTATCGCACTGATGGAGCAACTAATGACCCAGGACGCCACTGTTCTCGCTGCCGTCACCGCCATCGAGGCTGACCTGACCCAGGCCGCAACCGTGCTCACCGGCATCCAGGCAGACGTCAACCAGCTGCTCGCGGAAGTCGCCGCGGGCGGTACCCCGGCCATCTCCCAGACCACCCTGGATGCCCTGGCTGCGTCCAAGGCTCAGGCAGACGCCTTCCTGGCCACCGAGACCGCCGACGCCGCGGCCGACGTGCCACCCGTCACCGGCTAGCCCCAGCGCAGGTTCTCCAGCGAATTGTCGGCAGGACCCCGCGGCCCGTACCGTACCCGTTTCCCGGGCGGGCACGGGCCGCGGAACGTCGCCAGGACGATCCGGCCGACCAGCACCTGGGTGACCCGGCCGTACTTGCACAGCCCTACCTGGTAGTACCCCCGCGAGTTGAGCTTCGGGTGCAGCAGTCCCCCGGCAGCAGCGGCCCGGGGCAGCGAGTACACCCGGCCCCAGTTGCTGGCCTCGTACCAGCCCGCGTAATCCGGGACCGGGCTCCAGCGTTCCTCCGCCACGGTTAATAAACTAGCGGGAGTAACCTGGTCACAGACCCAATGCCGCGGCCCTAGCTGTCCGATGCGACCGGAGCCGGCTCCTATCACGCTGTGTGAGGGAGTGCTACAAATTTCTAGAATCCATGGACGTAACGGCATCGCGTACGTCGGCGTAGACCCCGCCAACGGCACGGGTGGTGCGCAGATTCTCGCCGCCCCGATGGCCTTCCTGAGCGACTGGTCGATTAACTTCGTCAACCTGGCGACCTGAGAGAGCAATCTTTCAGTGCAAACCGCGAGAATTGCTGGAACACCCGGATCACCTGCCGGCACCACAGCGTGGAGCGAAAGCCCGAGCGCGACGGTTCAAAAAGCTGGCAGCAGGGGCAATCAGCAGCCGAGCCCGCTCGGAGTAATCCAACGGGAAGGTTCAGAGACTAGGTACGCGGCACCCCACGCGGGTGAAGGTATAGTCCGGCCTGCATAGAGATATGCAGAGGCCAGCAGAAATGACTGGCCCGCTTACTCGAAAGAGTGAGTAGTAACAAAAGCGTGTTGCCAAGGTCGATGTCACAGCAATGGGCGACAATAACCTCATCTGGGTGGCCGGGCTGCCCGATGCCTCGGGCGACTTCACAGGATTTTTCGACACAAGTACGGCACAAACATATGTAGCGGCAACGGATGGGCAGGCCCGAAACTTTTACCTTTACCCGTCCACCGTCAGCTCAATGATGGGCCCGCCCGCGCAGTATTTCTTCGGCACAATTTTGCCCGACTTCGCCGTCGCCGGCGGCGTCACCGCCGCTGTGTCGCTCAAGTCCACCTGGAACGCGGCCAGCCGAATCCAGCGGTACCCGACTTACGGCCTGGCTGGTACCTGAGTCCTGATCACCGGGAGCGCGCAAGTGACTGCGTGCTCCCGGGCCCTGCACCACCCGTGGCCTCCGGGAGCCGGGATCTTCTGCGATAGGAGGTTCCGCTGCCATGAGCGAAGACGCCGGTCTCGATATCGATTTCGACGCGCCGCCCGGCGAGCTGGATCGCCAGCTGGCCGGCATCCAGGCCACCACCGCGGGCGTCACGCCGGATGTTGAGCAGGAAGTCGTTCCCGGGACCGTGACCACCATCCGGTCGGTGGAGTTCCTGGGCCGCCGGTTCCGGATCGCGGACAAGATCGGCCTGATGCCGCTGCTGAAGTTCGCGGCATTCGCCGACGTCAACGTGCAGGACCCGCGGGCGCTGGGCGCGATGTACACGCTGCTGCGGGACTGCATCCACCCGGGCTGCCCTGGCTGCGGAAAATGCGAATTCTGCAAGGCGGGCAACGAGCCCGCGTGCAAGGTGTACGACCGCGGTGACTGGGGCGAATTCGAGGAACACGCCATGATCACCAAGGCCGACGCGGACGACCTGATGGACGTCATCACCAAGACGATCGAGCTGATCGCCGGCCGCCCTACGCCGCCGCCCGGAACCTCCTCGGGTGGGCGGCGCGCCACCTCGCGAGGGTCGACGGGGACCTCCTCCGGGCGACAGGGAAAGGCGTCGAGGCGCTGACCCCGCGCCAGATGTGCAATGTCGCGTACTCGATCCAGGTGGAGCACATGGACGCAGAGCAGCAGGAGGACTTCGACGGCCAGATCGGGCAGCGCGAGAACCCGGAGGACGTCGCACGGGAGGCTCTGAAGGCGCACCAGGAAGCAGCCGGCATGACCTTCGCCGACCCGGACGCCCCGGTCGTTGGGCAGCCCGGGGCCGCAGGCGATGAGCGGCTGTGATGGACGCCCCGGCGGGGACACCCGGGCAGGAGTGCTGCAAAGAGTGCGGCCGGATCAGCCAGATCAACTGGTGCCCGGCCTGGGGCATCTGGCTGTGCGTGGCCTGCCGCTGGGACTACAACGCGGCGTTCTTCGAGGAGTTCGAGACAGCCAGGGGAGGCCCCAGTGGCTGACACGACCTGGGACGACGCCGCGATCGAGGAGATGCTGAACACCCCGGAGGGCCTGGTCGGGCAGTTCATCATCGAAACCTCCGAGCAGATCGCGGTTGTCGCCCGGAGCAAGGTCCAGATCAGGCGCTCGCGCGGCTGGTCGGCGCGCAGCGACGCCAATCCGCCTGGGTACACGCTCGGCACGATCCGGCCGTGGATGGGCTATACCGGCGGCCACATCTACGGCGGCGCCAACGCCGCAGCCGACCCAGCCATCTTCCTGGAGAAGCCGCGTATCGACCGCAACGAGTACCCGTTCCTGACCACCGGGCTCTGGTCGATCGCCGAGGAGCTGTGATGGGGCAGCTATGGAAGGCAGCGACGGGAGTTCCGCACCTGCTCTTGCTGCGTACTCCACTTGACCTTGCCCGGAGCGTATGGCCCGTCGTTGTCAATCCGGTCCAGGGTCATGCCCTCCGGGCGCGGGCCGATCAGCCGCTCGATGTCCTCAATGAACAGCTGCGGATTACGCCAGCGCTCGCACACGTAGATGCCCCGGCCGCCGTAGTCCTTGAACTGCTTGAACTTCGGGTTGTAGCACCGGGTCATCATGTTGCCCCAGGTGCTGTACAGCGGATGTGTGCGCGACAGACCGTGCGTGCGCTTAGTTACTCGATTGCGCACGACAGTAGCAGCGCGGGTTTCCTGCGCCGCATTGTGCGCAGCCAGCCGGGCCAGATTTTCCGGGCGGCGCATCGTCGCGGAAGCAGTCTCACGCATCAAGCACCCGCACGAGCGCGTCGGCGTGCGAGTTATAGCGGTCAGATCCGACAGTCTGACCTCGTACACGGTGCCGCAGTCGCATTTGAGCTGTGCGCCTCGTACACCGTTAGCCCGGCCCGGCCGCGGCATGCGGACCTCTTTAAGCACGACACCACGGCCAAATCGATCACCGGGCAGAAGCGGCCATTTACGGGGCGGAGTCATACTCCCGAGTATACTGTACATCACGTCCTGCAAGACGGTGATTACCGTCAGTAGGATGCTGGGTGACGCCTTCGTTGTTGTCAGCCCCGATGTGGACGGCTTCCGGGCGAAGCTGGTCGCGGGGGTTAAGAAGGCCACGGCCGGGGTCAGCCCCACCGTCCCGGTCGGGCTCGACATCAACCGGGACGAGCTGGGCCGGTTCCTGAGCACCCTCCAGAAGAACGCCAACATCCAGGTCAACGCGGAAACCGAAGACGCCGTAGCCAAGATCATCGATCTGCGGGAGCGGCTGGAAGCCCTCAGCGGGGTAGCCGCGGACATCCCGATCGACGCGAATGACGCCAAAGCGCTGGCCACAATGGCCGGTCTCCAGCTGAAAATGGCGGCGCTCGCCAAGACCCTGACCAACCTCCAGCTGAACGCGGACGACACCGCGGCGGTGGCGAAGCTGACCGGCCTGCAAGCACAGGAAGCCAAGCTGGCCGACAGCCTCAAGGACATGCCCGCCGGAATTCAGGCCACGGCGGCAACGGCGAAACTGGCGTCTTTGCGCGCGCAGATTGCCTTGCTGCAATCCCAGATGGAAGACATGAAGCTGGGGATCAGTGCAGCTGGGCTGCTGGGCGCCGAAGCCCAGCTGCTGGGCATTACCGCCGCGGTCAACGGCATCAATAAGGCAATGGCGGACGCGGCGAAGGCCGAGCAGGACAAAGCCGTCGCCGATGCCGCAGCCGCCGCTTCCGCGAATTTGCTGGTCGGCGCGTGGAGCCGGCTGACACCTGGGCTGCGTGCCGTCTCCGCCGCACAGAAGGACGCGGAGAATTCCGCCAACGGGCTGTGGGGCATCTGGGGGTTCCTGAATACCCGGGTGTCGCTGTTCGGCGGCCTGCTCGGCAGCTTCGCACCGGGCCTGGTCACCTGGGTGCACAGCTGGCACCTGATGGCGGAAGGCATCATCGAGACGCTGGCCGTCTGGGGACCGGCCACCATTGCGGTCGGCGTGTTCGCCGCGGCGGCAAGCCAGGGCGTGCAGAACATCACGACCCACATGGAAAACATGCTGAACGTGGTTAACTCCACGGCCGGCACAGCTACCAAGCTGGACCCGCTGACCGGCGGGTTCCTGAAAATGCAGAACGCCGTGCAGCCGGCGGTCTATGAGCTGTGGGGCGACGCGATCACCGTCGCCGGGCACAGCTCCGGGATTCTGCTGAACCTGGTCACGCAGCTGGTCCCGGTGATCGAGCAGCTGGGCGCCCGGACCACCGCCGCGATCGATTCCGGCGGCATGCAGGTCTTCATGAAAAACGCCGTAGGCGACGTAGCCCAGCTGGGTACCGCGTTCGGCAACTTTTTCGGGCTGATCGGCAACCTGATGAAGGCGGTCCCCGGGTACGCGAAATACCTGCTCGATTTCGGTACCGGTTTCCTGGGCGTCGCGGAGCACGTCACCGGGGCCATCGCGCCGATCCTGCAATGGGGCCTGGCCCTCCACGGAATCATCCTGTACACCGGGCTGGCCGTCACGATTGGGCTGAGATTCGGCACCATGCTGGCCGGCTGGGGCTCGGCGATTGCGGCTGCCGCCGTCAAGGTCGTGGCATTCGGCGCTGAATTCGCCGCGATGGCCGCGGAGGAGGGCGTCGCTACCGCGGCGACGATCGTGCTCAAAGGTGCGCTTGCCAGCATCACCACGGCCGGCTGGATCGGCATCCTGGTGGGGGCGACCGCGGCCCTGATCACGCTGGTGATCTGGATGAAAGACTCCCAGACGGCCACCCAGGCGTGGGGCGCCGCGCTGCAAACCAGCATCAAAGGCGCCACTGATCTATCGACCGGGCTCTCCCTGCTCACCAGCGGGCAGGCGCAAGCGTCGGCCAAGCTGTCAGCGGCCACCACCCAGCTGGGCAAGACGCAGGAATTCGTCACCGGAACCGGAACCAAGTTCGGCTCCTCGATCAAAACCGTCTCGGCGGCGTACACCGAGCAAGCCAGCAAAGTCCAGCAGCTCCAGGTCATCCAGTCTCAGCTGGGCTCCGAGACGCAGACATACAACGCCCGCGTCGGGGACCTGGCGAAGACCTACGGCGGGACGTCTGCCGCGCAGGCACTGCTGACCGCCTCCGGCGTCACCATGACCCAGATGCTGGACAAGTCCGGGTCTGCCTGGGCGCAGATCCAGATCGAGGTGGAGGGCGCCAACAACGGGCTCAAGTCGATGGCCACCACGTCGGGAATCTACGGCAACGAGCTGCAAGCCCTGGACCGGCAGACCACCACCTCCAGCGGCGCAAGCGTGTCCGCGATCCAGAAGGTCACCCAGGCGATGGACGCGCTGATCAGCGGGACCACAGCCACTCAGTCCTCGTTCGACACTTACGCCCAGGGCTTGTCCACGCTGTCATCCAACAGCGCCACGTTCACCAACCACCTCGGGTCACTGGAAGTCAAGGGCACCCAGACCAAGGCCGCGATCGACAGCCTGTCCGTCGCCGGGGTCAACCTGAACCAGGCGTTCACCCAGCAGGTCACCAACACCAACGCGCTGATCGACACCTGGCGGACCGCGGGCGTCACCACCAACCTGTTCACTCAGGGCGTCGCGGCGTCCATCGCCCCGCTGGAGAAGTACGCCAAGGGCAGCAGCGAGGCCACCGCCCAGCTGGTAGCGCTCGGGGAAACGGCCGGCTACCAGGGACCGAACAACCTGGCCGACCTGAACAAGTTCCTGGGCATCACCTCCAGCCAGCTGAAAAACACTGCCGGGGAGACCCAGAAGGTCAAGGACGTCACCGACCAGGCCACCGTCCAGGAGGCCCTGCTCACCAGCGCGATGCAGAACCAGGGCAGCTACATCAGCGGCACCCTGCTCGGGGACATCAACAGCGCGATCCTCAAGTACGGCGGCGTCGCCAATGCGGTCTCCGCTTACGGCCAGGCGCTGGCCCAGTACGGCAAGGGCAGCAGTCAGGCGAACGCGGCGATGAAGACCGCCGTGGACGACCTCGTTAAGTCTGAGCTGGCCATGGGCGACAGCACCTCCCAGATGGGCGCCGTAGTCGCCAAGGTGTTCGGGGTATCGATGCCGGCCGCTATGAAGCTGGTCAAGGCCGCGCTGGAGGATACGGCGGTCACGTCGGCCAAAACCGGCATCCAGATGCAAATTAATTTCAACGCCCAGGCCACCGCGGCCAGCAACGCCTCAAAGGGCCTCACCGCCTACACCAAGGCGATCCAGGACAACGGGGCTGATTCCAGCCAGGCGAAATCCGCCCGCCAGCAGCTGGTCAATGACCTGATCGACGCAGGCGTCAAATCGCAGACGGCCGAGACCGACGTCGCCAACTACACCAAATCGCTGGCCGACAACGGCACTGAAACCACCGCGGGGAAGGCCGCCCGGCAGCAGCTGCTCAATGACCTGCTCAGCGCCCATGTAAATTCCGATGCCGCGAATAAGGCCGTTACCGACTACACCAAGGCGGTCGCCACAAACGGCATCGACTCGGACCAGGCCAAGGCGGCCCGCCAGCAGCTGATCACCGACCTGAAAGACGCCGGCGTCGGCTCGAAGCAGGCAAACACCGACGTCGACGCTTACAACAAGATCATTCTCGACAACGGCAACGAGTCCAACGCGACCAGGGCAGCGCGCCAGCAGCTGATCACCGACATCCTGAACGCCAGCAAGAACGCCCGGCAGGGCCGGATCGACCTGGCCAACTACACCACCACCGTGCACGACAACGGCACCAACACTGACGACGCCCGCAACGCCCGGACCCGGCTGATCCAGGATCTGAAAAACGCCGGGATCAACGCGCACACCGCCGCCGGCCTGGTGGACGGCCTCTCCAGGAGCATCACCCAGATCCCCGGCGGCAAGCAGATCGGCATCAATGTCACCGGCACCGGCACCTGGTCGATCAGCCAGGGCGAGGGACTTCAGAAGGCGCTGATCGCCGGAACCAAATTCGGCGCGGCCGGCATGCTGGTCTCCGGCGGGACGCCCAACAAAGACAGTGTGCCGATCATGGCGATGCCCGGCGAGACGGTGGTCCCCAAGCACCTGACACCGGTCATCGCGCCACTGATGGCGGCGCACAACGTGCCCGGGTTCGCCATGGGCGGCATTGTCGGCGGCGGTGCTGGCGGGGCCCTGAGCAGCGACATCACCCAGCTGGGCAACTGGACGAGCACCCAGTACCAGAACACGGCAGCCGCGATGACCCAATCGGTGGGCGACGCGATGACCAACGCGATCAAGGCGGCGCAGGCCGCGGCGGCGAAGTCGAGTGTCGGGAACATCAACGGCGCGGGCGTCAGTAACTCTTCCGCAGAGGCCGCGCTGCAATCGGCCGCCGCGAAGATGGGCTGGACCGGGGCGCAGTGGCAGGCGCTGTACGACGTGGAAATGCGCGAGGCCGGGTTCAACACCGCGGCCCAGAATGCCAGTTCCGGCGCCTACGGGCTGGCACAGTTCATATCCGGAGCGTCAGAATACGCCCAGTATGGCGGGTCTTCCGGCAGCGCCGCCGGCCAGGCGGTCGGCATGGTCAACTACATCAAGCAGCGGTACGGCAACCCCGAAGCTGCATGGGCCCATGAGCTGTGTGTACCATTGAGTGTGCAGATTCTTACACGTCGCGGCTGGCTAACCCACGATCAGCTGCGCGCTGGCGACGAAACCGTCGGGTACGACACCGGAACCGGCCGCAGCGCATGGACCCCCGTTACCGCTGTCCACGTCTATGAAGACGCGCCACTTGTCCGGCTGTCGAATAAGACCTGGGAAGCGACATGCACGCCGCACCATCGCTGGGTGGCTGCGCACCTCCGTCATGCGGGGCGGAAGGGCCATCAAGGGCGCACCAAAAACGAGTACGTGCGCGAAGACGTGTTCGTTGAAGCGCAGTCCATCACTTCCCGGCACACCCTGCGTGTCGCCGCTCCTGCCGATGTAGGCGACGGACTGGCGATCAGTCAGCAGGAAGCGGAACTGCTCGGCTGGGTTCTCGGCGATGGCTGGGTTATCCGGCCCAAAAGCCGCACTCCCGGCAGCACACATTGGCGGGCCCTGCGCGGTACGCAGCGATCGGTACGCCTCGGGCAGGCCAAGCCCGAACACGTCAAGGCGATCGATGCGCTGGTGGCGGGCCTCCTGTTCAGCCGGACGGTCCGGCAGACGCGCAAGCCCGGCGGCGGAGCAGCGCTTCCCCTTGTGACGTGGGAGTTCCACCGGCCCTACTCCGAGGAACTGCTCAAGCGCAGCGGTTACGACCACCAGAATCCAGTCCCGTTCGTGCTGTCGCTTGATGAAGCGCAGCGCGAGGCGTTCCTGCGAGGCGTTTTCGGTGCGGAAGGCTCACTGCACGGCGACGGCACATTCAAGGGGGCCAGTGGCTATCCGCGGGCAAAGGTGTACCCGCAGGCTGACGGGCCGAAGCAGGACGCAATCACGCTAGCGATTTTCCTCAGCGGCAAGCGCCCCGGCATCTCAGCGTGGAACAGGCCGCGTGTGAACAATCTGGGCTGCGAGAACCCGCGCAACGGCGCCAGCATCCGCGAGACCAAGCCGTTTATCGGCGGCGAGCGGATCGAGCGTGAGGATGCCGGGCGGGGCGCCGTTTACTGCGTAACAACCGGCCTTGGGTCGTGGACGATACGGCAGGGCCGCCAGGTCATGCTCACAGGTAACTCCTACGGCTGGTACGACAATCCGCTCGGCTCCATCATGCCGAAGGGCCTGAGCCTTGCTTACAACGGCACTGGCGCCCCGGAACCGCTGGTCCCCGCCACCCCGGCCAGCAAGCAGGACGCGAGCCTGAGCGACGTGGTGCGGGCGCTGGCCGTCATGCAGGCGCAGCTGAAGACGCTGAACACCACGACCAGCCAGCAGGGTGCGGCCTTCGGGCAGAGTCTTGGCGCATCGGCCCGCGCCGGCTCAAACGCCGGATACTACTCCGGAGGGCGCTGACAGCCCAACTAGACTAGCCCTAGCCCCACACTGTGGCCGTCGTCGTCTGACGCGGAGCCGGTTCCCCCAATCGGAAAACCGGCCGCCCAGTGGCAGTAAGCATCAGCTCAGGCATCGCGGTACGCCGTGTTCGCGGTGCCTTTCTGCGTGCCCGCCCGCGTAGTAATCCGGGGGGAGCGCTGACGCCATGCCTGGCTATTCCAGTACGTACACATCGACGTACAGCATGCCAGCAGTAGCCGACAGCCTGGTCATCGCCGACCTGATCGAAACCATGGGCACTTTGGGCGGGCCCACACCGTCGCAGATCCCCGAGCTGGTCAACTCTTCCGGGGTCGCAGCGAGCTTCCGGATTCTCGCCCCGGCATCGGACAACTCCGCCGGGCTCGGCTACACCATGAGCTACGACCTGTCCGCTCCGCAGCCCACCACCGACATCGTGCAATCCATGCTGCTGGACGGCGAACGGCCATTCGGCTACCGGGCTTCCAACCGGACAATCACGCTGCCGATCCTCATCCAGGCCGGGGACCAGAACACGCTGACCGCGGCGCGCGAGATCCTGATGCAGCTGATCGACCAGCAGACCTGGACGCTAACCTGGACGCCTGGCGCCTCCGGCCTGCCGCTGGTCTTCGACTGCTTCCGGGCGCTGCCGACCGTCGTGACCTACGGCTTCATGTACAACCAGGCGTTCGCCTCGATCTACACGATCAGCTTCCAGGCCATGCCGTACGGCCGGTCTGACCCGTCCGGGCTCCAGCAGGTGGCGTTCTCCTCCCCGCTGCTCGGCGGGGTCTCCGCGCCGCCGGCCGCGGTCACTCTGGACGCCTTCACCTCGGTTTCCGGTACTCACTGGTCCCGGTCGACCACCAAGTACGTTGCGGGCTCCGCGTCCGCCCGCTACACCCCGACCGCGTGGCCCCAGTACGCCGCCACCTACACCAAGACCGGGCTGTCGGTGAACATCACCGGGCTCACCGCGCTGTCCGTGTGGTTCGGCCAGTCCTACGACACCGCGCACTTCGGCCCGTGGCCGGGCATGGCGTCCAACGTCACCCTGTCCTGGACGCTGACCGACGCCAGTGCCAACACGCTGACATTCCACAAGACGTACAACAAGTGCCGCTGGAGCAACAGCGCGGCCAATCCGGCCTGGACCCGCATTTCCGCGGCAATCCCGCAGACATCAGCCAGCTTCCTGTACACCAGCGTGGCCGGTTACTCGGTGACGATCTCTAACTGGATGAGCGGCGGCGTGCCGTTCCTGGCCCGGATGAACGCCTGGCTGAACGGGATCACGGCCAACCCGCCGAGCCTCGCGGTGCCGGCCAGTACCCGCGGCGTCGTGTACAACATCATGGGCACGGCCGGAACAGCCCGGACGCCTATCAGCAGCCAGTTCCAGCTGCCCCAGTCCGGGACGGTCAGCCAGGAGCTGGAAGGCTCTGGCCTGTGGTGGCCGCCGGTCGGCGTCACATCGGTCCAGGCCGAATGCGTCGGCGCGGGCGGCGCGGGCGGCAACCGGACCACAGCCGGGCTCGGCGGCGGCGGGGGCGGCGCTGAGTACGCTGCCGAGCCGTCGCTGGCAGTGGCAGCAGGTACTCCTGTTCCGTACACCTGCGGAACCGGCGGGCAGCCCGGCGCGACCCAGCAGGTGGTGACCTACACCCAGCCGGGCACCGCATCCTGGGTCTGCCCGGTGGGCGTCACCACCATCAAGGCTGAATGCTGGGGCGCGGGCGCGGGCGGGGCACCCGGCTCCGGCGGAGGCGGCGGGGGCAGTTACGGCTGTGAATCCTCCCTGGCTGTGACGCCCGGCGTTACGTACGCGCTGTACATCGGCTCCGGTGGGTCCGGCGGCGGCACGGCGGCAGCCGGCGGAACCGTCACCCAGCGCAACGGGCTGGCTTCCACCATCACCGGGGACTCGGTAACCGTCACGGGCAACGGCGGGAAAACCGGCCTGACCGGCGGGACAACCGGCGGCGCAGGCGGCGCGGCCAGCGGGAACACCACCGTGTACGCCGGCGGTGCGGGCGGGACGGCGCCGGCCGGCGGTGGCGGCGGTGGCGGGGGCTCTGGCGGATCGGCCGCCAGCGGTAACACCGGCTCGGCGGGCAGCGGGAACACGGGCGGGGCCGGCGGAGCAGCCGTGACCGGCGGTGGCGCGGGTGGTGCCGGCGCCCCCAACCCGGGCTGGCCGGGAGCAGGCGTGGCCCCGGGCGGCGGCGGCGGCGGCGGATTTTCT
>Ga0187871_10002999_pt1 | contig 13278 bp, 12 predicted proteins | sample June2016WEW_16_1_FD_132988 | JGI IMG/M metagenome (GOLD analysis project Ga0187871, IMG submission 132988) | Peatland microbial communities from SPRUCE experiment site at the Marcell Experimental Forest, Minnesota, USA - June2016WEW_16_10 | ecosystem: Environmental > Terrestrial > Soil >... | reverse complement strand
GAGGCTTGCTGAAGGGACTGTCGGGCGTGGTTTGCCCGAGCATCATCTCCGTGGAAAGCTTGATGACCACGAGGATGTTGTTGAAGTCGTGGGCCATGCCGCCCGCCAGCCTGCCAACCGCCTCCAGTTTCTGTACCTGGCGCACCTGTTGTTCCAGCTTGCTTTGCTGGGTCATGTCTTCGACGTAGGAGCAGAAAACCTCCGGCGTATCGCCTCCCCCGGTGATTGAGCTGCTGATTCGCACCGGAATCAGGCTGCCATCGCGCCGCCGAAAGTTCGTCTCCCATCCCTTAACACGGCCGCTGCGCGCCAGCACTTCCAGCAGGCGCTCGCGCTCTTTGGGATCAGCGTAGACTTGCCCCGACATGCTTAGCTGGCACGCCTCCTCCAGGCCGTAGCCGCCCAACATTTGCAGCAGCACGGGATTGAGGCTCCGCAAGTGATCGGCTGTCCGCAGCCCCTGCGCGATCCCGAAGGGAGCGTTATCGATTAACGCCTTCAGTCCGGCTTCCGATTCACGTAGCGCCTGCTCCATGCGACACCGTTCGGTGACGTCGAGCGCCAGCACCATTCTGCGCGACGAGTCGTTTTTGTCATACCCGAAGGCCATGATCTCCGCCATCAGGATGCTGTCGTCCTTGCGGCGATGGCGGAAAATACCTTGCCGCGTGTATCCTTGATGCCCCTTGCGGATCGCCTCCAGAAACTCGGGAATCTCCTCCTCCGGACGTATGTCAACGACAGCCATTCGCAGGAATTCCTCCCGCGAGTACCCATACGCCTTCACTGCCGCGTCATTCACCTGCAGGAAGCGCAGCGTCCTCTGGTCAAAGATCCACATGGGGTAAGGGTTGGCAGAGAACATGAGCTCCTGGTGCTGCTGAGAGCTGCGGATTGCGTTTGCTTGTTCCTGTACTTCGATTTGCAGGTTCTTGACGCTTGTACCCAGGCGGGCGCGGCTTAGCGCGAGTACGAGGATGGTAGTAGCAGCGGCAATGACAATGACGACAGTGGCGAGCGTCATCCGGCCAGATCCGTGATGCTAGCGTGCAATCAGAAGCTTGAAGTATTCGCAACCAGCGGTTGATCTTCGCTGATATTCGAACGTAAACTCAGAATCGCATCTTTCTCGCCAGAGGGCGCTACCAGGGCGCGATGCTCGTCTGAACTACCCAACACGCGGGAATTGCTTGTCACGGAAATGTAGCAAGAAATGACCACGCATTCTGTGACTTACAGCACAAGAAAATGGTGACGCGCTGCCACATTAGTGTTACAAGGGATCTCTTGTGACTTATCGACCTAAGTGATTGATCTATAACTCGTCAGAGGACGGGTCGTCGGTTCTTCCGGCAGTCCCGCTTGCCTTTCAGTCTGGCAGAAACTCGCGAAGCGGGCAATTCTGGCAAGCCGGTTCCCCGCGGTGGCAATAGTGCTTTCCCACCTGCACGAGCAGGCCGTGCATTTCGTTGTAGACCTGGGCCAGCCGACTACGCTCGGCGACGCTCATTGCTGATGGCTCATGCGCGAGTGGAGCGTACGGTGCAGGTTTCCGAGATGGATGGTCCGGCCGGTCCTCGCGCCGCAAAGCCCGTTCGACTAGTACACGTATTTGGTCGTATTTGGCAGTTTCGTCGATTGCTGCGTGGCGTTCCAGGATGCGCCGGGTGTACGCGTCAACCACGAAAATCTCGTGGTGCCCGGCGTAAAGTAATATCGAGTCCGCCGTTTCGTTCCCAATGCCATTCAGCGAGAGCAGTTCGGCGCGCAGTTGCTGCGTGGGCGCCAAGAACATTTTTTCCAACGAGCCGCCGTACTTTTCGTCGACAAACCCGACGAACGCCTTCAGCCGCTTCGCCTTTTGCCGATAGTAGCCGGATGACCGGACGAGTGCTTCCAGTTCATCGACAGGAAGTGCCCGGATGCCATCCAGGCTTAGCACGCCAGCCGAGCGCAGTGCGCCGAGTGCGCGTTCGACATTCGTCCAGGAAGTGTTCTGGGTAAGTATCGCCCCGGCGATCACCTCGAACGCAGTTTGGGCCGGCCACCAATGCTGCGGTCCCCAACTGCGTGCCAGCTTGCGATAGATCGCGCGAACCAAAGCTTCGGCACTCATCCTGGGCGCGGGGCACATAAAGGTTGTTGCTTCCGATGCTCGTTATACTAACGAACAGATGCGCAATCTGCTGCGTTTCATCTGGAACTCCGCTCGCGGGCACCGTCTTGCGCCCTGGCGTAGTCCGTATCTGCGCTGGCGAATTGAAACCTACACCGGAATCAAGATGCAAAGCATCGGCTTCCTCGAGTTCTTCGGGTTCATGTGGCGGGAGCGCAGGGAACTGGTGCGTTTTTTGAAGTGGACGGCGGAGATGGAGCGCTATGCGCGCGCCAAACCGAAGAACCCATAGTGTGCCGGTGCGTGCTCGCGCGAACAGCGGGATCGCTGACGCCCGCCATAAATTGCTCGCTTGGCTAAGCGAAAGCTAGCTCCCGCCCAGGATCTGGCCCAGCTTCGTCAGACGGAATAGCTCTTTGACGTGCGGCGAAAGGTTGATGAATTCCAGGCTGCAGTAAGCCGCCGACCCCGCCGATATCTTCAGCCCCACCAGCGTACCCAAGCCGGAACTGTCGATGTAATCCACGTCCCTGAGATCGAGGATGATGCGGCGGCACTTCGGAATCATCGGCTTGACCAGTTCCTTAAGTTCTTCTGCGTTGCCGGCAACAATGCGGCCGTGACCCGTAATGGTTGTGGTATCACCCGACAGATCAACCTCGAACTGGAAGGGAGGCGAAGACTGTGTTCCCATCGTTGTCTCCTCGCACGATCAGGATGCGGGGCCCACCAGGAACCAAGCGTTCCCCGGCACCACATTGCGCCACTAGCCTACCTGAATTGCCCAGCGACGGGAAGTCGTGTCTCAGATCTGGCCGAAGATGTCTTTGAAATTGTAGAAGCCGCTCTTGCCGACGATCCACTCGGCCGCCAGCACCGCGCCTTCGGCGAACGTGCGACGTGACTTGGCATCGTGGGTCAGCACAATGCGGTCGCCCGCCGACTCCAGCTCCAGAATGTGAATGCCGGTCACCTCGCCCTCGCGTTCGGAGGTGATTTCGGCGCGCTTGCCCGTGTCCTGCTCGAGAATGTGCTGGATCGCGATTGCCGTTCCCGAGGGCGCGTCTTTCTTGTGTACGTGATGAATTTCATTGATGAATCCCGCGTAACCATGGGTCAGGGCGGGAGCGGCGGCGCGCACGATTTGGAAGAACAGATTCACGCCGTACGAAAAATTCGGTGCGAAGACGAATCCGGTTCTGGCCTGCTCGACCTGCCGGCGAACGCGCTCCATCTCGCCGTACCAGCCGGTGGTGCCGACCACCATCGCCTTGCCGGCGCGGACACAGCGGTCGATATTGATGAGCACCGCCTGCGGGTTGGTGAAGTCGATCACGACGTCGCGATCGCGCAGATGGTCTGACGTGAGCCATGCGCCGTTCTCGTTCACGTCCGCATCGATGCTCTCGACCTGGTGTCCGCGGGCGAGCGCCACGTCCTCAACCAGCGAGCCCGTCTTTCCGGGCCCCAGCACCAGCACGTTTAGTGATTTGCTCAATCGAATACCTCGGGATCGACATCGGCGAAAAACTTGGCATGTAGCCGGCTCACCGCTTCCGGCACATCGGATTCGTCAACCACGAACGTCAGGTTGATCTCCGATGCGCCCTGGGAAATCATGCGCACGTTGATGTCGCGGATGCAATCGAAGATTTGTGCGGCAACGCCCGGTGTGTCGCGCAGGTTCTCGCCCACCAGGCAAACAATGGCCTTACGTCCGGAATACTTTACGAACGCCAGCTTCTCCAGGTCGGCGGCAATCTGCGGAATCGCCTCGTTGGAATCGACCGTCAGCGAGATGCTCACCTCCGAAGTGGAGACAACATCCACGGCGCAGCGATGCCGGGCAAAAACCTCGAAGACCTTGGCTAGAAACCCATGCGCCATCAACATGCGCGCGGCGACGATATCGATGACCGTAATGCGGCTCTTGGCCGCGATTGCCTTGAACAGCGAGCGCGAACGCGGCGTGCGCGCCAGAATACGCGTCCCTTGATTGGAGGGGTTGCGCGAATTCAGCACCAGCACGGGGATGTTTTTCTCGACGGCCGGCAAGACGGCTGCAGGATGCAAAACCTTGGCGCCGAAGTAAGCCAGCTCCGCCGCTTCTTCAAAGCTGATGAGTTTGATTCGCCGCGCCGTGGGACAGAGGCGCGGATCCGTAGTCTTCATGCCGTCCACGTCCGTCCAAATCTCGATGCGTTCGGCGTTCAGGCCGGCGCCCACCAGCGCGGCGGAAAAATCTGAGCCACCGCGCCCAATCGTCGTGGTCACTCCTTCGCGGGTCGCGCCGACGAAGCCGCCCATGATCGGCACCCGCTGCGCGTCGATCAGCGGCCGCACGCAATCGTGCAGACGATTGTCGATCTCCTCCACCAGGGGTACAGCGCGGCTGTGCTGCCCATCGGTCACGATCACCTTCCGCGGATCGACGAACACTGCGGGCAGATCGCGCGCCAGGAACGCGGCAGTTGCGATCATGCTCGACAGCCGCTCGCCATACGAGACAACGTAATCGGAGGTGCGCGGCGTAAGCTCGCCGACGGCGGAAATCCCGCGCAGCAGTTCGTCCAGCGAATCGAATTCGGCGCCCAATTCGCTGTGAAGCTCGGTATGCAGACCCGTACCCAGCAGCTCGCCGGCGGTGAGATAGTGACGCTCGCGCAGAGCACGGCAGATGTCGAGCGCCTGGCTGCGATCGCCACGTCCGGCCGCCGCAGCCATGGCCAGCAGTTGGTCTGTGACCTTTGCCATGGCGCTGATGACGACGAACGGCCGCTCGGCCAATCGCGACTTGACGATGGCGGCGACGCGGTCGATGGCGACGGCATCTTCGACCGAGGTACCGCCGAATTTCATGACGATCACGGCAGCTTACCCGCGGTCCCCGATTCGCGCCGTTCTTGCGCGAATTGGGGTGGTAGCAGGCCCTGGACTTTCAGAAGCTCCGCATTCAGCAATGCGGCGCCGGCTGCTCCGCGAATGGTGTTGTGCGAGAGCACCGTGAACTTGTAATCGAGCACGCCGCACGGACGCAGACGTCCGACGCTGACCGTCATACCGTTCCCGCGATCCACGTCGAAGCGCGGCTGCGGCCGGTCGGGCGCGACATCGTAAAAGATGGGCTGCGCAGGAGCAGACGGTAGCTTCAATTCCTGCGGCGTCGAGCGAAATTCGCGGAACGCGGCAATGATCTCTTCCAGCGACGCCTTGCGCTTCAGTTTCACCGAGACCGACTCGGTGTGGCCGTCCTCGACGGCGACGCGATTGCAGTGCGCGGTCATGTTGAAATCGGCGGGTTCAACGTGGTCATTTTCCAGGCGCCCGAGCAGTTTGCGCGTCTCCTCCTCCATCTTCTCTTCTTCCTTGGCAATGTAGGGGATCACGTTGCCTAAAATGTCCAGTGAGGCCACGCCGGGATAGCCGGCCCCGCTGACGGCCTGCATGGTCGTGACAAAGACCGACTCGATGCCGAAATTGCGATGCAGGGGCGCCAGCGCAACCACCAACCCGATCGCGGAGCAATTCGGATTGGTTACGATGTAGCCGCCGGACTGCTTGCGCCAGCATTGCTGCTCGATCAGCGTGACGTGATCGGCGTTGACCTCCGGAATTACCAGCGGCACATTCTGCTGCATCCGAAATGCGCTGGAGTTGCTGACCACGGCACACCCAGCCGCCGCAAATTGCGGCTCCAACTCGCGCGCGATGCCCGCGTCCAGCGCGGCGAAGATCACCCGCGGCGCACCCTCCGGCGCGGCATTGGACACGGTCATCTGGCTGCAGCGATCGGGAATCGGCGTCTTCATGCGCCAACGCACTGCATTGCCGTAGGTCTGGCCGGCAGAGCGATCGGATGCAGCCAGCCACGCGACCTCGAACCAGGGATGGGCTTCGAGCATCTGGATGAAACGCTGCCCGACCACTCCGGTCGCACCAAGAATTCCGACTGGGATTTTCTGGGACATGTTCGTGTGGAAAATTCAAGTTATATCACGTCGCCGGAAGCCGATGACGTCCAACAGCCAGACTTTTAGTTCACGCGATAACGCTAATCACATGGGAAGGTTGTCAATCTTGCAGAGACTACTCGGCCAACTTCAAGGCCTTTGCGATTTCGCGTGCGATCTCCTCCGGCGTTTTACCCTCGGCTTTCACGACAAGGTTGGCTTGCCGGTAAGACGGCAGCCGCTGAGCATACAACGCGCAGAACGCTTGCTCGTTTTCAGCCAAGGGACGGGGATTTTGTTCGCAGCGTTCGCCGAGCGCACGGCAGCGCTGCACCAGTTGCTCCAGCGGAAGCTCCAGAAAGATCACGCGTACTCCAAAGTCGCTCAGCAGGCGCGCGTTTTTCGGATCGACAAACGTTCCGCCCCCCAGCGCGATTACGGTCGAACCAGTTGCGGCTTCCAGGGTCGACAGCAGGGCTTCCGCCTCGATCTCGCGAAACCTGCTCTCACCCTGTTGCGCAAAAATGGCGCGAATGCTGCGCCTGGAAAGGCGCTCGACTTCGCAGTCGAGATCGATGAAGCTCCACTGCAGCAACCAGGCCAGTGCGCGGCCAGCGCTGCTCTTGCCTGCCGCCATGAAGCCGGTGAGGGCGATGCTCGGCGGACGGCGCTGCAGTGTGCGAGATTCGGGAGACGATCGCATCGGCACGACGGGCAAACCGGCCGGCTTACCTGCACTTGCCACGGTGCAGTTAAAGCGCACTGCCATGCTAGCACTTGCTTCTTGTTCAAAAACGGCTTACTCCATAGGTTGTAGCGCCCCTGCCACTCAAATGGGATGTACGCGGGTGTGCCGCGCTATCTAAAATTCCGGACATGCAGCTGATCCAGATTGGCGAAGTCAAACACAAGACGGTACTGGAACTGGTGCAGGAGATGGCAGCCCGCCAGTTCGCAGAAATCGAACAACTGAAGAGAGCGTCACTGAAGGCAGCACGCAAAGGGCGCAAACTGCGCCGCCAGCGCTGCGAGAGCAAGTGCGCTTAATCGGCGTTCACTTTTCGGCTTTGGGCACCACGGCGTAGGTGGGATGGTTGTAGGTCCCGCCGATCCGTATCGCCAACACCGATTCGTTCTTCTTGCTCTTGTGCATGAAGGGCTGGACAACCTTCAGCAGGAACGACTTCACTCCCGTGGTCGTCTGCGAAAGTTCAGCTTCCATATGCAGGTGGCCCTGTAGATTGATCCCCTCGTTCAGCAAACTGTAGGTCCCGCTCACCTGTGCGGACGCACCCGGCACATCGAACGAAACATTGGCGAGATGGGCAATCCCGTCGCTCAAGCTAACGTGTCCCTTCACGTCGGAAAGCACCTTGCCGGGATCGTAGGTGTCGTTGCCCAGCTTATTGTCCGTAGCTTCCGTTTTGCCGGCGTTGCCGCGGGCGTCTGCGCTCAGCACATCCACAGTCTTTTGCGTCTGCGGATTGGGGTACTGCGCGTTGCTTATGCCGAAGTCTCCCTGCAGCTTTACCCTCTTGGTAAATTCAGTGTTTCCGGACGGAATCTCCACCCGGTCGCGAAACAGAATCGGCCCCGCCATGGCCGGCGGATTGTTCGAAAGGAACATCCACAAAAGGTCTTCAATCCGAGCTTGCTTGCTCGATAGTTCTACCGTGGCGGTCTTGCCGTTTTCGTTGCCCTGTCCGCTGACGGATCCCGCCCCGACGATCGTCGTATTGCGGAAGTGCGCTCGTGCGGCATCGATGTCGACATCCCCGTTGAGCCCGTCCACGGTTGCTTGATACAGCGCCGCCAGGTGGACCGGATGTTTACTCTGGCGCACCTCGAAATCCGGCGCATCCAGCGTTCCTTGCACCTTCACCGCTTGCAACTCCCCGCCGAACTTGCCGCTCGCCTCAAGCTTGCCTGCGATGCCTCCGAACTTGCCCAAGTCGAGATTGCGAACGGCGTAGGAGCCCGATAAGTTTGTTTGGCCAGCTTGACCCGACTGCCAGGGACCGAACTGGCCCGCGACCTCAACCTCGGCAGGAGGTTCGGGCAGCTGCACCGTAGTCTGGAAATTGAGCGGACGACTGTCCGCTACATCGTACAGATCGAGCTTCGGAATGCGAAAAACCAGGGGGGCTTTACCCGGCTGCTGGGAGGGGAACTCGATCTCGGCTCCATCCGCGACAAGCTGCCCAATGCTTAGCCCGGTCTTACCCAGATTCTCCAGCGATCCCGGCGCGGCTTGCTGGCTCACAACCAACCGGAAGCCTTCGGCGCGGACCGTGTCAAGATGACGCGTGAGCAAGCCGTGGTAGCTGCCGACAATCGTCAACGTCTGAATCGTGATCAGGGCCGGGGCACTTGGATCCTGACGGAATGTAACGTTCTCAGCAATGCACCCGGGATGAGGGAAATAAGTTTCGCGAAAGTTCCCGATCTGTACGGCGCTTCCCGCCTGCTGCCGGAGAGACTTAATCACCGTCTCACGCGTGAATGGCCATTCCCGCGCGGCCACGACGACCAGCACAGCTAGTCCGATCAGCAGCACAATCGCCACAATCCAAATACCGCGCCTGACCGGAGCCCCTGCGCTCCTACGTTCGGACTGTCGTTCTTCAATCTGTGTGTGCATGACGGAGCGCCGGCGCTGCTGGATGGAGAGCGTGAAGACAATTCCTAGGATGACGCCGTTACGCGCAGCGTTTTCCATCTCCCGTCTTTAAGTCAGCAGCAATCCTGCCTGCAATCTGATTGACGGCGCACCCTTAGATATTTGGGTCAGTATCACTCCAGGAACTAAGTAGAAAAATCCAGATCAGTTCAGGCATTGACGGGGTAGGCCTTAATCCCTCCGGCTCCTATACTCGCCTTCGTTCCAACTCCCCAAGGTTCTGTGCCGGGCCCATTTCTCAGCATGGGTGACATGCCACCCCTGCGTCTCGGAGCGCGCTGATGTTCAAGAACTACTGGCTGTGCCTGTTTTCCTGTTTGGCAGTTGTCCTGAGCTTCGCAAATCCTGGTTACGCAAGCCAATCCATCCACCCTACAACCACGTTGAGCGCTGAAACCAGCAACAACACGGCTGCGGCGAACTCTTTCCCCGGATGCGAGATCACCACCGTCACCAACGGACAGTGCGTCGACAATGGCGATCTGAAGGCCAGCAATGTCAGCAAGGTCGACGTGCACACCTTGCTGTCGGCCTCGCAACAAGACGCGAAGATCTACACCACGTACATCCCCTACTGGGTGCACGGAACGCATCCCAATATCGGCTACAGCTCGCAGAATTCCAATCAGGTGGCCAAAGAGATTGCCGACCTCACCAGCCGCGGGTTCGATGGAGTGCTGGTCGATTGGTACGGACCCGGCAGTTACGAAGAGGGCGCCACCGAGGTCCTGAAGCCGCAACTGGAGGAGCAGAACGCGCTGCATTTCGCCTTGATGATCGACCAGGGAGCAGTTGAGTGGTTCTCGTGCTATCCGAGTTGCTCGGCCACGCAGGCGCTGCTCAATATCATCAGCTTCGCGCGCCAGCAAGGCTACTTCAGCTCGACGGCTGCCATTCGCAACAGCGACGGGAAGACCATCGTTAGCCAGTTCGGCATGGAAGCCTACAACATCAACTGGAGCACGATTGAGAGCCGGAATCCCGATCTCGAATGGATCTTCGAAAACGCCGGAGCGTTCACCAATAGCTACACCGTCGGCGCCTATGGATGGCTATCGCCCAAGGATCCGCTGCAACAGGGATACGAAGGCCTGGACTACACACAATACTTCGAGCAGATTGCCAGCCAGCATCCTTCGAAGCTGAACTGGGCATCGACCTGGAAAGGCTTCGACGATGTAGTGGCGAGTTGGGCGCCTCCCGGCGGCCGTCACATCCAGCAGCTTTGCGGTAAGACCTGGGTAGACTCTTGGGGCGCCGTCCGCAACTACACCGGCCGCCTGGATGCTGTGCAGGTGGTCACCTGGCATGACTACGAGGAAGGCACCGAGATTCAGAGCGGCATCGACAACTGCCTCAGTATTTCCGCCAGTGTCAACGGCAGCGTTCTGAGCTGGAATGTGAACGACGATTCCACGCTTGACCACTACACGGTCTATATCTCCAGCGACGGCCAGAACCTCATGTCGCTGGGCGACTTCTACACGGGCACTGATTCGCTGAATCTGGAGCCTTACGACTTCGCTCCGGGAAGGTATTACGTTTTTGTCAAGGCCGTAGGCAAGCCCAGCGTGAAGAACAATATGTCGGCGGCCGAGGTCTACACGAGCAGCACCGGAGGGCAGCCGACGGTGACCATCAGCACTCCCTATAACGGCCAGGATGCCGGCCCAGCCACCAACCTGAATGTGGGCGCAACCAGTCCCAACGGGCCGATCGTGAAGTACCAGGTCTATCTTGACGAAAGCTTGGCGCGAACCATCAACGGGAGGGGACCATTCCAGGCCTGGATCTCGACCAGCATGGGAAGGCACACGTTTGAAGTTAAGGCCGAAGATTCGACAGGGCAGTGGGGTTCGGCCAGCGTGTGGGTGGTACGCACGTACTAGCTGTACTCAGCGGCGGGATGGGTTTGCCCGCGTTCAAGAGGTATTGCGATACTTCGCCATCCATTGTGTGCTGGAACAAGCTGCCCGGATTGCGATGAGCCTAGCCGCAAAGCGGCGGGATGAAGTTAGCCGGGGCCGTGAGGCCCTGGTCAGCTGGGAAAGGCAAGCTGAGCCGCAGAGGGGCGCCACTCGGCCCGGGCGTGTCCGCCTAGCGTTCCTGCACCACTCCGACCGGCGTACCCACACCGGCAAGGAGCTTCTCCGCAGCCGAGGCCTGATGGGCTGCGATCTCCATGTACCCGGAGCTGCCGACGATGGCGAACACTTCGTCACCGCCTCCTTCTGCGTACGACTTGCACACGCGCGTGATCGTCTCCCCGGCGATGAGGATGCTGATCGCCGGCGGATGTTCGCTGAATAATGCGGGCGCGTCCAGTTCGCTGATGTTCGTGATCAGGTTGCCGAACTTGTCGACTTTCAGGATCTCTCCGCGCAAGCTGTTCGCGCCTACATGCTCCACCTTGCGCAGGGGCAGGCGCACGTAATCGGAGATTTCCGGACCGAATTCCGCCGGCGCCACGCCTTTGCTCAGCCATCCCGCAACCGGCGCGAAGACGTCGCGTCCGTGAAACGTCTGGCTGACCGGATGCAGGAAATAGCGCTCGGCGGTGACATGCCGGACGACGAATTTCTTCTCCCGCGCTTCCACCAGAGACAGCACGCCATTGTCCGGTGCAACGAAGATGTAGTGATCGGTTTCTACGACGATCGGCCGGCGATCGCTGCCAACGCCAGGATCGACGACCACGACATGTACGGTTCGGGGCGGAAAGAAACGATACGCCTGGGCAATGGTCCAAGCGCCATCGAAGACATCGTAAGACGCCACGGCGTGACAGATGTCGACAATGGCGGTTCCCGGATGGATGTTCAGCACCACGCCATGCATGACGCCAACAAACGGGTCGCTTAGGCCGAAGTCGGTGGTGAAGGTGACGATGCGGCTCTCAGACATGCTTCTGCAAACTAGCCGCAGCAGCGAACAGAGTCAAGCTGGCGTCAGCGAATGTCCACGTCGCCCGAGCTGGTGGACACCTCGACCGTCGGTCCGCCGCCTTTCACCGTCCCGCTGAGCTGCTTCCCGCCCACTGAGCCCTGTACCGTGATCGGCAAGTCGGAGTGAATGGAACCCGAGCTGGTATGGACGTTCAGGTTGAAACCGTTACCCGAGCCGATCGCCAGACGAACATTGCCGGAGCCTGAGTGCACCTCCCACGGCCCCGTCACGGCGCCATCGGCTTCGATGTCGCCGCTGCCGGTACGAGCGCGCAGGCCTCCCTTTGCGCCGCGCACCTGGATCCTACCTGACCCGGTATGGAGATCAACATCGCCGGACCCGGTTAAGCTCGCCTCAATGTCGCCGCTGCCAGTCTGCGCATTCAACGGGGCCGCTGTATCTTCCACACGAATGTTGCCACTGCCCGTTTCTGCTTTCAGGCCTCGCCCCAGGTCGCGGGCACGAATGTCGCCCGAGCCCGTCTGCACCTGCACCGGAGAGCGAGTTCCGGCAACATCGATATTCCCGGAGCCGGTATGCGCTCGCAGCGCGGTATCGGAAGGGACGGTGATTTCGTAATCGATCGAGACGTGGCGCGCAACGTCACTCGGCAGATCGTAACCAATGCGGATGCTGCTGCCGTTCTGTTGAATCGGCGGATTGGATTCGACCTGAAGCACCGCGCCGTCGTTCCCGAACAGCCAGCTGCTGCGGTGGATGGTTCCATGGACCACGACCTGATTGGAGCTGCCGGTGCTCACCTTGATATCGCCCGAGCCGGTGATTACGTCCAGATTGACGGAACCGGAAACCTGCAAGGTGCGGTCGAAATGCCCTTCCGCGGCGTACACCTCAGCCGAAAGGAGCAGAAGGCTGAGAAGCGCAGCAGCAGCAGTACGTTTTTTCATGATGCCGCTCCTGAAGCGTCAACAACGAACCATTCAGCCGTCAGAAAAGAGTTCGTCGGTCAATTCAAGTGCCGAGTCATCCGTATCAGTGCTCGCGCTTGGCCAAGACTGCACGAGTCCGAAGGTTGTCATCCTTCGGTCGCCGCGGCCACCTCCTGATGACAACCTTCCACTTCCGGCGGTATAGCCGGGCACAAACTGGCCAACACCCTACTGCTGCAGCACCACCTCTTCGCCCTGCTTAAGCCCGGCAATCACTTCCGTCTTTACACCGTTGGATATGCCGATCGTAACTGGAATCTTCTTCATTCCATCCTTGCCACGAGGATCGGGAATATCGACCGATGCCTTCTTATCTTTGTCGTACAGCATCGCGCTTTCCGGAACCAGCAGCACATCATGGTGCTCGTCGAGGAGGATCTCCGCGTTGGCCGTCATCTCGGCCTTCAGTTCGCCGCCGGGATTGTTGATGGAAACCCGCACCTCGAAGGTCGTGACATTGTCTTTTTCGACGCCCATCGGCGAGATCTTGGTGACGTGCCCGGTAAAGGTCTTGACCTTAAACGTCTCCACCCGGATTCGCGGCGGCTGTCCCAGATAGACTTTGCCGATATCGCTCTCGTCCACCTTACCTTTGACGTAGTCCTCGCTTGTGTCGCTGAGGGTCATCAGCAGCGT
>Ga0187871_10002998_pt1 | contig 13281 bp, 15 predicted proteins | sample June2016WEW_16_1_FD_132988 | JGI IMG/M metagenome (GOLD analysis project Ga0187871, IMG submission 132988) | Peatland microbial communities from SPRUCE experiment site at the Marcell Experimental Forest, Minnesota, USA - June2016WEW_16_10 | ecosystem: Environmental > Terrestrial > Soil >... | reverse complement strand
CCTGGATGTGCACCGCGGCGAGTTCTTCACCATGCTCGGTCCCTCCGGATCGGGCAAGACGACGCTGCTGCGTCTCATCGCCGGCTTCGAGATCCCCGACGCCGGGACGATCCACCTCCAGGGCAAGGACGTGACCGGCCTGCCGCCCTACCAGCGCGACGTCAACACCGTCATCCAGGATTACGCGCTCTTCCCGCACTACAGCGTGGAGGACAACGTCGCCTACGGGCTGCGGGTGCGCCAGGTGGCGCGCCACGAACGTTCCGAGCGCGTCAAGGCGGTGCTCGCCATGGTCCACATGGACGAGTTCGCCCAGCGCAAGCCGGCCCAGCTCTCCGGGGGCCAGCGCCAGCGCGTCGCGCTGGCGCGGGCCATCGTCAACGAACCGGACGTACTGCTGCTCGACGAGCCCTTGGGCGCCCTCGACCTGAAGCTGCGCCAGGAGATGCAGGTCGAGCTCAAGCGCATCCAGCGCCAGGTCGGCATCACGTTCATCTACGTCACCCACGACCAGGAGGAGGCGCTCACGATGAGCGACCGGCTCGCGGTCTTCCGCGACGGTCGCATCGAGCAGGTCGGCCCGCCCGCCGACGTCTACGAGCAGCCGGCGACCGAGTTCGTCGCCTCCTTCGTCGGCACCTCGAACGTGATCGAGACCCCGAGCGGCCGGGCCGTGCTGCGACCGGAGAAGATCGAGCTGACCGTGGGCCCCGCGCCCGCGGGTCGGGTCGGCGCGCGCGCACGCATCATCGACATCGCCTACCTGGGCATGATCACCCGCTTCACCGTCGAGCTCGACGGTGGGCGCACCATGAGCGCGGTGCGCCAGAACCGATCCGTGAGCGGATCCCACGAGTCCCTGGCGCTCGGCGCCGAGGTGACGATCTCCTGGGACCTCGCCGACGCCTTCCCCTTAGCAGCACCGTCCGCCTCTGAGATCCAGCCCGGACACTAGACAAAGGAGCAACATGAATAGGACACCATTCCTGCGATGGATCGGCGGGGCCGGGGCAGTCGCCCTGCTCAGCCTCTTCGTCGTGCCGGTCACCTTCGGGGCGCCGGCCGGCGCGTCGCTGGGCGCGCCGCCCGCCCAGGGCGACAAGACGCCGACCTCGATCGGCAAGGGCGAGGGGGCGCTGAACATCATCGCGTGGGAGGGCTACACGATGCCCGAGTGGGTCAAGCCCTTCGAGCAGACGACCGGCTGCAACGTCAACGTCAAGTACGCCGGCTCCTCGAGCGAGATGGTGTCGCTCATGGCCAACGGCGGCGGCCACCAGTGGGACCTCGTCTCGGCCTCGGGCGACGCGGACCTGCGCCTCATCTACGGCGGGGACGTCAAGCCGATCAACATCAAGCTCATCCCCTCGTGGAGCGAGTTCCAGCCCTTCCTCAAGTCGCCGTCGTTCAACACGATCAACGGCTACCACTACGGGGTGAGCTTCGAGTTCGGTCCGAACGTCCTGCTGTACTCGACCAAGACCTTCCCGACGGCGCCCACCTCGTGGTCGGTGATCTACAGCTCGAAGTACAAGGGCCGGATCTCGATCCCGGACAACCCCATCCAGATCGCCGACGCGGCGCTGTACCTCGAGACGGCCAAGCCGAGCCTGGGCATCACCGACCCCTACGAGCTCACCCAGCCCCAGTTCACCGCGGCCGTCAACCTCCTGAAGTCCGAGCACCCGCTCGTCAAGAAGTACTGGGACCTGGCGAGCCAGGAGATCTCGCTCTTCCAGAGCGGGGCCGTCGTCGTGGGGGCCGCCTGGCCCTACCAGACCAGCACCCTGAAGGCGGCCGGCGCTCCGGTCAACGACACCATCCCCAAGGAGGGCGCCACCGGCTGGGCCGACACCTGGATGCTGGCGGCCAACGCGCCGCACCCGAACTGCGCCTACAAGTGGATGGCCTACATGTCCACGCCCAAGATCCAGGCCGAGGACGCCATCAGCTACGGCGAGACGCCGGCCAACACCCTGGCCTGTCCCATCATGAACACGCTGCAGAAGGGCGGCTGCGCGGCGTACCACGCCAACGAGCCGCAGTCCTACTTCAAGACCATCAAGTTCTGGAAGACGCCGCTGACGACGTGCGACAACGGCCAGAACGACTGCGTCGGCTTCACGCAGTGGCAACAGGCCTGGACGCAGATACTCGGGTAGCGCCGAATGGCCGCTAACGGGACCCGCCAACGACTGGGGGCGGCGCTGTGGCGCCGCCCCTGGTTGCGTGGGGCGTTCATCCTCTCGCCACCCCTGATGTGGTTCCTGGTGGTGTACCTGGCCTCGCTGGTGGCGCTGCTCGCCACCGCCTTCTTCTCCACCAACGAGCTGACTGGCAACATCGTGCACCAGTGGACCTGGTCGAACTTCTCGTTGATCTTCACCCAGTCCGTGTATCACACGATCATCCTGCGCACCGTGCTGATGGCGATCGCGGTCACCGTGACCGACGCGGTCCTCGCGCTGCCCTTCGCCTTCTTCATCGCCAAGATCGCCCGCCACCGCACCCGTCAGGCCTTCCTGGCCCTCGTCCTGCTGCCCCTGTGGGCCAGCTACCTGGCGCGGGTCTACGCGTGGATCAACATCCTCTCCAACCACGGCGTGCTGCCGAGCTTCGAGTCGCACCTCGGGCTGCCGGTGACGAACCTGGCCTACACCAACGTCGCGATGTGGATCGTCTTCTCCTATCTCTGGCTGCCCTTCATGATCGTGCCGATCTACGGCGCCTTCGAGAAGGTGCCCGACTCGTTGCTCGAGGCCTCGGCCGACTTGGGGGCCGGCGGGTGGTTCACCTTTCGCAAGGTCCTTTTGCCGATGATCCTGCCCGGGGTCGTCGCCGGATCGATCTTCACCTTCTCCCTGACCCTGGGCGACTTCATCACGCCGCTGCTGATCGGTGGATCGAGCTCGAACTTCATCGGCAACGCCATCTACGACAGCGCCATCAACGGCGGCGACCTGCCCTTCGCCGCGGCGCTGGCCTTCGTGTCGATCGCGATCATGGCGGTCTACCTCACGCTCGCGCGCCTGGCCGGGGCCTTCGAGGCCCTGTGAAGCTCTCGCGCCTGACCCGGGGTCTCTTCGCCGCCTTCGCGGCGCTCGTCGTGACGTTCCTGCTCGGCCCGCTGATGGTGATCGTCCTCTTCGCCTTCGACAAGTCGAACGTCCAGTCGCTGCCGATCCGGCACTGGACGACCCACTGGTTCGCCGTGGCCTTTGACGACCCGGCCGTGCGCAGTGCCCTGTGGCTCAGCGTCAAGGCCGGGGTCGCCGCGACGGTCATCGCGATGGTGCTCGGCACCCTGGTCGCCTTCGGCATCCACCGATTCCGTTTCTTCGGTCGCGACACCGTCTCGCTGTTCCTCGTGCTGCCGATCGCCCTGCCGGGCATCGTGACCGGACTGGCCCTGCAGTCGGCCTTCAACATCTCGCATATCCAGCTGTCGATCTACACCATCATCGTGGGCCATTCGACCTTCTGCATGGTGGTCGTGTTCAACAACGTCGTGGCGCGACTGCGCCGCACGTCGACCTCGCTCATCGAGGCCTCGGCCGACCTGGGGGCCCGACCCCTGCAGACGTTCCGGTTGGTGACGCTGCCGATGCTCTCCACGTCCCTTATCGCCGGGGCCTTGCTGGCCTTCGCCCTCAGCTTCGACGAGGTCATCGTCACGACGTTCACGGCCGGCGCGCAGAACACGCTGCCGTTGTGGATCTTCGGCGCCATCCTGCGCGGCCAGCAGCTGCCCGAGGTGAACGCCGTCGTCGTGTTTGTCCTGCTCCTGACGGCGGTGCCCGTCGCCTACGCGGCCAAGATCGCCAGCGGCGACTCGAGCGAGGTGCTCGGTCGAGTCGCGGACGATAAGGAGCCGTTGGCGAGCGGCGCCCTGGTCTGACCGAGCAACGGCCCCGGGGCCCGGCGAAATAGCGCCTGACCAGGACCGTGCGTCGACGTCGAACGGCCCGGGTGGTGGCACCACGCGGGCCGGTGCGGTTACCCACCTCGCCAACAGCGGCCGGCTCCCGGTAGTTTCGCCCCAACGATGAGCACGTCAATCCACTAGTCGAGCGATGACATGAGTCAGGTCTCCAGCGTCGCGTGGTACCGCTTTCGGGCTACGTTGCGCGAGCGCTGGAGCGGTTACCTCTCATTGATCGTCGTGATCGGGCTGCTCGGGGGACTTTCGATGGGCGCGTTGGCCGCCGCGCGACGCACGCAATCGTCCTTCGGCACATTCCTCGCCAGCACCAACCCATCCCAACTTCGACTGGGAACGGATCTGTATGAGCCGGCGATCGGCTCGAACGTCGGTTACTCCGCGGGCATGGTGCACGAGATCGCGCGAATGGCGCACGTGCGACGCGTGGAGAGTGCCGTGCTGCTTAACGCCGTGCCGTACTTTTCGGCGTCGGGAAAGATCGGCGCGGACGGCGAGCCCGCGGCTGGGGATCCTACGAATTTGAACACCATCGGCAGCCTCGATGGCGAGTATTTCAACATGGACCGCGTCACGATCACCAGGGGCCACATGGCCAATCCGAAGGATCCCTACCAGGTCGTGGCGCAGGCCTCTCAAGCCCAGGGCATCCGCGTGGGCGAATCCTTCACGTTTGGGATGTACACCAACGCCCAAGAGAACGCTCCCGGTTTCACCACGGCTGAGAAGCCTTACCGGCGAGTCGTGGTGAAGGTCGTGGGCGAGGGTTCATCCAACGACGCCGTGGTGGCCGACACTATTGACGATTCCGGATCCTTCCTCGCGCTCTTCACTCCGGCCTTCACGAAGATGTTCCTCAAGTGCTGTGTCAAGGCGACGCCTGACACGGCCGTGCAGGTCACGGGCGGCCGCGCCGGTGTCGTGCAGGTCGAGCGAGAGATCTCACGTATCTGGCCCAAGGCGTTCGGGACCCCTAACTTCTACGTGACGTCGGTCACGGCCGCCAAAGCGGTCCGGGCCCTCAGGCCCGAATCCTTCGCCCTCGCGATGTTCGGTCTCATCGTGGCCCTGGCCGTACTGGTCATCGCCGGGCAGGCCATCGGACGCCAGCTCGGTCGCGTCTCGGGTGAGCTGCCCATCCTGCGGGCCCTGGGATCGAGCGAGTTGATGTCGTGGAGCGAGTCCCTGCTCGGCGTCGTCGCTAGCGTCGTGACCGGCGCCCTCTTCGCCGTCGCGGTGGCCGCGGCGCTCTCGCCGCTCGCACCGATCGGCGTGGTCCGCCCCGTTTACCCTGATAAGGGCATCAACTTCGACTGGACGGTGCTGGCACCGGGCGTCGCGACGTTGATCGTCGCGTTGAGTGTGGTGGCCGCCGTCGTGACGTACCGCCAGATGCCAAGACGCGTGGCGCGACGGATCAATCGGACGCGTGAGAGGGGCTCGGCGCTGACCCGGCTCGTGCGAGCGCTGGGGCTCCCGGCGCCGGCGGTGATCGGCATCGGTTTCTCCATCGACCGTCGGGCGGGGCGCAACGCGGTGCCGGTGCGTTCGGCCATTGTGGGTGTCGCGCTGGCGGTCCTGGTGGCCACGATGACGATCACCTTCGGCGCGAGCCTTGACCGTTTGGTCTCTCATCCGGCGCTCTACGGCTGGAACTGGAACGACGAGATCCTGGCCGGTGGGGGAGACGGGGACATACCCCTGGCGCAGGTGTCGCGGCTGCTGGATGAGGATCATGACGTCACGGCCTGGAGCGGCGTCTACTTCGCCAACCTTTTCATCGACGGCACGTCCGTGCCGGTGCTGGGTGCGACCCCGGGCGCTTCGGTCGCTCCGCCGATGCTCGCCGGGCACCGCTTCACCAGCAAAGACGACGTCGTACTGGGAGCGGTGACGCTGGCCCAGCTTCATAAGCACATCGGCGACACCGTCCAGGTGGGTAGCGGCGCGACGACGGTCCCCCTCACGATCGTGGGAACCGCCGTGATGCCCGCGGTCGGCAGTAATTTCAGCCAGCACCTGGAGATGAGTACCGGGGCCCTGCTCTCGTACAAACTGATCCCATCGAGTGGGCGCAACCTGCTCAACTCACCCGTGCCCGGCCCCAACGCGATCTTCGTGCGCTTGCGCGACGGCGCGTCCACTCGGTCACTGCAACGCATAGCGCGCGAAGTGAGCAACACGGTTGACGACGGCGTCTACGTTACGGGGGTGCAACGACCGGCTGAGATCATCAACTACCGCTCGCTGGGCACCGCACCTGCGCTGCTCGCCCTCACGCTGGCGCTCGGCGCCGTGATCGCCTTCGCACTCACGCTTATCTCGGCCGTACAGCGTCGTCGGCGGGAGCTCGCGCTCCTAAAGACCCTCGGTTTCACTCGACGTCAACTGGCGGCAGTCGTGGCGTGGCAGTCGAGCGTCGACGTCGTCATCGGAGCCGTCGGGGGAGCGGTCGTCGGCGTTTTCGCGGGGCGCTGGCTGTGGGAACTGTTCGCGCGAAATATCGACGTCGTACCGAGCCCAACGGTGCCCGTTGTATCGGTTGTCGTTATCGTCGTCGGCGCGCTCGTGCTGGCCAACCTCATCGCGGCGGTACCGGGGTCGATGGCGTCGCGCACGAATGCCGCGTCCGTCTTCAGGTCGGAATGAGTCGACGCGGCATAGGTAATGCCTGCGCGATTCTGAGTTGGGTTCGAGCCCGACCGTGGTCAGACGTTGCCGCGGGAGAACTCGTGGCATCGATAACAGGTGACGTCGGACTGGGCCGGCCCCGCCGCCTTCATGCCGCACAACGTTGAGCCGGATATTCCGGTCGCCTTGTAGTGCACGTCTTGATCGGCGTCGCTCTCGGCTTTGACCTTCTCGTAGGTGTCCACCACGACGACTGTACTCCGGACCGGTCGGGCGACCACATGCTCATCGGCGCCAACCCCGGTGCGACCCCGCCGGGACCCGGATTTCGCTAGTGGGCAGCAAAGTGGCGTGCCACCACCGCGAAGGACTCCTTGGGCTCCCACGCCATATCCGGGTAGGTCGCCCCGTGTCGCCCGTGGGGAAGGTACTTCACGATGGACATCGAATCCATGTCGACGTCGTAGCGAGGGTTGTCACTGGTGAGGGCCTCGGGAGTCGCGAACGTCGACAGCAAGGCCCCCGCGACACCGGCCCGTTCTAACTCGTCTAGGGTCTCGCCTAGTTCACGGGCCTGCATCGCTTCGTCTCGCTCGTAGATTCCATTCAGGCGAGGTCGGAAGAACCGTCCGATGACTGGACGCGTGTGGAGATACAGGCGGGTGGTGTCAGTCACCCCAAAGCCCAGGACGCCCGAACTCTCGGCACCCCGGAAGGTGCGCATCCCAAACTCGGTGACGATCACTGGCTTTGCGGTGTCGAGATAGGGCTGGAGTCTCTCCACGTAACGCTCCTTGGTTCGGGCCTCGCGGTAGTGATCGACGCCCACGTAGTCGAAGGGCGACCAGTCAACCTGCTCAAAGGGGAGCGCCGCGTAGATGAGCGGCCCCGAGAACGTGCGGCGCAACGCCCCTGTCAGACCGGCCAGATAGTCATTGAGCTTCCCGTCGCCAAGTAACGACGGATCGGCCTTGAGAGCAGCCAGGCGCGACGTGACGTCCTTTCCGGGGAGCAGGTCCGTCATGAAGAGGGTCAACTCGGACCCGGCCACGAAGACGACGCGGCCCGGGTGCGCCTCTTCCAACGCCGATACCGCTCGGGCGGCGGCGACGAGTCGCGACGTCGTCTCGGGCGACGGATACTCGTAGAAGGCCGGGGAGAACCACACCTCAAGGCCGAGACTCAGCGCGATCTCGGTGACGGCGGTCATCCGAGTGACGTCACTGCCACCGACGCGAATCGCGTTGGCGTGCAGATCGTCACGAATGATCTCGAGCTCGCGTCGCACGACCGGAAGGTTGAGCTCCGCTCGGCGTGTCGAGATCGCATAACCGGGACCGCGGAATGTCGTTCCCGTGTCGTAGTGGATGCCTTGGTGCTGCAATTTCACCGCGTTCACCTCAGTGCGTCGCTCTAACCATTCTTGTTCATAGTGACGAGGCCAGCCGCGGACACCGGGCCTTGGCTGTTGTCCACATAGATGGATGCGCCAGCGCCCGCCTGCAAGGAGATGCATTTAATCCAAACCCAGACCACATCCTCACCAGCGTGGTCCGCCATACGGGGCATGGGGCTCCGGGAGCGGGTGACGGGGATCGAACCCGCATGGCCAGCTTGGAAGGCTGGAGCTCTACCATTGAGCTACACCCGCGCGTCTCTAAAGACGTGGGCAAGTCTAGGCCACGCTTGGTCGCTGACTTCTCGTTCTGCCCCGCCCGGAACAGGACGTAATCGCCCATAGCGTGGTGGGGTGACGACGTCGATCTACGACCAACTCGGCGGACCGGCGTTCTTCGAACGGCTGGTCGACCGGTTCTACGAAGGCGTCGCGAACGACGAGTCATTGCGTGCGATGTATCCCGATGACCTGAGTGAATCCAAGCGCCACCTGACCCTCTTCCTCGTCCAGTACTGGGGAGGTCCGTCGTGGTATCAACAAGAGCGCGGCCATCCCCGCCTGCGCCTGCGCCACGCCCGCTTCGCGATCACCAAGCAGGCGCGCGACGCCTGGATGTTGGCGATGGGCGCGGCCCTGGAGGGAGTACGCGGCGAACTCAACGACGCCCAGTTCGAAGAACTGCGCGCGTACTTCGACATGGCCGCGACCCAGATGCGCAACGTCTAGCTCGCCGTCCGCGTCGTCCTGAATCTACCCAGCGTTGTGACCAGATGGCGCACATCGCGCGTCGCGAGTCCGTACGCTAAGAAGCGTGAGTCGACGAATGGTGTGGCGCGACGGGGAGCAGCAGGTCATCGCGGTCACGCCCGTCGCTCGGGGACTCTTTCGCCCGGTGCTCAGCCTCGTCACGGCGGTGGTGCTGGTGCAGTTCGGCGCGAGCCACGTGCGCTTCATCCACCACCACGAGGTGCTGTTCCTGGTCGTCCTGGCCGTCCCGTGCCTGGTGGTGGTGCTCACTCGCTCCTGGCGCTGGCGGTCCTACAAGGTGCGCGTGACCGATGAGCGGGTGATCGTCGAAGGCGGCGTGGCCCGCCACTTTCGCAGTTCGGTCGAGCTGCACGACGTGGTCGCGACACGAGTGGAGCAGAGCGTCGCCCAGCGCCTCCTGCGGCGCGGCAGCGTCCAGCTGGAGACGCCGGTCGCCACGATGGACCTCGGCCAGGTGCGCTATCCAGCGGCCCTCTGTCGGGTGATCGACACCCAGCGTGCCCGGTACCGCGCGGCGAGCGTGCCGTTCGACACGGTCTATGAGTTCGAGCATCCTGATCCCCGCGATTACGTGATCAACCCGCGCGACGATCGAGAGCGCTGGACGCGTGAATGACATCGCGGCGGGGCCGTTACCGTTAGGGACGTGACTACTCGCTACCGCTGCACCGCCTGTGGGAACCTGACCCGATTCGACGTCGTGGAGACCACCTCGGTCCGGTCGTTCCATCACTACACCGTCGGTGGCGACCTGACGGTCGAGGAACCCGAGGTGATCTCCAAGACGGTCGAATCGGTGACCTGCCGCTGGTGCGGACACGACCGCGGCGTGGAGGCCGTGAGCGGCTGAGTGAGCTCGTTCGATCGGCCACGGCCACGACCGGCGCCCGTGACGGTGACGGGCACGCTGCTCAACGGTGACGCCGTGGAGCGAACGCTCGAGGGATTGACCCTGATCGTCGCCATCAAGCAGACGTGCGACGGGTGTCGTGACTTCGTGCACTCTTCGCTCGACGAACTAGGCCACGTCGAAGTGCTGGTCGTCAGTGCGACAGATGACATCAATTCCGAGTGGGCCGACGCGACGCGCGACATCATCGTCGCTCCGCAGCTCCTTCTCGAGTTGGGCGTGCGCTGGCCGCCCTTCTACGTGTTGATTGACGCCGCGAGTCAGCGGGTCGTGACCGAGGGAGTGGTCTTCGGGCCGTCCCAGGTCGCGTCGGAGATCGCGCCCTATCTCGTGTGAGGTCGATGTCACAGGCGCGAGCCAGAGTGGACACACGTGAAAGGTGCGACATGGCGAGTGATATTGAGTTTTCCATTAGCTGCAACGACTGCGTTCGACGGGGCACGCCCGACTGCGCGGACTGTCTGGTCAGCTTCGTGCTTGGCGAGACGCCCGACGAACTCGTGATGACGTCGCGTGACGCTGAAGTCGTGCAACTCTTCACGGCCCAGGGGATGATGCCGCGGCTCAGGTTCCAGCACCGCGGCAGTGACGAGGTCTAGCAATCGGCTTCGCGGTCGTTGAGTAGGTTGGCTCCATGGCAGGCCACTTGCTGGTGACCAACGATTTCCCCCCCAAGACCGGCGGCATCCAGGTGTACCTGCACGAACTGTGGCGCCGCCTCGAGCCCGGCCGGGCGGTCGTGTTGACGGCGTCATCGCACCCCGACTCCGAGACCTTCGACGCGACCTCGGGCGTCGCCACCGAGCGCGTCTCGGCCTCGACGCTGTTCGCGCCCACGCGCGGCGCGCTGGGGGCCATCGAGTCGGCCATCGAGCGGTATCGGCCAGATCTCGTGCTGCTCGACCCGGCGTGGCCGCTCGGGCTGCTCGGGCCGCACCTGTCGCGTCCCTACGGGGTCATCCTGCACGGCGCCGAGGTGACGGTGCCCGGGCGCCTGCCCCTCGTCGGCGCGTCATTGCGTCGCGTGCTGCGCCACGCCACGGTCGCGGTCTGCGCCGGCGGCTACCCCGAGGCCGAGGCCCGCCGCAACGCCGCCGACTTCATGCCCCCGGTCGTGCAGGTCCCGCCGGGCGTCGACACGTCGAGGTTCGTCCCCCTAGGGCGGCCCGAACGGGACGCGGTGCGCCGTTCGATGGGGCTGGACGAGGACGGGCTTCTCGTCAGCTCTTACTCGCGCCTCGTGCCACGCAAGGGCATGGACACCCTCATTCGCGCGAGCGCGCGGCTGCGCGCCGACTTCCCCGCGCTGCACGTCGCCATCGGAGGCGACGGTCGAGACCGGGCGCGCTTGGAGAAGCTGGCTCGGTCGACCGACGCTCCGGTCACGTTCCTGGGACGGGTGCCCGACGAGCAGCTGGCACCCTGGCTCGCGTCGAGCGACCTCATGGTGATGGACTGTCGCAGCCGTTGGCTGGGCCTCGAGCAGGAGGGCTTCGGCATCGTCTTCGTCGAGGCGATGTCCTGCGCCGTCGCCCAGGTCGCCGGCCGCTCCGGCGGCAGTCACGAAGCCGTGCTCGACGGCGTGACGGGTCTCGTGCTCGACGGCTCGCGTCGCGTGCGTGCCCTCGTCGACGCGATGGGCGAGCTGCTCGGTGACGAGGGTCGCCGCCAGCGCTACGCCGACGCGTCGAGGTCGGTCGCGCTCGAGCGCTTCGAGTGGAGCACGCTCGCGACACGTCTCGGCGCCGGACTCAAGCCCTTCGATCACTTCTAGGCCCGCAGGTGGCTCGCCTAAGGTAGGGGGCCAAGGAGGTGCCGTGGCGCAACGTGCGACCGAGTCGATCATCGTCAACGCGGCGCCCGACGTCGTCTACGGCGTCGTGGTCGACTTCGTCGACTACACGAACTGGGTCAGTGACGTAAAGAACATCACCATCCTCGAGTCCGACAGCGCCGGGCGGGGCCTCGAGGTCGAGTTCCGCGCGGCCGCCTTCGGCCGCTCGACGACGTACGTGCTGCGCTATGACTACGCCCGGGCCCCCGAGCAGCTGAACTGGACCCAGATCAGGGGCGACATCACCGAATCGCTCCAGGGCCAGTACCGTTTCGAGGCCCAGGGGGCGGCCACCAAGGTGACCTACGACCTCGAGGTCGAGCTGCTCGTGCCGATCCCGCCCTTCGTCAAGGCCCGCGCCGCGCAGCGCATCCAGAGCCAGGCGCTGCGCGAGCTGAAGGCCCGGGCCGAGTCGCGGCCGTGAGCGACGTCGCGATCGGCGTCGACGTCGGCGGCACCAAGGCCCTGGCCCTGCTCGTCGCGCGCGACGGGCGCGTGCTCGACGAGGACCAGGTGGCCACGCCGCACGACCAGAGCACCGGGGCGGGCGAGGCGACGGCGTCGGCCCTGACCGAGCAGATCCACGAGCTCTGTCGCCGTCACTCACTCAAGGCCAGCGAGGTGCCCATCGGGATCGGGCTGCCGGGACTGGTCCGTCGCGACGGCCGCCTGGCCTACGCGCCGAACCTGCAGACCGCGTCGGGGGCCGACTTAGGGGCCCTGCTGGGCAACTCGCTGGGCAGCGCCGTCGTCTTCTGCGAGAACGACGCCAACTGTGCGGCCCTGGCCGAGCACGAGTGGGGCGCCGGACGGGGCATCGACGACTTCGTGATGGTGACGCTGGGCACCGGCATCGGCGGCGGGATCATCGCCGGCGGTGAGTTGATACGGGGACGCAACGGCTTCGCCGGCGAGATCGGCCACATGGTGGTCGAGGCGCGCGGCGCGCCGTGCCTGTGCGGTGGCCACGGCTGCTGGGAGCGCTACGCCTCTGGTGGGGGGCTGGGCCGCATGACGCGCGTCGCGGCCCGGGCCGGCAAGATGCCCAAACTGGTCGCGCGCTGCGGCGGCGATCCCGAGAAGGTGCGCTCCGAGGACGTCACCGCGGCCGCCGCGGAGGGCCTGGACGAGGCGCTCGGGATGATGCGAGAGGTCGGGTGGTGGCTGGCGCTGGGCCTGGCGAACCTGACGGCGATCCTCGACTGCGGCCACTTCGTGATCGGGGGAGGGCTCTCGGAGGCCTCCGACGTCGTGCTGCCCACGGCCCGCGAGTCGCTGGTCGACCTCGTCGAGGGCTACGAGTCGCGGCCCACCATCACGGTGGCGACGTCGATGTTCGGCGCTCGCTCGGGGGCGATGGGCGCGGCCCTGGTCGCCTTCGAGCGGGTGGCGTGAAGCTCGGCGTCCTGCTGCCGACGTTCCGCGACGGGGCGGGCGACGCACTGGCGCGCGCCGACGAGGCCGCGGCGGCCGGCCTCGACGGGGTCTTCGCCTACGACCACCTCTGGCCCATGGGCTCGCCCGAGCGGCCCTCCCTCGCGCCGTTCGCGCTGCTCGCGGCAATCGCGTCGCGACACGAGGACCTGTGGGTGGCGCCGCTGGTGGCGCGCGTCACCCTGGTGGGGACCGAGCACCTCGTGCGTCAGTTCACCACCCTGACGGCGCTGGCGCCAGGGCGCGTCATCGCGGCGCTCGGCACCGGCGACCACCTGAGCGACGACGAGAACCGGGCCTACGGACTCGACTCTCTCGACGCGACGGCCCGCCGGGCGCTCCTGCTTGACGCCGCACGTGCGCTG
>Ga0187871_10002997_pt1 | contig 13281 bp, 10 predicted proteins | sample June2016WEW_16_1_FD_132988 | JGI IMG/M metagenome (GOLD analysis project Ga0187871, IMG submission 132988) | Peatland microbial communities from SPRUCE experiment site at the Marcell Experimental Forest, Minnesota, USA - June2016WEW_16_10 | ecosystem: Environmental > Terrestrial > Soil >... | reverse complement strand
GGATCTGATCGACGGTCTGAAGGCCGCCACCAAAGACACAACAAAGGGCAAATATCACAAGACCAGGCACGCGCCGGCTCTACTGCAGTCGATCAACACCGCACTGGTGAGGAAGGCCGCTCCTCATTGTGAGAGGCTCTTTAAGGCTGTGCTTGACGAGCTCCGATAGCTCCCTACGACGTCAGCCGGTCCGCCGAAATCGGCCGCATCTCCCAAGCCTCGAATGACACCATCTTCGCTGTGCCGCCGTTCGCATGCAATGCTACACCCGTGCTCCGCCGACCCGCCGGATACACCCGCGCGGTCAAGCAAAACCGGTCGTTGGCGAAGATTTCGATCACCGACCCATCCAGGAAGATGCGCAGCCGCAACGGCTCCCCGCGGCCCAGCAGGAACGGTCCCGATTGCATCCCGCGATCCGCGCTCAAGTCCGTGCTCGACTGGCTGCGGTCCACGCACACGCGCTTTTGCTCGCGATCGTAGTACACCAGCGTCTGCTCGCTCCCATCCGTCGCGGCACGCAGTTTCAGCCCGGCCCTCACCGTGTCGCCCGGATCGATCTCCGCCAGAATCTCGAGGCAATCGCCCGCTTCATCGGCCCCCAGGCGCTTGCCGCGGAGCGACTCGACCTCCGCCGCCGGGCGCATCTGGACCTGGGCGCCCAGCAGCTTCAATTCCCGAGGCAGCGACATGACGCCGCTCCAGCCGGCTGCGCGCTGCGCCTCGGCGCTGCGGCCCTCCGTCAGCCATCCCCACAAGATGCGCCGGTCTCCCGTATTGGTCATGGTGCGCGCCGCGTAGTACGAACCGGCATCAATACCGCCAGTGCTTTCCGGCCGGAAGCGGCGATCCTGATAGCTGCCCAGCAGATACTTCACCACCCGCTCGGTCGAGACGATCAGCAGATGCTTGCCGCCCAGCGGAAAAAAGTCCGGGCACTCCCACATCTCGCCCGAATCCACCGGATCCTTGGCGTTGGCGCCGGCCCGCATCCTACCCGTAACCAGCGGATGCAAATAGTTCCAGCGGCGGAGGTCTTTGGATTCGTAGAGCAGCACCGCGCCGCCCTTTCCGCGAAAACCCGACCCCACCGCCATCAGCCAGCTATCGCCCTCCTGCCACACGCAGGGGTCGCGAAAGCCCGCGACCTCCAGGCCCGCCGGCGGCGCCGCGATCACGGGATTGCCGGCAAACTTCTTCCACTCCGTCAGGTCCCCGCCGCTGGTGGCCACGCACTGCGTTTCCGGATTCACGCCGGTGTAAATCGCCGTGACGCCTCCGTTTTCGGTCACCGCGCAGCCGCTGAAGACACCGTCCTTATCGGGACCGCCGGGCGTGGGCGCCAGCGCCATGGGCAGATGCTTCCAGTGCACCATGTCTTCGCTGACGGCGTGCCCCCAGTGCATGTCGCCCCAGAAAGCGCCGTTGGGGTTGTACTGGTAGAACATATGATACTTGCCCTGCCAGTAGATAGGCCCATTGGGATCGTTCATCCAATTGGCGGCGGGAAGCAGATGGTACTGGGGCCGGTGCGGATCGGCCGTCAGCCTGGAAGCCGGCGCCGGCGCAGCCGCAGCCAGCGGGACAGCGCCCGCCAGCGCCAGAAAGTCACGTCGTCGCAGAACAGGCCGCATAATAGCTAATGGTAACCGGATGGCGTGCTGCGCTCAATCTGCGGTTCTGCATGCGGCCCGCGCACAGAGCAGTGCTTCGTCACTGACGACACAAAAGCCAAATTGCTGGCCCATGCTGAGGACTTGAAGGATTTCGGGCTGACGCTTGAATGAAGGGCATGAATCGCTGAGAAAAGATGCGAAGACCACATTTGCCGCCATAGGACTGGCGATACAGATGGCGCGTGAACTGCAACCCGGCGGCGTGTTGCGGAAGCTGATCCTGTACCTTCACGAACTGGCAATCTCAAGGGATGAAATTTTGCGGCTGCGATTGACCGAGCCAGAAGAGGTAGACAGAATACTCAACGAAAAAGAGCAGTTCTCATTGGCTCTGCGTCCTCTTCGAAGGCATCCTCCCAATCGTCGGGCAGGCCCGCAACCGCGAGGTTCCGATCCGTTGACCTGCCGGCCGAACTGGCGACGTTGACGGAGCCGGGGCTGAACCGGAAGACATTCATGCTGCTCTGCGAACCGAGGCATGCTTGTTGCTCGAAAGCATCGCAAACGACGCAGACCGTAGTATTGACGAACGGGTGCTGGCGTGGGCGAAGCTCAAGTCCTGGGGTCAAGGAAAGGCGTTCGCAATCTGCCGCAAAGGCGATCTGGCAGCGCCCCGCGCTAACGTAATTCAATTGCCAGCCTGGGATCAGAAAGGGCTTGAGGCAGTCCAAAAAGAGTTCGTTGTAGCAAGCCAACAGCAGTGCGCCGATGATCTTGATGTCGAGGTGTCGCTGGTTCGCTCAGCGGCAGCTCGTTTAGTCAAACGCGGCCTACTTACAACGCCGTATGCTCGAAGCCGCGCCCTCGCCACGAAGCACAAGCTCGGAGTAGTTTCCGGGCTAGTCTGAGCGAAAAATGGGTGCGCGCGTTTCGTCCTACAATTGATCCCATTCGCAAAATCAGCGCAGGAATGGTGCACGACTAAGCGCACGGAGTGAGCTGGGCAGGGGCGGTTGGCTAAACGGCGCGCCGGCCTTACTCCAAAGACTGCGCTCATAACGGCGACAGCGGCAAATGCGTTTGCGTGAGGGGCGTTTTCAAGCCCAAACCACGCGCCGCGGTGTCGAGGTCGCGCTTTTGGCAGTGGCCAAGAAGAGATTGCAAATCGGCCTGGCTGGCGAGCACATGGAAATCACGGGTCGGGGCAAAGTAAACCAGAGTGCGTTTTTCGGCGGCGATCAGGTTGAGGATGTTGTGGAGCGTGCCCTCGCTCTTGCCGTCCCACAGCATCAGGCCGCATTTCGCCTCACGCGCCATCGCCAGGTCTTTGGCGGCGTAATAGCTGAAACCTTTGCGTTCGGATGGCGGTTCAACGTGTCGTGTCAGCCAGGCGCCGATATTGTTCCGGCGCTGCTCCATGCAAAACACGATGACGCGGGCGTAGTCGCGGTCGGCGAGATACTGCTGCACGGCCTTGTCTGCGCCGGTGGCGTCGCCAACCAGGATAGTGCTGCCGCGCTTGAGAAGATCGTCTATCCGGTCACGGACGGGGGTGTTCAGTCTCGAAACGGCTCGTGATCCGCCGATGAAAACATTCATGCCGTGCGCCTCGTTTCAGTGAGCGTGAGCAAGTAAACGGCTTCTGGCGTTGCCCTGGCTCTTCAAAAGCTCCGTTATCGCGCTCACGGTCGCCCCGGAGCGGTAGAGGTCGTCGAACAACAGCAAGTTTTTGCCGCTGGTCTGCGCCGGTTGCACTGTGAACGCGTCTTTGAGCGCCTCCATCCTTTTATCGTAATCAAAAACATCTTTCAATTCCGGGGTGCGCTTGGTCTTCGTGACGCACGCGGTACAGAGCGGAATCCCGAACTGCTCAGCCAGGACCGTGGCAACGGCCATGACAGGCTGGTTCTTGCGAGCAATATTGGATGGGGGCACGGGGATGAGGGCCTGAACTGGGAGTTTCCAGTTCTTCCAAAAAGCCATGATTACCTCAACCAACGCCGCAACTGCGGTCTGGTCGTTCTTATACTTCAACCGATATGGCAAGTCGCCAACAGGCGGGCGGGTCGTTTCAGAACGGGCATGGCCGTACTCGTCATGCCCGAGAAAAGTACCCTGCAAGGTATGGAAATCGAGGGCATAGCCGTCATTCCACGGCCCGTGCAACCGTCTGGGATTGATGGCGACGCTCATTTGAAGGCTTCAGTTTAAACCTTGGAGCGCTAAAGTATGCGGCTGCTGTGAATTACCCGCCGCCAAACCCTCACCCCGCTGAGAGGTCAGGCTGGGAATCCTAACACTTGTTACACTGAAACGTATGCCGCTCTGCCGATACGCGCTGGCAGTGTGTCTTTGCGCCGCGGCGGCCGCACTCGCGCAACAGCAACCGGCCTCGGCGCCGCCCGACGCCGAGATGAACAGCGCCATTGAGGAGTTCAAGGCCCAAACCCGCAGTTTAGGCTTGCGCGCCGATAGTCCGCCAAAGGCCGGCCGCCACAGCCCGCTCGCGGACTGGCACGGCCGCCTCTTCGAGAACTTCCGCAACGACGCGCTGGATGCCGTGCCGCACGAGATCCGCCAGAACGGCGGAAACAAGGGACTGCTGCGCCGCAATCAGTTCGGGTTCAACGTGGCCGGGCCCGCCGTGCTGCCGCATCTCTTCGAAGGCCGCAACACTTACTTCTCGCTCTCCTACGAAGGCGTACGCGAGGATATCGCCCGCACTTACTTGCAGACCATCCCCACCATGGCGCAGCGCACCGGCGACTACTCCGACGTGGTGGATGACGCGGGCAACGTGATCCCGATTTACGATCCCGCCAGCACGCAACCCAATCCGGGCTACGATCCCACGCAGCCGGTTTCCACCACCAACCTCGAGTACACGCGCACTCCGTTTCCAGGCAACATCATCCCGGCGAACCGGCTTGACCCGGTGGCCCTGAACGCTCTCAAGTTCTATCCGGCGCCCAACACCGATGTGGGGCCGTTCTTTCACAACAACTACTTTATCGACTCGCCGGAAACCAACACGGCGAACGGCATGATCGGCAAGCTGGACCGGTCGCTGCGCGAGCGCCATCGCCTCACCGTGGAGCTGGCGTTTTCCAATGGCACCCTCGGCGCGGCCCAGTGGTTTCCCACCGCCGCCAACCCCGGCCCTTCCAATCGCGACTTTCAAACGCGCCGCGGTTCGCTCGGATACGTCTTCACCGCTTCCGCTCGCACTGTGAACACACTCACCTTCGAAGCGAATTCCAGTGTCTCCACCAGCGGCGACGCCGGGGACCAAACCAACTATGCCGCCCAGATGGGCCTCACCGGTATCGGCGGCGGCGGTTTTCCGGTGATGCAATTGGGTCCGTACCTGAGCATGGGGCAAGCCTATCCGTTTTCGCGTAACGCGCGCAACGTTTACACCTGGACGGACGGCCTCTCCACCAAGCGCGGCAAGCACACCTTGCGGGTCGTGGGACAGTACACGCGGCAGCAGGTGAATAGCTTCTGGCCGCAGTATCCGGCCGGCTTGCTGACCTTCAACGAGGGGCTGACCAGTGTGCCGGGGATCGTGGATACCGGCGATGCGCTGGCCACTTTTCTGCTGGGCACGCCGTATTTCGCCGAAGAAACCCTCGACACCCAGCCTTCCTATTTCCGGCGATCGGAGGGTTCGCTGGCGTTCCGCGACCGTTACGAGGCGATCAAGGGCCTCACCATCAATGTCGGGCTCACCGTGCACCTGTTCACACCGCGCACCGAGAAATACGACCGGCAGTCGAATATCGACTTGAGCGCCATTAACCCGGCGAACGGATTGCCGGGTGCCCTGGTGGTGGCCGGACAAGGGGGCTTCGGCAGCGCGTTCCAGCCGGCCCTGGTGCGCGTCTCGCCCAGCCTGGGCATTGCCTGGAATCCGCTGGACGACGCGAAGACCGTAGTGCGGGCGAATTTCGCGCGCGATTACTCGGGCATTCCGATTTATTCCGGCCAGTTTGGCACGCAGGGGTTCAACCAGTATGCGACGTTTCTTTCGCCGGACGCGCAGTTGCAGCCGGCGCTGACCATGCGCAGCGGCGTCCCCCCGCCCGCCACTCCGGTGCCCGATCTGCAGCCGGATGCGGCCAACAACACCATCGCGGATCTGGTCGACATGTCCGACCGGTTGCCCACTTATCAATCGGCGTCGCTGGCCATCGAGCGGGAGTTGCCGGGATCCACCGTGGTGACGATCGGGTTTGCATACTCCGGCGGCAAGGACCTGCTGGTCGGCAACGGTTCGGCCAATCCCAATGCGATTCCGTTGGCCGATCTGCAGTACGGCAATCAGTTGAACGATCTGGCGTTCAATCAGTCGCTGCGGCCTTATCCGCAGTATCAGGGCTTCAATGTGTACGGCCAGTATCCGGTGGGGCGCTATCAGCGGGATGCCGGCTATGTGCGGGTGGAAAAACGGTCTTCCAAGGGAATCTCGGTCAACGCCTATTTCGAGTTCAACAAGCAGATGGACGACTATTCGGGGCCATATGGCACGCAGGACTTCTTTAACCGCCAGGACGAATGGTCGGTGACGGCGGGCAATCGTCCCGAGCGGTTGGAGCTGAGCTACACCTACGAGCTGCCGTTTGGGGCTAACAAGCCGTACCTGCGTTTTCCAGACTGGCGTCGATACGTGATCGACGGTTGGTCGATCAGCGGCGCTGGCACTGCTGCCAGCGGCGACCCGATATACTTGACGCCGCTGTTCAACAACACGGGCGGCGTAGTGCAGGCGCTGCACGTTGATGTGGTGCCGGGCGTGGACCAGCACGTATCCAATCAGGGGCCGGCACTGTGGTACAACCCGGCGGCCTTTGTGCAGCCTCCGGATTTCACCATTGGTAATGTGTCGCGCACCCTTTCGAACCTGCTGAATCCCGGCTGGCAGAGTTTCGACATGTCGCTGAACAAGCGATTCGCGCTGGCCGCGGAGCGAACCCTGGAGTTCAATGCGACGGCCTTCGATTTCATGAATCACGCCAACTGGAACGATCCGGATAACGTGATCGGATCGGTGGCCACGCCGAATTTGGACGCGGGGAAGATCATCGGTTCGCGCGGCGGACGGGTCATTCAACTGGGGTTGAGGCTGAGCTTTTGACGCGGATCGTGACGGCCCTGTTGTTCGCGTGGACTCTCCTGGCGGCGCCGCCGAAGCCCACCAGCCGCACTGTTAAGGTGGCCGTCTGGGCGGATGCGGCGGAAGGGGCGCAGCCGGCGGCCCATCTTGCGGCAAAGGACCTGAGCGCGACGCTGGCCGGCGCGGAATCGCGCGTGGTGGAGGTGAAAGGTCCGGGCGACGACCTGATGCTGGTCGCGGTGCTGGATCTGGCGGGCGATCTTTCGCTGGCGGAGGCGGCCAAGGACGCTTTGGCGGCGGCTATCGGGAAGCTGCCGCCGCGCGCTACAGTAGCGGTCATGCGCGCGCAGGATGGCGCCAAAGTGCTGGCCGATCCGGGCGCGGACCGGGCCGCCTCCGTGTCCGCGGTGCGCGACGTGCCTGTGAGCGGAAAGGCGGGACTGCTGGATACCGTGGAAACCGTGACGCGGCTGGCGGATTCGATTCTGGCCAAAACGAGTGTGCGTACGGCTGTGCTTTATGTCACCGACAGCGAGCCGGAAAACTATCGCGAGGACTTCACCAACCCGGTGATCAATTCGAGCGACACGCACGACTTGAGCCGGCGCTTCCCCGAGGCGTTGATTCAGGAAAAGATCTCGAAGGTGGCCGCAGCCTTGGCCCAGAGCCAGGCGCCCCTGTTCGTGGTGCATCTGCGGTATCGCGGCGACCGGCTGGGCGAGGCGTATCAGAACGGATTGAAGCAGCTTGCCGAAGTCACTGGCGGCAGCGCCATCTTCTGCCGCTCGAGCGCGGAGATCGCGGATGCGATCCATCGGGCACTGAGCCTGATTACGTCATCTTATAGCGTGGTGGTGGACGTGCCGGAGCTCCGCTCCAAGAGTTTCGATCTGCATCTGGACGCGGGCGACAAGTTCAGCCTGACCTACCGCACCCGCTTCGTGCTGAAAGAGAGGTAAATACGGTGACAGTGAAACGCTGGATTCCGTTGTTCATCGTGCTGGTAATTGCCGCCGCGGTGGTGGCCTGGCAGGCGCATGCGAACCGGCAGCAGGCGATGCGATTGGCCCAGTTGTCGGCCGAGACCGAACGGTTGCGGGGACGCGTCGCGGAGCTGGCGCGCGCCGCTTCAGCCCCGGCCGGCGTGCCCGCGCCAGCGCCCGCGGCCGAGACCCAGAACGGGCCGCGTGCGCCCAACCCCGCGATCAACCCGGAAGACGCCATCGCCATTCAGCGGCTGAAGCTGAGTCTGGCCGACGCCAATTCATCCATAGCGCGCCTGGAATCCCGCGCGGATGAAGCGGAAGCCCAAATCCAGAATCTGCGGCTGGACAACAAGCGGCTGGCCGGCTCCGAAGCCGATTTGCAGGAGAATCTGGCGGCCGCCAACCAGGCGGTGGATACGCTGCAGAAGGAATTGAAGAGCAGCCGCGACCGCGCGACCCAGGTGGAGATCGCCTATCAGAAGCTGCGCGACCAGTCGGGCGCCGACACGCAGAAGATCGCGCAGCTCCAGCAGCTTTCGACGGAGTTGCAGGGTATTCACCAGCGGCGCGAGGTTTACCTGAACAGCATTTTGCGGCGCTACAAACAGATCACCGAGCAATACCGTTCGATGTCGGGCGTATTGCAGGCGCAGCGCACCGACGCGCCCGCCGCGGGCAGCGCCGACCTGGCACGCATTCAGGACTCCATCGCCATGGCGGAGGAGGATTTGCGGCAGTTGAACAATCTGAATGCCCAGGCGCTCCTGATTCAGAAGAAGATGGCGGGGAAGTAAGCAGGCGAGGCCTTAGTCTTACGGTCGAGAGTTTGGCCCCCGCTTCTTTCGGCTTTCCCTTCGCGGTTGGCAGATAGTCCCTTATAGAATATTGGCAGTTCGGTTGCACCGTGGGGCGGCCAATCTTGGCCGCAGCCGCCTTTCAGGCGGCTCCCACTTTCGCGGCGCGCCCCGTCGTGGTCGCAAAGGCCGGCTGCGGGCAGAATGCCTCGCTACATCGATCTATAAAGAACTAACTGGACGATGTACTAGATTCTGCCCATGCTGGGCACACCCTACGGCGGTCTGCCAGGCCGCCTGCCCCAGGAGCCGCTCAGATCCGCTTCACGGTTTCCGCCGGCTGATAGCGCCCACGGCGCCCTCGACGGCCGCGAGGTAATCCGTAGGCCGCAGCAGGATCTGCGTCCCCCGAACGCCCGCCGACACGGAAATCACATCGAACAATTCCACCGTGTCGTCCACGAACACCGGATATTTCCGCTTGCACGCCAGTGCGGTGACCCCACCCCGGACATATCCGGTAAGCGGCTGCACTTCCCTAAGCGGCGTCAGTTCGGTCTTCCGATCGCCGGTGAGCCGCGCCAGCGCTTTTTCATCCAACTCCATGTTCGCTGGTACAACCGCCATGCAAACGCCGTTTCGGTCCCCGCGCGCCACCAGCGTCTTAAACACGCTCTCCGCAGGCAGCCCGATCTTGCGAGCCACCGTCTCGGCATCCAACGCCGCCGGATCCACCTCGTACTCTCGCAACTCGTACCGAATGCCAAGTGTATCCAGCAGTCGCACTGCGTTGGTCTTCATGCTGTTCAGCGTAGCGTACCAAATCAGGATAAAATCCGTGTTGACACTACCATGACTACCCGTCGCCAGATTCTCAAAAGCGCCCTCGCACCCATCGTCGCCCGCAGCGTGGTGCTCGGCCAGCGCGCGGGGGCCGTTGCGCCCAGCGACAAGATTGTTTTCGGCGGCATCGGCATCGGCGCCCGCGGGGAACACGACCTCAGCAAACTGCTCAACTTCAGCCAGGCGCGATTCGTCGCGGTCTGCGACGTTCGCAATGAACGGCGCGAAGCGGTCAAGTCCATGGTCGACCAGAAGTATGGTAACCACGACTGCCAGATGTACGACGATCACTACGCGCTGCTCGCCCGTCCGGACATCGATGCCGTGCTGATTGCCACCGGCGACCGCTGGCACACTCCTCTCGCCATCCTTGCTGCACAGCACGGCAAGGATGTGTATTGCGAGAAGCCCTGCTCCATGTCCATCGAGGAGAGCAGGGCGCTGGCCGATGCCTTCCGCCGCTACAACCGCATCTACCAGGCCGGCTGCCAGCGCCGCAATGGCGCCAACTTCCAGCTCTGCAAGGACCTGCTCAAGTCCGGCGCCCTCGGCAAGCTGCAAACTCTTTACGCCAACGTCGGCCCCTCGGTCAACTGGCCGCCCCTTCCCAGCCGCGACTGGCTCGCCGCCGAGGCACTGCCCCCCCGCGAGCTGCTCGATTGGGATCGCTGGCTGGGACCCGCGCCCTGGCGCCCCTACAACTCCGAATATGTGCGGGGCGGCTGGCGCAACTATTACGATTTTCATGGAGGCGGCATCCTCGAGTGGGGCTCGCACACCGTGGATCTGTGCCAGTGGGCGGCGGAGCTCGATGACACGCAGCCGGTGGAGTACCAGCCCGTCGGCGCCAACACCGGCCCCTACCAGGTGCTCTGCAAATATGCGAATGGAGTGAACCTGGTGATGCGCGATGACGGCTGGGATGGCAGCTTGAAAACCGGCTCCTGCAGCTTCCGCATAGAAGGCGACCAAGGCTGGGTGGAGACCGGCGACGCCACCCGCATCGAATGCTCCCCCAACATCAAGCCGCTGCTGCGGCCCACCGAGTCGGCCAGTCTCGCGCTTGTGAATCATGTGGAAGACCTGCTTCGCTCGATCAAGACGCGGCAGTTGCCCCGCGCCAGCGCAGCCGCGGCGGCCAATTCGCATATTGTGTGCCACGCGGCTTTCATCGCATTCCAGCGCGGCAAGAAACTGACCTGGGACCCCGGCAAGCGGGAGTTCACCAACGACGATATCGCCAACCGGATGCGGTCGCGCGCGTTGCGCGAGCCGTGGCGAGTCTGAACGAACGAGACATACCATGCAGCAAAAGACACAACCTGCACCGGCGCCACCGCCCGAGTTTCAGGAGGGCGGCATCGCTACGATGGATGCCGCCGCTCTCATCCGCATCCTCACGGATGCCGGATCGCCGGAATTCCAGAAGGCCAAGGCTTGCCAGCGGATCGGCGAGCTTGGGGCGAAAGAGGCAGTGCCGGCGCTCGCGTCTCTGCTCGGCAATGAGCATTTGAGCGCGTACGCGCGCTACGGTCTCGAGCCGATCGCCGATCCAACGGCCGATGAGGCTCTGCGTGCCGCGTTGCCGAAGCTCAAGGGCAATCTCCTGATTGGCGTAATCAACTCCATCGGGAAACGCAGGGATGCCCAAGCCGAGCCCGCTCTGGCGAAGATGATATACGGTGCCGACCCCTATGTCGCCCGCGCGGCGGCCGCGGCGCTGGGAAACATTGGCGGCGTGTCTGCCATCGAGGATCTGCAGGCTGCCCTAGCGAAGACCCAGGGTATGACCAGAATGGCCGTGGCCGACGCCGGCCTCTTGTGCGCGGAGCGTTTGCTGGCTGAGGGCGAGCGCGATCGGGCGCTGGCTCTTTATGCCTCCCTGAGCGCGGCCGGCATGCCTGGACCCGCGCGCTTGGCCGCCATGTCCGGCATCATTCGCGAGGAAACGTCCATCAGCCGGCCACGCTAGTCCTGCGCTCAGTTTCTTCGCGCGCCTTGTGGGGCAGGTTGGCAACCTGCAGGCCGATTGTTAATCGGCCTTCGCGAGCGAAGCTCGCGTGTAGCCGAGCGAAGCTCGCCCCCCATCACCCCCCCACAAACCGAGCATACAAACTCCGCGCCAGCCCGATATCCGTAGTGCCCTTAATAATCGCCCGGCCATCTGGAAATATGGTCATCTCATACGGCCCCGTGACAAACCGCAGCGCGAACTCGTTGGCCCGCACCTCGCCCAGCGGCAGCAGCGCCGCCTTAAGCTGCTCCAGATCGAGCGGCCGCGCGCGCTCGTGGATCTGCACCGCGTTGCGCCCGCACAAGCTGACCGGCGCCCGTCGCCGCCCTTCCAGATAAACGAAATCGCGCGCGCCGCAGGCCGGGCAATCCGGGTCCGGCGCAGGCTGCTCGATCTGCCGGACGCCGCCCTCCCACACGTCCACCGTCGTGAGGCGCGCGCGCACGGCGTCCGTCCGGCCCGCCAGAATCTTCAGCGCATCGGCCGTCTGCAACGCGGCAATCACCGCGGTAATGGAGTTCAGCACGCCGGCCGTTTCGCAGGTAGGCTGCGCTCCGGCGGGCGGATCGGGATACACACACCGCAGGCACGCCGTCCGTCCCGGAATCACCGGCATAGTCAGTCCGTAGCTGCCCACCGCCGCGCCGTAGATCCAGGGAATCGCGCGGCTCAGTGCGAAGTCGTTGATCAGGTAGCGCGTTTCGAAGTTGTCGGTGCCGTCCAGGATCACCTGCGCTTCGCCCAACAGGTCGCCGATATTCGCAGGCGTCAGATCGGCGACCACCCCACGCGCCTGAACCCACGAATTGATGCGCGCCAGCCGACGCTCCGCCGCCACCGCCTTCGGCAGAGCTTCGGCGGCGTCGGATTCTTCGAACAGCCATTGCCGCTGCAGGTTGCTCGGCTCCACATAGTCCCGATCAATAATGGTGAGCCGTCCAACGCCCGCCCGCGCCAGCGCCGCCGCCTGAAAACTGCCTAGCGCGCCGCAACCCACGATGGCCGCATGCGCCCGCAGCAGCCGCTCCTGGCCCTCCTCGCCCAGGCCCGCAAACAGAATCTGCCGTGAATACCGCTCCCTTTCCTCGCCAGTCATAGTCGGTAGGACAGTCCTCCTGGCCTGTCTAGCAGCCACCTGTTGTCAATTACTGGTGGCACAGGCTTTAGCCTGTGGAAGCCTTTTCCGCAACCCGCTAGGCGAGCGCGGCTCGCCCGCTGCCACAATGGTAGCAATGAAAGACACCCGTACCATCGCCAACCACCTGACGGCCCACCGCCAAAAGCGCGGCTTCTCCGCCGCCGATCTCGCCCACCGCGCCGGCATCAGCCGCCAGACTATCTACGCCATCGAATCCGGCAGCTATGTGCCGAACACCGCCGTCGCCCTGCGCCTGGCGCGTACCCTCGAAGTCAACGTGGAAGACCTCTTTGCGCTCCCATCGGACGCGCCCGCCGCCCCGCTCCCCACCGAACAGGTGACGATCCTGCCTCAACCGGACCCCCCGCGCGCCGGCGATCCCATGCAACTCTGCCGCGTGGACCGCCGCACCATCGCCTCGTCGCCATCGCCGCTCCCCTGGTATCTGCCCACCGCCGATGCGGTCCTGCTTGGCCACGCCGACGCTCCCGCCCCCACCGCCAAACCCGCAAAAGGAACGGTCCAGCTCTTTCATAGCGAACACGATCTGGCCAACCGCATTCTGGTCGCCGGCTGCGATCCGGGTATCTCCGTGCTCGCCCGCCACGTGCTCCGCGCCGGAGTCGAGTTGGTCGTCGCCCAACGCAATAGCTCGCAGGCGTTGGCGCTGCTGAAGCAGGGAGTCGTCCACGTGGCCGGTACGCATCTCCGCGACCAGGCCAGCGGCGAATCCAATCTGCCGGCCATCCATCGCCTCTTCGCGCGGAATAGCGT
>Ga0187871_10002996_pt1 | contig 13281 bp, 9 predicted proteins | sample June2016WEW_16_1_FD_132988 | JGI IMG/M metagenome (GOLD analysis project Ga0187871, IMG submission 132988) | Peatland microbial communities from SPRUCE experiment site at the Marcell Experimental Forest, Minnesota, USA - June2016WEW_16_10 | ecosystem: Environmental > Terrestrial > Soil >... | reverse complement strand
TGCTTCTTCGCGTCCGTGCTCAGTGCTCCTTACCCTTGGTTTTTAACACGATGGGCGTCCCGCGAAAACCGAAATGTTTGCGGATCTGATTGGTCAGATACCGCTCGTCGGAAAAGTGCAGCGGCGCCACCCGGTTCGTAAACAGCACAAACGTCGGAGGGCGCACCGAAGCCTGCGTGATGTAGTAAATCTTGCGCTCCTCGAAACGCAGGCGCTCCACGAAACGGTTCAACTCACCGGTGGTGACGCGCTTGGTGGCCGATTCGTAAACTTCCCGGATCAATTTGAAGATCCGCTCCACACCCGCGCCCGTCTTCGCGGATAGGAAGACCACCGGGGCATACTCCAGGAACTTGAGTTCGTCCCGCACATCCTGCTCGAAATCTTTCTTCTTTTTATCGGTGATCAGGTCCCATTTGTTGACGCACAGGATGACGCCGGAACCGCCCTCGTGCGCATAACCCGCAATCGTGGCGTCCAGCCCCAGCACGCCTTCCGACGCGTCCATCAACACCAGCACCACGTCGGCCATGCGAATGTTGCGGCGCGCCATAACCACGCTCAGCTTCTCGGCCATCAGCTTGGTCTTTCCTTTTCTGCGGATGCCGGCGGTATCGACGAAGGTGTAGCTGGCTCCGTCGCGCACCACGGTTTCGTCGATGGAGTCGCGCGTGGTGCCCGCGATAGGCGACACGATGGCCCGATCTTCGCCAGTAAGCGCGTTGAGCAACGTCGATTTGCCCACGTTTGGACGCCCGATAATGGCCACCTTAACGGAATGCGGCGCTTCTTCGGCCGCCTCCGCCTGAGGCTGCACGGCAAACCCGGCCGTCACATGGTCCACCAGGGCATCCACCCCGATACCGTGCTCCGCGGACACTGGAAAGATGTAGTGGATTCCCAGCGAATAGAAGTCGTGTGCCAGGTCTTCGCGCGCGCCGGTATCCGCCTTATTCACGGCCAGCGAGATGGGACGGCCGAGCCGCAGAAGCATGCGCGCCAGGTCGCGGTCCGGCCCGGTGATTTCCGCGCGTCCGTCTACCAGGAAGATGATATGCGCCGCGCGCTCCAGGGCATACCGCGCCTGCTTCAGGATCTGGCCGGGAATATACTCGGAATCGTCCACCACGATGCCGCCCGTATCGATCAGCTCGAAGCGCCGCCCATGGTAATCGGTGAGGCCGTGCAGCCGGTCGCGGGTGATCCCGGGCTCGTCGCCCACAATCGCGCGGCGCTGCCCTGTAATGCGGTTAAAGAGGGTCGATTTTCCGACATTCGGCCGGCCCACGATGACCACCGTGGGTAAGGACTCAGACATGTGACTTTATGATAGCAGCTTGGTTACAAGTCCATCGAATCTTCGTTACGAACGCTGAAGTAATGAATCACGTCGTCGCGCAGTTTAGTGTTCCGTTCGGTAAGCTGCAGCACCCCTTGGAAATCGTATTTAAGATCCAGGTTGGGATCGTATCCGCCTCCCACCAGGATTTTCCAGCGGTCCTGATACCGGCGGTTCTGCTTGGACCCGTGCCAGTAGTGGTTGATCGTCCCCGGCACCACTCCCACCCTGCGCTGGATATGTCTCTCGGCCCGCTCCTGCCAGCGGTTCCAGTAATCCGCGTAAGACGCACTAATACCCACCGGAAAAGACTTGTCGACCTGACCGAGCAGGGCATACGCCATGTGACGGTCGCCGGATCCCAGGATCCCGATATCGCCCAGCCCTCCCAGATCGCTGATGGCCGACCGGCGCGCCGCCCATGCATAGCCGGTATGCATCAATCCCTTGAATGGATACGATCCCGGATCGGCTTTCGCAGTTTGCGCGCCGGCCTTCCGCACAATCGGCTGCAAAACGCGCCGGTCTTTCAGATACGACGCGAAAAGGCTGCCGCATTGTGCGATCGGCTGATGCTCCGGACCGTAGTCAATGCTATGGGTCCACATTTGGACTACTTTATGGATCTGCAACTGGTGCAGCGTTTCCTGCACCCAATCGGGGCGGGCAAACTGCACATCGGCGTCGATCCAGGCGACGTATTCCGCATCGTGCGGAAGCCGCGAGATCCCGATGTTGATGAGGTTTTCCTTGTGCCACAGAATGGCCGGCGATCGCAATTGAATGTGGCGGGGATTCTGGTGATCGGTAACTTCGAAATGCCTGTCGCGCAAGGCCAGTTCCACCGTGTAGAGTATCCCTCCAGCCTCCTCCACCATTTTGGAAAAAGCCTGATAGAGCTTGTACCGCGCGTAATAACGCATCGGGTTAGAGATCACCGTAACCACGTACAGATGTGAGGAGATCGGTGTAACATGGTGCTGCCGTTGTGCGGGATGGACGTCCCTTTGGGACTCCTGTTGCTGCTGCGGTGTTATATATTTCATGGGTTGAATGAGAACCGGCTATGGGATTGCCTTAAAGCGGCATCCATCCCGTTCCGACTACAGATTATCATTCGGACCCGCGCGGGCCGCTGGCTGCCGCCTGCAAAACAGCCGTAAGTCGCTTCCAGTCACATCTATAGGATTTGTGGGCCGGCTTGTGACCGTACGCCGTGGCGCACGCTTCAGCGTGCCGGCGGGACTTTTAAGTCCCGCGCGCGGCCTATCGCAGCCGGTTCCCCCAGACATTCGGCCCAGCCAGCTTCTCAAAATACCGATACACGATCCGTGTCACTTCGGGCACCGGAGAGCGCCGGTCGTCGATGAACGCCGACATCACGCTCCGTTGAAAACCCAATTGGGGGGGCGGGCAATCATGCCCGCAGCCAAATTGAGTTTTCATCACATTTGGTGGCCCGCAGGGCCATCCTGACACGCTTCAGCGTGCCGGCGGGACTTTTAAGTCCCGCGCGCGGCCTATCGCAGCCGGTTCCCCCAGACATTCGGCCCAGCCAGCTTCTCAAAATACCGATACACGATCCGCGTCACTTCGGGCACCGGAGAGCGCCGGTCGTCGATGAACGCCGACATCACGCTCAGCACAAAAGGCCTGCCCTCCAAGAACACGACGCCGGTCTCGCCGCGCGCACCCGGCAATTCGCCGGTCTTCGAAGCCGTCCCGACATCCAGGGGCAAACCTTCGTGGATGCCGCCCTCCACCATCTTCAGGACTTCCAGCATCTCCCGGCTGGCTGCCTCGTCCACCAACTTACCGCGGTAAATGGTTTCCATCAGGTGCGCCATCTCTGCCGGGGTGGACACATTCTCCTCGCCGCGCGCCACGGCCGCGGAGTCCATCATTTTGCGCCGCAAGCGGGTGTTTCGCAGCCCTAACTCGTCCAGCATGCGATTCACGTCGTCCATACCCGCCATCGCGATGCATTTGTTGGTGGCCGTGTTGTCGCTCCATTCGATCATGGCGCCGATCAACTCGCGCACGGTCAGGCTGACCGGGCCGTTCTTCAACCGCTGCTGTAAGCGCCCGCTGCCGCTCACCGCTTCGCCCGGCTCGATCGTCACGCGCTCGTCCAGCGTGAATTTGCCCGCCCGCGCCGCCTGGTACATGCGCGCCAGAATCGCGATCTTGATGACGCTCGCCTGCGGAAACACGGTGTCGCTATGCAGCCCGAATGTCCGGCCGTCGGTCAGGTCGATGACCGCTACGCCCAACGCGCCATCGAACCCTTCGTCGAAGCGCCGTAACTCGGCCATCGTCTTATTCTGCAGCAGCTCGCTAAGCGTGGGCTGCGCCGCGGCCACACCCGCCACCGCCAGATAAACAAAGGCTACAAAACGCACCATGCGCGCCATCGTAGCACTTCGATGCAAACCAGTGAGTTAGGAAACGCGGGGCAAACTGAAGAGGGGACACCCGGCAAGCGCTGGGGGGACGTTCCAGCGGGACTTGCCGGGTGGGGGTCGGGGTATCCCGCTAACTCTTTATCGGCCGCCAAACCGGCCGTGCGGCATCATTTCCGCTCCGAAACCGCCCGGGCCTTCCCCACCCGCGGGGGGCGTAAGCAAGTTCAGCGCGGCCGCTTCGTGGACCGCCGGCATCAGCGCGGCAGCGCTCTCCAACGCGGCTAACTGTGACTTTTGAGCCGGGGTCAGCACGGCCACCGCTTGCTGCTGGTAGTTCGTGCGGATTGGGGCCGCCTGCTGTTCCAGGGCCTGGATGCTCAGCACCAACTTGCCGATCGCGGCGGCATCCGCGCTGGCACTCTGCTCTTCGGTCCGTAAGCTCTGCCGCAGCGGCCCGATCTGCTGATAGATCGGTTTCAGCGCGGCCATCTCCTCCTGCCGCACCTGCTTCAGGCTCGTGATCTGGGCAGCGGTCAGGTTTAAATAGGTTTGCAAGGCGCTGGTCTTGGCGTGCGCGGACATGGCGTGCCCGCGGAACCCGCCGGGCCCCTGCGCGAATAAGGCCGTAGCGGCCAAAGTGACGGAAATAAGACGGAAGGTCATGCTTTCAAGTTCTCCTCTACGCACTATTATGTCCGGAAAAGCCATTCGACGGCTGTTAAACCTTTGATAAATCTCGTACCGGCGCCTGCCCCACCCCCGGCGCATTCCGGGTATCCTATGGATGGAGGAGACGACAAATGGACAAGGAATCCCTCAATATAGTGGACCGGCGCACAGACGCCGCTTATGACCTCCCTTTCTATAAGGGCACAATCCGTGCCATGGATTTGCGCCAGATCAAGACCGGCCCCGAAGATTTCGGCGTGATGACGTACGATCCGGCCTTCTTGAACACAGCCTCTTGCCAAAGCGCCATCACCTTCATTGACGGCGACAAAGGTATCCTTCGCTATCGTGGATATCCGGTCGAACAACTGGCAGAGAATTGCACATTTCTGGAAGTCGCCTATCTCCTTCTCAATGGGGAACTGCCGACCGCGGCGGAGCTTAAACAATGGGTGGAAGCCATCACCAACCACACCATGATCCACGAGACCACCAAGAAATTCCTGGAAGGCTTCCGCTATAACGCCCACCCCATGGGTATGTTCATCAGCACCGTGGCGGCCCTGTCTACGGTCTATCCGGAAGCTCGCCATGTGCTCGACCCGGAAATCCGCCAGTTACAGATTCGGCGATTGATCGGCAAGGTTCCCACCATCGCGGCCTACACGTACCGTCACAGCCTGGGATTCCCCTACGTCTATCCCGACAACGACCTCAGCTACACCGAGAACTTCATGAACATGCTGTGGCGGATGGTCGAGCCTAAGTACCAGGCTAATCCGGTCCTGGCGCGCGCTCTGGATATTCTCTTCATCCTGCACGCCGACCATGAGCAGAACTGCAGCACCAACGTGATGCGCGCTGTGGGAAGTTCGCAGGCAGATCCGTTCCTGGCCACCGCGGCGGCCGCGGCAGCCCTCTCCGGTCCGCTGCACGGCGGGGCCAACGAGGAAGTGCTGCGCATGCTCGACGAAATCGGCTCCAAGGACCACGTGCCCGCCTTTATCGACGGCATCAAGGCCGGCAAAGGCAAGTTGATGGGCTTCGGACACCGCGTCTACAAGAACTACGATCCGCGCGCCCGCATCATCAAGTGGGCCGCGGGCAAGGTCTTCGAAGTCACCGGCAACAATCCCAAGCTGGAAATCGCCTTGGAACTGGAACGGATCGCGCTCGAAGACGAATACTTCGTGAAGCGCAAACTCTACCCCAACGTGGACTTTTATTCCGGCATCATGTACCAGGCCATGGGCTTTCTGCCGGAGATGTTCACCGTGCTGTTCGCCATCCCCCGCACCGTCGGCTGGCTGGCGCAATGGCACGAGATGCTGGAGGACCCCGAGCAGAAGATCGCCCGGCCCCGCCAGATTTATACGGGCCACGAAGCCCGCAACCTGGTGCCGATCGCGCAGCGCGGCGCCGCCGTCACCGCCTGAGTAGGGCCGTGGCGCACGCTTCAGCGTGCCGGCGGGACTTTTAAGTCCCGCGGCTATCGTGACGCCCCGGTGCCGTAACTAACACCGCCGCCCCCGCTCTGTCCCAAACCTCACGGTAACTTCTGGCTGCCGGCGCTACCGTGAGGATAGGGGTCGCACCATCCTCCCGAAGATGAGATTCTGCGAAGCCGTCGCCAACATCTTTCGCGTTCCCGATTTAAGGAATCGCTTCCTTTTCACGCTCGCCATGCTGTCCGTCTACCGGCTGGGCGGCCATATCCCCACGCCGGGAATTCATCTCCAACGCTGGGAGGAATTCTTTCGCCAGAGCCAGGGGACCATCTTCGGCTTCTTCGATATGTTCGCGGGCGGCAATATCCGCCGCCTGACTGTCTTTGCGCTCGGTATCATGCCGTACATCACGGCATCCATCATCCTCCAGCTACTTTCCGTAGTCATACCCAGCGTGGAAAAGATGCAGAAGGAAGGTCCGTTAGGCCAGAAAAAGATCACCGAATGGACCCGTTATCTGACACTCGCCCTTTCCATCATCCAGTCCTTTGGAATTGCCCAGGGCCTGGAAGCCATGCAAGGCGGGATCGTAGTCAATCCTGGCCCCGCATTCGTGCTGCTCACGGTCATGTCCATGACCGCCGGATCCATGTTCATCATGTGGCTCGGTGAACAGATCACCGACCGCGGGGTCGGCAACGGCATGTCGCTGATTATCTTCGCGGGCATCGTGGTGGGCCTGGGACCGGCCATCGGCAATATCTATACGAATGTCTTCGTCACCCGCGAATGGAGCCCCCTTACCCTCATCGTGATGGTTGCCATGATGCTGCTGGTGGTCGCATTCGTCGTCTTTATGGAGCGTGGCGAGTTACGCCTGCCCGTGGAGTACGCGCAGCGCATAGTCGGGCGTCGCGTAATGGGCGGCCAGGCCACCTACATGCCGATGAAGGTGAACATGGGTGGTGTCATTCCTCCTATCTTCGCCGTGTCCCTGCTGGCCTTCCCGCAGACCATTCGTTCCCTTCCACTGGCCAGGCACATCGGCTGGCTGGGCAACACGCTCGCGGCTTTCGGGTACGGCGAGCCGCTCTACTACCTCAGCTTCATCGTGCTGAATATCTTCTTCTGCTTCTTCTACGTTTCCATCATCTTCAACCCCAGCGAGGCGGCGGATAACATGCGTAAGTACGGCGGATTCGTGCCCGGCATTCGCCCCGGCCGAAATACCGCCGATTATATGAACGGAATTCTGACTAAGCTGACCATGGTGGGCGCGTTGTATCTTTGCGTCATCTGCCTGCTGCCCGACATCATGATCTCCGGCATCAAGCTGCAACACTTACCCATGGTAGGGAACTGGTTCGACATGTATTTCCCACGATTTCTGTTGGATGGGCTGAACGTCCATTTCTTTTTCGGCGGCACATCCTTACTGATTGTGGTAGGCGTCGCCATGGACACCATCGCCCAAATCGAATCCTACCTGGTCATGCGGCACTACGAAGGCTTTACCACGGGATCCCGCCAAATCCGGCACCGCCGTAGTTCATTTCCGGTTTGAAACAGCGCAGTCCCCGCGCTACTTCACGTTCCAGCCTTCCACCTGCACCGCCGGCGGCTTCTTGCCGGCATCGGCCGCTTTATACGTCGCTGCCACCGTCCGCTTTTCTCCCGGCATCAGGGGGAAATAATTGTCCTCCCAGATTACCGGCAGAATTTCGGCTTCCTCGCGGACGTCCTCTTCGTCCCGCTTCACCGTCTTCACCATCAGGTGTACCGCGAATGCCAGGTTGGAGGATGGATTCTCCACCGTAACCCGCGTGGTGCCGTCGTCCCCCTGCACCGTGGATTCGGCCGAGTACTTCAACTGCACCGGCGGCAGGCTGTTCAGGGCCGAGTAATCCGCATAGCTCTTCTCCGGCGTATAGAACCAGGTGGATTCATCCCAGTCCAGCTCGTCCGGCTTGGTCGAGAGCCAGTAGAAATTGCTGCTCACGGTTTTGCCGGAAGAATCCTCCAGGGCCAGCCGCACGAAGTAAGTGGACGACAATCCGTCGATCGCCGGAATCGTAAGTACCCGGTTCGAGCTGTCCTCCCCCACATCCAGCGTCGCGTCTTTGGCGAACTTCTCGCGCATGTCGGTGTTGTAAACCCATGCCCGCGCCTTCATGCCCGGGTAAGCCTTATAGAAAGAATTCACCACCACCACGGACCCATCGTCGTAGCTGTATTGAATGTGCAGCGGCTCGTTGGCCTTCTTGGCGCCGAAGTAGGAACCTCCCGGCCGCATGTACCAGTCGTACAAGTGCCAGATCATCGACGGCCAGGCGTTGTTCAGCATCCACTGGATCACGCCGGTAGATGTATATTTGTTCCGTCCGTAAGCCTCGAACATGGCGCGATGGCTTTCGTAAGCCATCACCTGCGCCTTACGCGCGAATTCCTCCACGCCGCTCGACGGTCCGTAGCGCGCGTCCAGCGCCGTCGTGAAGTTCTTCAGATCCTTAAACGCGCCGCCGCCGGCATGATAGTCCCACCAGGAATTCACCGGCCACAGGTGATCTTCCGGCAGCATGCTGCGCAGGCTCTCGATCGGCGGAATGGCGGGTCCCGGACCGGTCTCCGAATTGAAACCGTGCGCCCCGCCGCGCGTCTTATCCAACACCCAATAAATCGGCGGAACCCAGTCGTAGGGCCCGGTCATCTTCACGCCGGTTTTCCCGCTCACGTCGGTAGGCCGCTCCGTAGCCGACGACTCGAACGGATTCGGCCAGTCCAGTTCTTTCTCGATCTCGATGTACTTCTTCTCCACCTCGGCGGGCGGCGGGTTGTCGCTGCCGTTCATCCAGTTGAAGACCGAAGCATGGCTGCGCAGGCGGCGGATCTGGTCGCGCAGGGATGCCGCGGCGATCGAGTGGTCCTCGTCTTTCCAGTTATCCCATTTCTCCCAATGGTCGCAGCAGCACCAGCCCGGAGTCACCAGGATGCCCATCTGGTCGGTCAAATCGAAGAAGTGATCGTCCTCGATCTTGCCTTCCAGGCGCACTGTATTCAGGTTCATGTCGCGCACGTACTTCAACTCGGCCTCCTGCTTCTCCGGCGAGGAGCGCAGCATCATGTCGAAGGTATACCCCGCGCCGCGGATCAGGATGTTCTTGCCGTTTATCCGGAACACGCGATGATTCTGCTCGTCCAGGATGGAAGTCACCTCGCGCATGCCGAATCGCGTGGAGCTTTCGTCCGAGACCGCGCCGCCGGTCTCGAATTGCAGTTTCAGCGTATAAAGGTTCGGCGTCCCCACCTGGATGGGCCACCACAGCCGCGGATTGTCGATCTTGAGCTGCGTGAATTTGTCCGGCGTGAACTTCACCACTTTCGTTTCATTCGCCGCCAGCCGCACTTCCTGCGAAAACGCGATGCCTTCGATCTCGCCTTTTAGCGTCCCGGTCAGCGCATGCTTCGTTCCGTTCACCACTTCCGCACCGATCGTCAGTTCAGCCTTATCGGTCGCCGGCAGGTTCAGGTGCGTGATCGCCTGCGGGAACCGGATGGCCACCGGTCCGGTAGCGTCCAGATGCACGTCCCGCCACAACCCCATGTCTTTGTCCGGCATGCCCGGATTCCAATCCACGAAGGTGATCGAGAGATCGTCGGGCAGCGGCGCAAACACTTCCACCGCCAGCGCGTTCACCGCGCCCGGCCGGACGGCCTCCGTCACGTTGTATTCGAACAGGCGCCACGCGCCCGCCATGTTGGCCGAATCCGCGATGCGCTTGCCGTTCAGCCAGACGTTGGCGCGATAGTTGATCCCGTCGAAGCGCAGCCAGAGCGTCTTCCCCTTGTGCTCGGCCGGCGCCTGAAACTCCGTGCGAAACCACCAGGGAACCCGGTACGGGCTGTCCGGCGGCATGTGGATATTAGAAAAATTCGAGCCGATAGGATAGCTCTCCCCGGCAAACGACCGCAGGTTCACGCCGAAACCCGGGTCGGGGTAGACATGGTCCTTTACCAGCGCGGCGACCACCGTCGATGGCATCGTGGCCGGGTACCATCCGGTGGTCTTGTATCCTGGCTTGGAGATGACATCTCCGGCATCCTCGTCCAGTTCGGAGGATTGAATCGCCCAATGCTCGCGCAGCGCTAACGGGGCGGCGGGCTGGGCGTACAGCGCGGTCGAGAGCGCCACGCAGAAAAGCGGCGCCATTACGCAAATAATTTTCCTCATAGAGAGTTCCGGATCAAGAGATTAATATATACGTATGCGCACCGTCATTGCGATTACATGCGCGGCCTTGTTTGCCGCAACCATTGCCCCGGCGCAAATCGCCTGGCAGCTCGTCTGGAGCGACGAATTCAATGGCGCCGCCGGCTCGCTTCCCAATCCCCAGAATTGGAATTACGATCTGGGCGGAGGCGGCTGGGGCAACAATGAACTGGAAAACTACACGAATTCCCCGAACAACGTCTTTCAGGACGGCCAGGGCAACCTCGTGATTCAGGCCATTCGCGACGCCAGCGGAAATTTCACCTCGGCCCGCCTGCAGACCGGCGCGCCCGGAGCCTCCACCCAGACCACCGATCTGAGCTGGCAATACGGATTGATCGAAGCCCGCATCAAGCTGCCGTTCGGACAAGGCGTCTGGCCGGCCTTCTGGATGCTGGGCGAAGACATCAACACCGTTTCGTGGCCGCAATGCGGCGAACTCGACATCATGGAGAACTTCGGGACCTTCAATAACAACGCCACTGTCAACAACGGCACCGTGCACGGCCCCGGCTATTCCGGCGGCAATGGCATCACCAAAGCCATCACGCTCCCCTTCGGCGAAACGGTCTACGACGATTATCACGTCTACGCCCTCGAATGGTCCGAGAACTCGATTCAGTTCTTCGTCGATGGCGCGCTGTATTCGACAGTGACACCGGCTTCCATACCGTCCGGCGACCAGTGGGTTTACAACGCGCCCTTCTTCATCCTGCTCAATCTGGCCATCGGCAGCTCCAGCACGTTCCTGGGTACGCCCGACCCCAGCGCGCCGTTCCCCAACCAGGATCTCGTCGTGGATTACGTTCGCGTTTACCAACCCATCTACGTCCCCATGAATACTCCGGTCATCACCCCTGGCAGCGTGGTGAATGCGGCTTCCTATCTTGGCGATGTCGCGCCCGGCGCGCTGGCCGTGCTCTACGGTACCAACCTCGCCGACAACACCTATCAGGACGTCATCGATTCCAACGGCGACTTCGTGACCACCCTGGCCAACGTCACCGTCACCGTCGATGGAGTGCCTGCCCCGCTCGTCTACCTCTCGCCCACCCAGATCAACTTCCAGGTTCCCTGGGAAACGGTGCCCGGGCTGGCGGTGAACGTGCAGGTCACCCGCAACAGCGTCCCTAGCGCCACCGAAACGATTACCGTGGCCAACGCCGCCTCGCCTTCCATGTTTCTCGCGGACTTCACGAATGGTGTCGCCTGGATGACCGGCCAATGCGCCACCGAGCAATGCACCGCGACCACCGGCGGCGTCTATCAGCTCTGGGCCAATGGACTCGGCCCCAAACAAGCTCCCGAACAGGACGGCGTCCCCGTGCAATTCGCCGGCGGCTCGCTCGACCCGCTGCAGGTGCCCGGCGGTCCCACGTCTTGCCAGTTAACGATCGGTGGCGAGCCGGCCACGGTGCTCTATTGCGGCGCCGCGCCATTTGAAATCATCGACCAGTTGAACTTCCAGTACCCGGCCGGCGTCCCCAGCACCGCGCCCTATGTGGACGCGGTCCTCACCATCAATGGCGCCACCGGACGGTTCCGGGTCCCCGCGCCCAACCAGTAGGCAGGGCCATCAGTATGCGTACCCTCATTGCGATCGTCTTCGCGGCTGTTGTCGCCGCACCCTGCGTTCAGGCCCAGCCGGCCCCCGCGCAGACCTCCTGGCAGCTCGTCTGGAGCGATGAATTCAACGGACCCGCCGGGTCGCAGCCGAATCCCACTTATTGGACCTACGATCTCGGTACCGACTGCTGTGGCAACCAGGAGCTCGAAACCTATACCAACGCCGCCGAAAACGCCCACATGGATGGCCTCGGCCACCTCGACATCCACATCGAGAATCCTTCCCCGGGTGTCTATACTTCCGCGCGCATCAAGACCGAGGGCCTCTGGGGAATCGAGTACGGCCGCATCGAGTCGCGCATCAAAGTCCCTTTCGGCCAGGGCATGTGGCCGGCCTTCTGGATGCTCGGCGATAACATCACCACGGTGAACTGGCCGGCATGCGGCGAGATCGACATCATGGAGAACGTGGGTTTTACGCCTGGGGTCGCCTATGGCAGCCTGCATGGTCCCGACGGCTACAACGAGACGGCGCAGTATCAGTTGCCCACCGGAAATCTCGCCGACGATTTTCATGTATTCGCCGTCGAGTGGTCGGCGCAGCAGATTACTTTCTACGTGGATGGCAATCTCTACGAGACCCAGACCAACACAGGAAGCGGCTGGGTCTTCAACGTCCCCAACAATCCCTTCTTCATCATCTTGAATGCCGCGGTCGGCGGCGATTGGCCCGGCTCTCCGGATTCCACCACCCAGTTCCCGCAAGACATGCTGATCGACTACGTGCGCGTCTACCAGGCAGCCGCCACGGCCGGGCCGGTGATCAACGCCGGCGGCGTCGTAGATGCGGCCACCTACGGGCCGGCACTGGCCCCCGGCAGCCTGGCAAGCATTTTCGGGACCGGCCTGGCTGCAACAATCAACGGCGGCACGTTCGATTCCGCTATCGGCGCATTCCCGGAGAACATTTCCGGCGTGCAGGTTTTCGTGAACAGCGCGGCCTCGCCCCTCATCTATCTTTCGCCGCAGCAGATCAATTTCGCGGTTCCCTGGGATAGCCTCCTGGGTACGCCGCTCAACGTAGAAGTGCTGCTCAACGGAGTGCTCAGCAACGCGGTTCCCATCACCCTGGCGAGCACCGCCCCCTCGTTGTTCGGCTACGAATCCAACGGCCAAATGCTGACCATCCTCACCTGTCCGGACAGTACCCCGCAGCCCGGCCAGTATTGCACCCTGTGGGGCAATGGATTCGGCCCCACGAATCCACCGCTCGCCGATGGTACGCCGGCCGCCGCGCCCCCGCTGCCGTGGACCGTGAACACCTGCTCTCTCACGATCGGCGGCGTTGCTGCGAACGTGACGTATTGCGGAGGCGCGCCCGGCGAGGTCGTCTATCAGTTGAATTTCGTCTATCCGACTGGCGTAGTGCTGAACGACGGCACTACCACGGGGACCCTCGTCATCGACGGGAATACCGCCAGTTTCATGTTGGTGGCAGGGCCGTCCGATTAGGCTCCATCGCCTCGCCGCCGCGCGTCCAGCGATACACCGCGCCCGAACGGTCGGCGCGCAGCACCTCGCGCCGCT
>Ga0187871_10002995_pt1 | contig 13283 bp, 9 predicted proteins | sample June2016WEW_16_1_FD_132988 | JGI IMG/M metagenome (GOLD analysis project Ga0187871, IMG submission 132988) | Peatland microbial communities from SPRUCE experiment site at the Marcell Experimental Forest, Minnesota, USA - June2016WEW_16_10 | ecosystem: Environmental > Terrestrial > Soil >... | reverse complement strand
CCCGATTCGCCCAGCAACTCCAGATTCTCGACGCGCACGCGCCCATCGCCCCGCCGCCATCGCGGAGCCATCGGCGCCGCCGCCGCGCCCCATTCCCGCACACGTCGCGCGACATGGCCGGCGTAAGCGCGCAGCATCACCGCCGGATCGCCCCTGCCCGCCAGCTTGCCCCCATCCAGCCACCAAACTTCGTCGGCAAGCTGCAGCAGCAGTTCCTCCTCGTGCGAAACCAGCAGCACGGTAGCCCCCGCGCGTCGCAACCGGTCCAGCGCCACCGCCGCGCGCGCCCGCTCCAGGGCGTCGTGCCGCGCCAAGGTGTGTTCCATCGCCAGCACGGCCACCGGCGAGAAGTCCAGCGCATCGTCCGGCCCCAGCAGCCGCCGCGGCTCGCCCGCTTCCACCGCTCCCGATGCCGGTTTCGCCAACCCCACCGCCAGCCGCAGCAGGGCACTCTTCCCCGAGCCATTCTCGCCGATGACGCCGATCACCGCGCCATCCGGCGCCGTAGCGTCCACACCCGCCAGCGGCGCAAAAACCACCTGCCGAAAAACAATCGCCATTATGGATAGAATACCGGGTAGGCATGCCCGACTCCAATGTGCTTGACCGCATGCGCCACGACTGGAACGCGCGCGCCCTCGAGGACCCCCACTATTACGTCGCGTTCGGCCGCCGCGAACAGGACGACACCGAGTTCTTCTCGACCGCCGCCGATGTCGTCCGCGGCCTGCGCGCCGAGGCCCGCCATCTGCGCCCCGCCGGCCAGCCCTTCCCGCGCGGCCTGAAGGCTCTCGAAATCGGCTGCGGGCCGGGCCGCATCATGCGCCCGCTCAGCGCGGACTTCGCCGAGGTCCACGGCATCGATGTCTCCGACGAAATGATCCGCCTGGCCCGCGAGAAACTGCGCGCCATTCCCAACGCCTACCTGCACCATACCCGCACGTCCGACCTTTCCCTGTTCCCCGACGAGTCGTTCGATTTCGTCTACTCCTACGCCGTCTTCCAGCACATCCCCAGCCGCGAGGTCGTGCTCGGCTATCTGGCGGACGCGCGCCGCGTGCTCAAACCCGGCGGCATCCTGCGCTGCCAGATCAACGGGCTGCCCGAAGCATTCCAGCGTTACAACACCTGGGATGGGGTGCGCATACCGGCCCCCCAGGTGGCCGATTTCGCCGTTCGTCACGACTTCCAACTCTACGCGCTCGAAAACGTGGACACGCAATACCTGTGGACCACCTGGCGCAAACGGCCCGTAGGATGGCGCGCCCGTTTGCACGATGCCCCGCGCCCCACCCCGGCGCCCGCCACCTGCATCCGCATCATCAGCAACGCGCTCACTGCCGATCCGCTGGTGCCGGCCTCGGGACCCCGCGCGTTCGCCGCGTTGCGCATCGAAAGCCTGCCGGCCGATTGCGATCTGATCAACCTGGAAGTGCGCATCGACGGCCGCCCCGGCGCGCTCTCCTACCTGGGTCCGCCCGAGTGGGACGGTGTCGTCCAATTGAACGCCGCCATACCGCCCGGCACCCGTACAGGCCTCGTCCCGGTCGAGGTCTTCTGGCTGGGCGCGCCGCTCACCTCGGCGTGGATGCGCGTGGTCCCGTCCGGGCCGGTCGTGCCGCGCCTGTGCGCCGTGCGCGATGGCGACAACCTGCTTTCCGGAACGCGCATCATCAGCCGCACGGTGAAGCTGGTCTTCGAAGAAACCTTGCGGCCCGATCTCTTTCACGCCACCGTCGGCGGCGTCGCAGTCCGCAGCGCCCTCACCGTCTGCACCGACCCCGTGGAACAGCGTCACGAAATCAACTTCGCGCTGCCTGAGTCGATCGGTCCTGGCCTGCACGAACTCCGCATCCACATCGGCTCAAGAGCCTTCCCCTCCATAACCATCGAGGTAGTCTGAAGTGCAGCAGGCAATCGTGGGGCGGACCTCCAGGTCTGCGCGGGTCCTCCAGGACCCGCTGCTTGTTCTATCCCTCCTCCTAACCGCCTGCGCCCACCCCCCCGACTTCTCCCGCCGCACCGGAATCATAGAACTGCCCGCCAGAACCCTGGTCCTGCACCGCGAACTAACCCTCCCCGAAGGAGCCCACAACCTGGAAATCCGAGGCAATCCATCCGGCTCTACGCTCCGGGCCGCCGCCGACTTCCAAGGCCGCGCCCTGATCTACGCCAAGAACGCGACCGATCTCCGCCTCACCGGCTTCCGCATCGATGGCAACCGCGCCGCGCTCGAAAAACCGATCGGCATCCCGCCGTCCGACGTCCCCTTCGCCCGCTATTACCGCAACAACGGCATCCTAGTGGAGGGCGCTACCCATCTCACCATCCGAGACGTCTCGTTCACCCAGGTCGCCAACTATCCGCTGCTGGTCAGCGCCTCTACCGCCGTCCGCATCGACCGCGTCCATATCCAGGACTCCGGCTCACTCGGTCCCACCGGCCGCAACAACGCATCCGGCGGAATCCTCCTGGAAGAAGGCACCCGCGATTTCGAAGTCCGCCAATGCGCCATTGCGCGCGTGCGCGGCAACGCCATCTGGACGCATTCCAACTACTTCTCGCCCCGCAATGCCGGCGGCATCGTCGCGCGCAACGCCATCGAGGAAGTGGCGCGCGACGCCATCCAGGTGGGCCACTCCACCAATGTCCGCGTCGAAAACAACACCGGCCGCCGCATCGGCTATCCGCTGGAGTCGGTGGATATGGCGGGCTCTGCGATCCCCGTCGCCATCGATACCGCCGGCAACGTGGACCACTCGTCCTACCTGGGCAACCGCTTCGAAGAGGTCGACGGCCAGTGCATCGATCTCGACGGCTTCCACGACGGCGAGGTGCGTGAGAACTCCTGTATCAGCCGCGGCTCGTACGGCCAATATCCCAATGCGCAATACGGCATTGTGTTCGGCAACTCCAATCCCGACATGCAACCCGTCAACGTCACCATCGCCGGCAACCTGATCGATGGCGCGGGTTATGGCGGCATCTTTCTGATCGGATCGCGCCACGTGGTGTCGGGAAACCGGCTGCTCGGTTTGAACCGCAATCGCTGCACCGGCGACATGCGCCAGCCGCGCTGCAACTACGCTCCCGATCAGCCGGCCCTGTTGCACAGCGGCATCTACCTGGGGAGCGGCGCGGCCCGTCCGGCCGAAACCGTGAGCAACCGCATCCAAGGCAACGAAATCTCCGGATTCGCCATCGCGCAAACCTGCGTGGCCGCCGCGCCGGGCGTCTCGCTGCAGGCCAATCGCATCGCCGGAAATCAATGTCTCGACACTACGTCTCCCAAAAACTCCCAGTGATCCATCTCCACCCCGCCGCCGCAGCGTAAAGCATGCACGTATCCAGCAGAAGGTTGAAAAGGTACATGTGCTTGATCACGTCGAAAGCGTCGCCGTAGACGGCGGTGAATAATGCCGCCAGGCAGCAGACTGGAAGAAGCGCGACCAGTTCCAAGCGCCGGCGCCGCGCGACATCCCGGGTGCGGACCCACTTCCAGACGGCCAGCAGCGGCCAACCGGCCAGTGCGAACACCAGCCACTTGTTCACGTACGGTAAAACGTGTTCGTGAAAACCGCCCCACAGGTTGAACGCACGGCTTTGTGCCGCCGGAGGCAGCCCCGCGGATGGCTCAAAATTCCCATACCCATACCACCGCAGGAACGTGATTTTGGGCAGCAGCCCGTGCAGGCGCCGCCACATCCGCGCCGGCCTCGCCAGGTAGAAGCGCAGCACGGTAAACGTGTTCACGCGCGTCAGCACTCCCGAAGCAGCTACCTGCGGAAAGTAGGTCCCGGCGCTCCACGCGCCGGTGCCCGCGTATTTGGCGAGTTGTGGATCGAGTCCCAGTGCCCGCAAGTCCGCCTCGGGGTCCTTCGAATCCCCGAGGATGCCCGAGAAGACCATGCCGTAAGTATTCGCTTGGCGCCCGTAACCCGGCATCGCGGTCACGTTATACGCCGCGCACGCGAACAGGCAGCACGCGCCCGCCATCGCCGCCAATCGGGCGCGCTTCGACAACCTCCACGTCCCCAGCCGCAAAGTGAAGAATCCCAGCAGCAGCCCGATCGGCGCGTTCTGGGGCTTCGCCAATACCCACAGCACCGACCACAGAGACCACCGCAGGATACCCGCCAGGCTGGTCTCGCCGGCTATGGCGATCTCCACGGCTTCCGCCAGCAACAGCAGGAAGAAGATGCAGGAGGCCGGCTCGGCGTAGAACGAATTCCAATAGACTGCGTAGCCCGCATCCGTCAACGCCACCAACGCGCCGATCCAAAGGAACGCGTGCGCCCGGTCGCGCCGCGTCACCCAAAGCAGCCGCGCGAACGCCGCCAGGAAAGCCAGCGCGTGAACCAATCCAGCAATGGTGATATCCAGAGCGCCATCTTTGGAAACCAGCTTGTTCAGCGCCAGCGCCGCGCCTACAAACAGGTATTCGCTGTTGGCCTGCTCCCAGTAAGGCGAACGATAGTGCGGGTCGGGGATGAACTTCGGCTCCACGTAGACGTACTCGAGGGTGCCGTGATGCTGCGGCCCGTAGCCGAACCGCCCGATCGTCCGTACGAAGTCGCCCTGATCCGCGATCCCGGCCACCGGCGGGATGAACAGTTGGTAGGTGAGAATAACGCCCGCGGCGGCCAGCACCGCCACATACAGTTTGCCCGCCCTCCAATCGTGCTTCACCCCCCTTACACCCGCCGCGCGACCACCAGCGTGATATCGTCGGCCGGCGGCGACCCCGCCGCAAACTCCGTCAAAGCCTGCGTCACCGCCGCCACGATCTCGGCCGCGCTCTTCTGCCGATTGGCCGCCAGCACCTCCGCAAACCGCTCGTCGCCAAACTCCTCGTCTTTGGCGTTAGTGGCCTCCGTCACGCCGTCGCTGTAAATGGCCAGCGCGTCGCCCGGTTCCAGCTTGGCGCGGTATTCGGAGTAGTTCGCAATCGACAGGATGCCCAGCACCGTACCGCCCCCATCCACGTACTCCACGGCGCCATTGGCGCGCACGATCACCGGCGGATTGTGCCCGGCATTGCAGTAGGCCAGTTCGCCCGTGCCCGGGTCCAGCACGCAAAAGAAGAACGTAATGAAGCGATTGCTTGGGCACTTCTTGCAGGTGATCTTATTCAGGCGATTCATCACCGCGGCCAAGTTCTGCGGTTCGTCCGCCAGCACCTGCACGCGCTCCTGTAGGCCCGCCATCATCAGCGATGCCGGCATGCCCTTGCCGGAAACGTCGCCCAGTACCATAGCCACGCGCCCATTTGGATAGGTGAAAAAGTCGTAGTAATCGCCGCCCACGGTGCGGCAGGCGGCGTTGTATCCGGCCAGTTCGGCCCCCGCCACAACTGGCGCGCTGCTAGGCAGAAAGCTGCTTTGGATCTCGGCGGCCTGCTCCAGGTCGCGCGCCATGCGCCGCTCGATCGCTTCCACTTCCGACAAGCGCGCATGCTCGATGCGAATGGCCGCCACGTTGGCCATCACCGTGAGCAGGCTCAGGTCGTCCTTGGTGAAAGCGCGAAACATGTTTGGCGAATCCACATAGATCAGGCCGATGATACGCTGCTCGGTTTGCAGTGGCACGGCCATCATCGTGCGGACCTTCTGCTCGACGATGCTCATGCGCTCGCGAAAGGCCTCGTCCAACTGGGCGTCGCGCACCAGCACCGAAGCCCTCTCTTTGATTACCCGGTCTCGCACCGCCGAGCTGATGCGGAAGCCTTCGCCCTTGTTGGCCTTCACTTCCAGGCACTCGCCTTCCAGAATCATGACCACGCCGCGCTGCGCCCCGACGCCTTCGATGGCCAGATCCAGGATGCGCGGAAAGAGGTCGGCCAAAGTGCCGCGGCCGGCAAGTTCCTGTCCCGCGCGAATCAGCGCCTCTATCTGTTTGGCGCCGTGCTGCCCGGGCCGGTCCACAATCGTCTGGCTGGAGAGCGCGCCCTCCAGGCTGGTAAAGATGGTGGAAGTGCTGGGCGGATCTGATTCGCCGGATTCGAAGATTACCACGCCCTCCGCGGGTCGCCCGGCGGCGGCCTTATCGTCGAAGACGATCGCCAGATGCCCGGCGGTGATGCGGTCGCCAGGCTTCAGCTTCAGTTTGGCGCGCAAGGGGATGTTGTTGACCAGCGTGCCGTTCTTGCTGCCAAGATCCTGGGCAGTCCAGTCGTCGCCATCGCGTTCCAGGACCATGTGCTGCCGCGACAGGCCGGCATCGTCCGGAAAGCACAATTCGGCGGTACTGGAGCGTCCAACTATAAATCGGTCGCCCTGTAGCGGCACAGTCTTAATCTGCCCGTCCGGGCACTGAATGACAATATCCCGTGACATAGTGGGTTGGGGGTGGGCCACAGTTGATTATAGCGGAGAGGGTCGCGCGGCGCACCGGCCTGCCTGTCTATATAATGAAAGGCAATGGACGTCGAGAAAACCATGGAGTTCATCCTGGAGCAGACTGCCCAGACGGCGGCCCTACAGGCGCGAGCGGATGAGCATCTTGCCCGGCATGATCGCGACATCGCAAAGATCAATGCAATCCTGCGGCGAGCTGTGCGGCTGGCGGTCCAGGAAGCGCGCGCCGGGCGAAAGCGTCGCAAAGAAGCGGACGAACGCCTTGACATTAAGATGGATCAACTCGCTTCGGCGCATCTGCTGAACGAAGAAATGATCAAGAAGCTCGGGGAAAAGATCGACAGGCTCGTCGACGATAAACGGCACCCTGGCGGCAACGGCCATCCGCAGTAAACCTGCCATCGTGTAACATTGTCCTGATGACTGGTATGCGATATCTTGCCCTGCACTGCCTTGCCGCCGCTGCGGTCTTACTGGCGCAGACTGGAGCGGACGACAAAGACAAAGACAAGAAGAAGGAAGAGCAGGGCCTTCAATACCGTGCGATCGGCCCGTTTCGCGGCGGCCGGTCGTTGACGGCATCCGGCATTGCGGGCGACCCCACCACTTACTACTTCGGCGCGACTGGCGGCGGCATCTGGAAGTCCACAGATGGGGCGACTACCTGGAAGCCGGTATTCGATCACGAAAAATCGTCCTCCATCGGCAGCCTGGCGGTGGCGCCATCCGATCCGAACGTCGTCTACGCGGGCACGGGCGAAGGCTGCATCCGCGGCAACGCCGCCACCGGCGACGGCGTTTACAAGTCGGTCGACGCAGGCAAAACATGGAAGAACGTGGGCCTGCGCGATTCGCGCGCTATCGGCAAGCTGATCGTCGATCCGCGCGATCCCGATACCGTCTTCGTGGCCGCGCTCGGCCACCCCTACGGGCCGAACCAGGAGCGCGGCATCTTCCGCACCATCGACGGCGGCAAGACCTGGGCGAAGGTGCTGTTCGTGGACGAGAACACCGGCGGTATCGACGTGGCCTTCGATCCGCACAATTCCCACATCCTGTTCGCCGCCATGTGGCAGGTGCGGCGCCAGCCCTGGACCCTCTCGAGCGGCGGACCGGGCAGCGGCCTGTATCGCTCCAGCGATGGCGGAACCACGTGGAAGAAACTCGACGGCGAAGGCCTGCCCGAGGGCCCCTATGGAAAAATCGGCGTGGCGGTGGCCGCCAATTCCGAGCGCGTCTGGGCGCTCATTGAAGCGCGCAACGGCGGTCTATACCGCTCCGACGATGGCGGCGATAAGTGGGAATTGGTCAATCCCGATCACCGCCTCACCCAGCGCGCCTGGTATTACATGCACGTGGTGGCCGATCCCAAAGACCCCAACACGGTCTACGTCCTCAATGTCGATTTTCACCGCTCCATCGACGGCGGCCGCACGTTTAACAAGATCAAAGTTCCGCACGGCGATAATCACGGGCTGTGGATCGATCCCCTGAACACCCGGCGCATGATCCAGACCGACGATGGCGGCGCAACCGTCACAGTCGATGGCGGCGCGCACTGGACCAGGCAGGACAATCAGCCCACCGCGCAGTTCTATCACGTCGTCGCCGACAATCGTTTTCCCTATTACGTGTACGGTTCGCAGCAGGATAATTCCAGTGTGGCCATTGCCACCCGCGGCTCCCAGGGCGGCGCCATCGAGCGCGAAGACTGGTACCCGGTGGGCGGCGGCGAGGCTGGATACATTGCGCCTTACTTGCCCGATCCGGACATCGTCTTCGCGGGCGATTACCAGGGCCTTCTGACCATGTTCGACAAGCGCACGGGACAGGCAAAGACCATCGGCGCGTCCGCTGTCCTTAGCGATGGCAAGGGCGCCGCGGGACTGGAGCATCGTTTCCAGTGGACCGCGCCGCTGCTGATCTCCCCGCACGATCCCAACGTCCTTTACCACGGCGGCGAGCGGCTCTTCCGCACCACCGACCGAGGTCTGCACTGGGAAGCCATCTCGGGCGATCTCACGCGCAACGACAAGAGCAAGCAGCAAGCCTCCGGCGGCCCCATCACCATAGACGACACCGGGACGGAATACTACGACACCATCTTCGCCGTGGCCGAGTCGCCGCTGGAGAAGGGCCTGATCTGGGCCGGCTCCGACGATGGCCTCGTGCATGTCACCCGCGATGGCGGCCAGAATTGGGCGGATGTCACGCCCAAGGAGATGCCGGAGTGGAGCAAGATCAGCCAGATCGATGCCTCACCGCACGACCCCGCCACGGCGTGGCTGGCGGTGGACCGGCACGCCAACGACGATGTGCGGCCTTACATCTACGCCACCGCGGACTACGGCAAGACTTGGAAACTGTTGGTGCAGGGCATTCCCGAAGGGTCGTTCGTGCGCGCCGTGCGGGAAGATCCCAAGCGCAAAGGTCTGTTGTTCGCGGGAACGGAAACTGGCGTTTTTGTTTCGTACAACGCGGGCGAAAAATGGGAATCGCTGCAACTGAATCTGCCCACGACGCCGGTGCACGACCTGCTAATTCACGACAACGACCTAGTGCTGGCCACACACGGGCGCTCGTTCTGGATTCTGGACGATATCTCGCCGCTCCGGCAATCGAGCGACGCCTCGCGCAAAGCTGCCGTGTGGTTGTACGATCCGGCGCCGGCCTGGCGCGTCCACGCTCCGCCCGTGCCAAAGGAAGCGCCTACCTCCGGCCAGAACCCGCCCCCAGGAGCGGTCATTTATTTCGACGTGAAGGAGAAGCCCAAATCCGCCAGCCTGGAGATTCTCGACGCCGCCGGCAAACTCGTGCGGCGGTATTCGTCGACCGAGCCGGAGCCACTTGAGGAGCCGCTCGATCCGGACGACGAGAAGCCCAAAAACCAGCTCGAAATCAAGCCCGGCATGAACCGCTTCGTCTGGGATTTGCGTTACGAAAGCGCGCCGCACGTGAAGGATTATTACCTGTTCGAGTACGAGGGCGGCTCCAAGGGCCCCATTGCGCTGCCGGGGAAATACCAGGTGAAACTCACGGTGGACGACAAGGCGCTCACCGCGCCGCTGGAATTGAAGCTCGATCCGCGCGTGAAAGCCTCGCAGGCGGACCTGGAAAAACAATTCGCGACGCTGATCGAGATCCGCGGCGAGCTCACGCGCGTGTACACGGCGGCAAACCAGATCGTCGATCTGCGGGCGCAGCTTCAGGATCTGCGCAAGCGGGTGAAGCTGGCCGAAGTGCAGGCTCTCGACGAGAAGCTCGGCGCGTTGCAGGACCACCTGCTGAATCTCAAGATCAAGGCCAACGAAGATTCCCTCAACTACGGTTTGGGTGTGGATGGCAGCCTGGCGTCGTTGGCTCTGATTGTAGATAGCGAGTCCGATTCCACGCCCACTGAGGCCGCCTTGAAGCAGTTCGAGAAGGTGAATGCGGAAGTGGAAGAGTATATGAAGCGCTGGTCGGACATTCAGCAGAGCGATCTGCCCGCGCTGCAGCACGCCGTGGAGCAGCAAGGCGTCAAGCCCCTCATGGTCAGGTAATGGAGGGCGGACTTTAGTCCGCGCGGGACTTCAGTCCCGCCAGCCCTCGCGAGAAGAAAATGATCCAGAAAGAAATCGAGATTGCAATGCACGGCCGGACCGCCGATGCATTCGTTTACCGGCCGGAAGGAGAGCGCCACTGGCCGGGCGTCCTGCACTTGACCGACATCGGCGGCATACGTCCGGCTTACCACGATATGGCCCGCAAGTTGGCCGCCGAGGGCTACGTGGTCTTGATGCCCAATGTGTTCTATCGAACCGCCCGTCCCCCGGTCCTCGAGCGCAAGCCCGGCGACGGTGAGGACGTCTTCCGCAAGCGCTTTGCGGAGCTCACGTCGCCGCTGACGCCCGAGACCATTGCAGGCGATGCTGCGAACTACGTGGATGTTTTGGTCCGGCATGACGCGGTCCTGCCGGGGTCGCGATTCGGCGTGGTGGGCTATTGCTACACAGGCGCGTTCGCCTTGCGGGTAGCCGCCGCGTGCCCCGGCAGGATTGCGGCCGCCGCGTCGTTCCACGGCGGCAGCCTGGTGACGGACTCTTCCACGAGCCCGCATCTTCTGCTCCCGCGCATCCACGCGCAGCTCTATTTCGGGCACGCCGTCAACGATCGCAGCATGCCGGAGGAGGCCATCCGCACCCTCGACGCCGCGCTCGAAAAGTGGGGCGGCAAATACCGGAGCGAGACTTACGAGGGCGCGTATCACAGTTGGACGGCGTCCGACAGCCCGCTCTACAACGCTCCGCAGGCGGAACGGGCATTCTCGAAGCTGACCGAGTTACTCGCCGCGACGCTGCCCTAAGGTGGCCCTAAGGTGGGGCAGGCCCTCGGCCGGCGGCGGCCTCTCAGTCCGCCTCTTTTGGTTGCGGCTGCGCGGCTTTGTGGGGGCAGACCACCGCGAAGCTGAAGTAAGCTAAACCTGACGGGCACAATGCCTAGCGCCTTATTCATCTCCGCCGAAGCCCCTTACCCACTGGCGGGCGGAGGCGCGATGCGCAGCGCCTCGATGCTCAACTTCCTGGCGCGCCGTTTTGCGGTGGATATGATCGTGTTCCGCGAACCGCGCGCCGCGGATCCCCGCCCGCATCTGCCCCCCGGTCTGGTGCGCCGTCTGCACGTTCTGGAATTACCGCCGCACGCGCACCATTCGCTTGCCCGCGCCGCGCGTAATGCCGGACGCCTGGTGCGGCGCGTGCCTCCGCTCATGGACCGATTCGCCGGCTTCGGCGCCCAAATCGCCGCGGCCACCCGCGGCCAACGCTACGAAATTGCGGTCATCGAGCACTTCTGGTGCGCGCCCTATTGGGAGCAAGCCGCGGCCGTAAGCGACGCCACCATCCTCGATCTGCACAACATCGAATCGGTGTGGCATGCCCGCTGCGCGCAGGCCGAAGGAGGCGCGCAAGCCCTGGCGCACCGGGTGTTTCAAAGAATTTCCCGTAATTTGGAAGAGGAATGGCTGCCTCGATTCACTTATTTATTGGCGGCTTCCGAACCGGATCGAGTACTATTGCTCACCATTTCACCCAGCGCGCATGTCCTGGTTTACCCGAATTCGATACCGCTGGCGCCGGCGCCGCCCCGTCGCAAGGAGAACGAGGAAAATGTGATCGTTTTCTCCGGCAATCTCGAATACCATCCGAATATCTCAGCGGTGCGCTACTTCCGGAATGAGATTTGGCCGCAACTGCGGGAGCGCTGGCCGGGATTGGTGTGGCGGCTGATCGGCAAGAACCCGCAGGCTGTTGCAAGAATCATCAGCGGCGATCCCCGTATTGAACTCTCCGGTCCGGTCGCGGATGCGGTTTTGGAACTGGCGCGCGCCAAGGTGGCTATAGTACCGGTCCTGGCCGGCAGTGGTACCCGCGTCAAGATCATCGAGGCGTGGGCTGCGGGAGTGCCGGTCGTCTCCACGCCGCTGGGCGCGGAAGGCCTTCCAGCGCGCGCCGGCGAGCACTTATTGCTGGCGGACGACGCGCCGGGCTTCCAGGACGCCGTGTCCAGCCTGCTCGCCAATCCGGACCTGCGCGACCGCATCGGACGTGCGGGACGGTACCTGTTTGAGTGTGAATTTACCTGGGAAGCCGCCTGGAAGTGCTTGCAATTCCTATATCCTGCTACCATGGAAGGATCTGATGCGCTTCGCGATTGATGCTCACGCCATCGGCCGCCATCTTACCGGAAACGAAGTGTATGTCCGCAGCCTGCTGAGAAGCTTTGCGGCGCTGGACCACGAATCGGACTTCATCACGTACTTTTCCGCCGACGATGCCCGGCAGTGGACAGCCGAGCGGTTTCAAGCCCGGCAAGTCTCCCCGAACCCGTTCGTTCGGCTGGGGATCGAACTGGCTATGAAGCTCCGCCAGGATCGTCCCGACTTATTGCACGTGCAATACACCGCCCCGCTGGGCTGCTCCGTGCCAGTAGTGGTCAGCGTACACGACGTCAGCTTCCTGGTGCATCCCGAGTATTTCCCCAAGCTCCGCGCGTTACAACTGCGCTGGAGCGTGGCGCGCACCATTCGCTCCGCCACGCGCATTCTGACGGTGAGCGACTTCTCCAGGGATTCCATCGTCGCAGCTTATGGCGAGTCCTGCGCGCGCAAAATAGTGGTGGTGCCCAATGCCGCGGCAAGCGGCTTGCGTCCCATTTCGCGCGAAAGCGCCACGGCCGCCGTGGGTGCCAGTTTCCACATCGCGAAACCATTCATTCTTTCGGTCGGCGACCTGCAGCCGCGTAAGAACCACATCGGACTGATCGCCGCATTCGCCGAGTTAGTCCGCGCTTATCCCCATTTGACGCATCACTTGATTTTGGCCGGCAAAGACACCTGGTTCAGCCCGAAAGTTCGGGAAGCTGCCCGCCAATCGGGGGTGGCGGATCGCATCCAGTTCGCAGGCTACGTTTCCGACGAAGATCTGTTGCATCTGTATAACGCCTGCGACCTGTTTGTCTTTCCGTCCTTCTACGAAGGCTTCGGCTTACCCGTGCTGGAAGCCATGGCCTGCGGCCGCGCGGTGGCCTGCTCCGGCACCTCCTCCATCCCTGAAGTGGCCGACAGCGCAGCCATCATGTTCGATCCTTACTCTTCGAGCGAGATGGTGCGCGCCATGGCGGACCTGCTGCGCGATACGGAACTGCGTGCGCGCATGGAGCGTCTCGGGCTGCAGCGGGCAGCGCGTTTCAGTTGGCGCACCGCCGCGCAGCGGACGCTGGAAGTGTACCGCGACGTTGCCGAGCGCCAGCGCGCGCGGACCAAGGAACTCGTGCACCGATGAGCAAGATTAGTGGGGCAGGCCCTCGGGGGTGCCCTCTGGGCCCGGCGGCCTCTCAGGCCGCCCGTTTGCGGCTTGCCGCCACGCGGATCTCGCTGGGACTGCTGCT
>Ga0187871_10002989_pt1 | contig 13310 bp, 11 predicted proteins | sample June2016WEW_16_1_FD_132988 | JGI IMG/M metagenome (GOLD analysis project Ga0187871, IMG submission 132988) | Peatland microbial communities from SPRUCE experiment site at the Marcell Experimental Forest, Minnesota, USA - June2016WEW_16_10 | ecosystem: Environmental > Terrestrial > Soil >... | reverse complement strand
GCTTGCGTCAGCCCCTCCGTGCCCAGGTTGTATTCCAGCGCGCGCCCCACCGCGCCCCGCAGCGACAACTTGCCGGAGAAGGGCTTGGCGGCTCCCGATACGCTGCCGGCGTAAGGTCCCTGCACCTGCACCGATGTGTTCAGCGTGTTGACGCTCGACGTCACGCCCGGCACCGGTGTCTCGACCGTATTCACCGAGCCCGACTGCCCGCCGCGTCCCGACAGCGGCAATTGCGCCGCCGGCGTGCCTTGCGGCGGCGGCGCCTGCGCCTGCACGAGTGATGGAAGGCCAGCTCCCAGCGCGAGCCAGAAGATTGCGCAATAACGTTTGGTCATCTTGTTTGTCATCCAAGTTGTTTGCGGAAACGCCAGATGCTGAGCGATACCAGCACCACCGTGAATCCGATGAGCGCCAGGAAGTTGGGCCACAGCACGTCGATGCCGCTGCCTTTCATCAACGTGGCGCGCGAAATGATGCCGAAATGGCGGATGGGGTTCAGCCAGGTAATGGGCTGCAGCCAGGCCGGCATGGCCTCCACCGGCGTCAGCGATCCCGAAAGCACGGATAGCGGCGGATTGATGAAGAACGCCGTCATCATGGCTTGCTGCGCGGACTTGGTGAAAGTCGCCACGAACGTGCCGATGCCAATACCGGATAGGATGCACAGGCCCGCGCTCGCCGCCAGCAGCACCAGGCTGCCGCGCACGGGCACCGCGAAAAATAGCCGCATGATGCCGATGGCTAGCGTAGCCATTACCATCAACAGCACGAACAACGGCGCGATCTTGGCGACCACGATATCCGTGGTGCTGGCCGGCGTCATCAGCAATTGTTCCACCGTGCCGCGCTCGCGCTCTTTCACCATGGCGGTGGCGGATACCAGCGAGCCGTTCAATATCAGCAACACGCCGAATGTCCCTGTGACGATAAACCAGGCGTTCACCAACCCGGGGTTGTATAAGAACGCGGTCAACGTTTGGACCACTCCGCGCGGGCCAGGCGGAGCGCCGCCCGCGCCGCCTGCGATGCGGGTTCGGGGCCGGATGCCTTCCGCCGCCAGCGTCTGGTTGTAAGACATGATCACGCCCTCGGCATATCCTTGTGCGATAGTGGCCGTGTTGGCGTTGGCCGCGTTCAACAGGATCTGCACATCCACCGGCGTGCCGCGGCGGATGTCTCGCGCAAACTCGTACGGCACCACGATGCCCGCATCCAGCTTTCCGCGGCTGATGGCGGCTTCCAGATCGTGTACCGAGGCATAATCGCCGCCCAATTGGAAGCTGCGGCTCTCGGTCAGCGTGGAGACCATCTCCCGGCTCTCGGGCGTCTGGCTCCAGTCGATCACTCCCAGCCGCAGGTGCGACACCGTGGAATCCAGCGCGAAACCGAAAAGCAGAAGCTGCAGCGTGGGCGGGATGATCAGCGACATCGCCATGCGCTTGTCCCGCCGGATTTGGTTGAACTCTTTGCGGATTAAGGCGTGTAACCGCGTCATGCTTTCACCTGCATGCGGCGCATGGTCTTCCACGCCAGCGTGTAGAACAGCGCGCCCAGCGCCGCGATCATCAGCACCGGAAACCACATCGCCGGCCATCCGCCGCCTTGCAACAAGGCGTCGCGCACGATTTCGATGTAGTACCGGCCCCACACGATGTTGGAAAGCCAGCGCAGGCCCGCCGGAATGTTCTCTACCGGGAAGATCAGCCCGGAGAGCAGGAACACCAGCAGAAAGCCGCCCAGCGCGACCGCTTGAATCGCCGCCGCCTGGTTCGGGATGCCGGCGCCCACGAAGGTCCCGAAACTGACCACGCAAAACGCATAAAGGACGCTGCCCACCATCAGCGGCGTCGGATCTCCGGCGATATGCAGCCCGAAGACTGTCAGCAGGGTAGTCATCCCCAACAGCCATTCGCAGGCCGCCACCACCATGTAAGCCAGAATCTTGCCCAGCAGGAATTCGTGCGCCGAAATACTGGATACGTATACCTGCAGAATGGTCTTCTGCTCGCCTTCCTTGGCCATGGTCAAAGCGGCCAGGAGCGCCGGAAACATCGAGATGCCCATCACGAAAATACCCGGACTGTAGAACTTCGGAGAATCGCGGCCGGGGTTGTACCAAAGCCGCACTTGCGCGCCCACCGCCGTGGCGCCCGCCATGGCGCCGGAGTCCTGATTGAAAGCCCGCGTAATCTGGTTGACATAGCCCTGCACGATGCGCGCGGTGTTGGAGTCGGTCGCGTCCACCAGCAACTGTACTTGCGGATTCGCGCCGCGGGCGAGATCGTGGCCAAAGTTCTTGGGCACGATCAGCACACCGCGCGCTACGTTGGCCGTCAACGCGTCCTCCGGCTTGCGATCCGTGGGCCAGGCCACCACGTGGAAGGAAATGGAGGAGCGAAAGGCGTCCGCGAATCGCCGCGAAACGGAAGAATCGTCCAGATCCTGAATCACCAGCGGCAGGTTATGCACGGTCAGCGAAATGGCCGTCGACAACAGAAACAGCAGGATCAGCGGCAACACCAGCGCCAGTGCCAGCGCCAGGCGGTCGCGCACCAACTGCGTCAGTTCCTTGCGCGCTTGCGAGAAAATGCGTCTCATGTAGGACAGGCCTCCTGGCCTGTCTTTGTCGTTCCTAATCCTCTGCTGCGAACTTGCCCTCTTGCCGGGCCTTCTCCACCACCGCGATGAAAACGTCTTCCAGCGAGTAGCTTTCCTCGTGTATTTCGCGCACGGCCACACCCGCATCCCGCAGCCTCTCGGTAAGCTGTTTTTCCGCGGCCGCTACCCCATCGTCCACGATCACGTGCAGCCGGTCGCCAAACAGCGACACGCGCCAGCGCTCCATTTGCTCTTTCAGCCGGTCTGCGGCGCGCTGCGGCTGGTCCACGCGCAACTCCAGCAGATGCCCTCCCTGGCGGGCCTTGATGGCGCTCGGGGCGCCCTCGGATACCAGTTCTCCGCCCGCCATGAAGCCCAGGCGATTGCACTGCTCCGCTTCTTCCAGATAATGCGTGGTCACCAGGATCGCCGTGCCCATATCCGCCAACCGGTTGATCATCCGCCAGAACGCGCGCCGCGCCAGCGGGTCCACGCCCGAGGTCGGCTCATCCAGGAACAGGACGCTGGGCTCGTGCATGGTGGCCGCGCCAAAAGCCACACGCTGCTTCCATCCGCCCGGCAGGCTTCCCGTGATCTGCTGCTCTTTTCCGGTCAGGCCGGAAAACTCCAGCACCCACCGTTTCTTCTCCGCGATCTCGCTCACCGGCACGCCATACACGCCGCCGAAGAACTCCAGGTTTTCGTCGATGGTCAAATCGTCGTACAACGAAAACTTCTGCGACATGTAACCGACCATCGCGCGCACCTCCGCGGATCGGATGCCGCCTTGAGTGCCCGCAAGCTGCGGCGTGCCGCTGGTGGGTTCCAACAGCCCGCACAGCATCTTGATGGTGGTCGTCTTGCCCGCGCCATTGGCGCCCAACAGGCCGTACACTTCGCCGTAGCGCACATCCAGATTCACGTTATGCACCGCCGTGAAATCGCCGAACTTCTTCGTCAGGTTCTGCGCGCCGATGGCGATCTGTCCCATCAGATTGCGATGCGGATGCCGGCCCGGGAACGGCGGCGCATGCAATTCCTGCCCCATGGCTCGCAGCCGCGCCACGAAGATGTTCTCCAACATCGGATCCGCCACCCGGATATCGCGCACCGCAATCCCCGCTTTCGCCAGGGTCGCCTCGACCGCTGTACGGCCCGCCTCGGGATCCCGCACAATCACATCCAGCCGGTCGCCGAATCGCTGCACATCCCCGATCACACCGTCTTCCGCGTCCGTGAGCCGGTCCTCGGCCTCCGCAAGATTCGCTGTGTGGACTTCCAGCCGCCGCATGCCCAGGCTCTCCCGCAATTCCACCGGTGTGCCCGACTGGTGGATCTGGCCCAGATGCATCAGCGCCACCTTGTTGCAGCGCTCGGCTTCATCCAGATAAGGCGTGGCCACCACGATGGTCAGGCCGTCCGCCGCCAGATGCGCCAGAACATCCCAGAATTCGCGCCGCGATACCGGATCCACGCCCGTGGTGGGCTCATCCAGCAGCAGAACGCGCGGCTGCGCGACCAGTGCGCAGACCAGCGACAGCTTCTGCTTCATGCCGCCGCTCAGTTGTCCCGCCAGACGGTCCGTGAAACGGTGCATGTCGAACATGCGCAGATAGCGCTCGCCGCGCGCGGCGATCTCCCGCGGCGGCACGTGCCGCAGATCGCCCACGTACCGGATGTTCTCGTTCACGCTCAGATCCGGGTACAGGCTGAACGTCTGCGTCAGGTAGCCTACCGCGGAACGCGACTCGCGCGCGGGCTTGCCGAATACTTCCACCACGCCGGAGGTCGCCTCCATAATTCCGGCGAGAATCTGGAAACTGGTGGTCTTGCCGGCGCCGTCGGGGCCAATGAGGCCGAAAATCTCGCCTTGGCGGACATCCAGATCGATCCCTCTGACGGCTTCCACGGGACCGTAATTCTTGCGCAAATCGCGCGTATGGATGACCACGCGATCCGGTCCCTGAACTTCCACCGGCTCAGCCAGTGCCGTCGCGCCGTGGCCATCGCCCAAATGACGATCGCCCGTCATTTCCGGTGGCTTTCCGGCGGCCACGTGTCGCCCGCCACCAGGATCGCGCCATCGGCGGGCATGCCCGGCTTGCCATAGCCGAATCCGGTCTTCAACCCCAGCTTCACACCCACTACCTGCTTCACCCGGTCGTCCCGGAAATAGGTATTCTCGGGCGTGAAGGTGGCCTGCGGATCGATGCGCTGCACATACGCGTCCAGCGGCTGATTGGGATTAGAGTCCAGGTACACGTGCGCCGCCTGCCCCACTTTGACGCGGCCGATCTGCCCTTCGGGAATGTAGCCGCGCAGGTACACTTTGTGCAGGTCGAGCAGCGTGACGATGGGCGTGCCGGCGGTCAGCACCTCGCCCGGCTCGGCCGTACGCGTCACCACTGTGCCATCGAATGGCGCGGTAACGATGAGGTCTTTGCGGTTGGCTTTGGCCTCCAACAGGGCCGCCCGCGCGTGTTGTTCATCGGCGGCCGCGCTCGCGACGTCGGCTTCCTGCTGCACGATTTGCCGCCGAATCATGGAAGCTTGCAGGCTGCGTATATCCGGATTGGACAAAGTGGCTTGCGCCGTGGCGAGGGCGCCGCGCGATGCGTCCACCCGGCGTTTGGCGGCGGCCACCAGCGCCGCTTGCGTCTCCGCGGTGGTTTCCGCCTGCTTGCCCTGGCGCTCCGAAACTGCGCCCGATTGGGCCAGCCGAGTATAGGCATCCTTATCGAACAGCGCCAGCTTATAGGCGGCTTCCTGCTGCGCCAACTCGGCTTCCGCCGCCGCCAACTCCGCTTGCGCCTGGTTCACGCGGCCGTTGGCATCCACCTTGGACTGCCCGGTCTCTACGGAGCTCTGCTCCAACTGCTGTCCCAGTACCGAAACTTGCTTGCGCGCCCATTCCAGCTTCGCCCCTGCCTGCGCCAGCGTGGCCTGGGCCTCCGCCTCCCGGTCGCGCAACTGCTGGTCGTCCAGAACCGCGATCACATCTCCCGCCTTCACCTCGTCCCCCTCGCGCACCTTGGCTTCCAGCAGCCGGCCCGTAGCTTTGGACGACACCGCCGAATCGTCGCCCTCGATCCGTCCGCTCAGGATGATGGTATTGGCGGAATCGCGCGGCTTGGCCAGCACCACCCGCCAGACCACGATGCTGCCGACGGCCAGCAGCAGTACTATCGCAATGATCACGGTCCGGGCGCGGCCCGCGCGGGCATCGATTTGGGTGGGTTTGTTCATGTTCACCTCGCAGTTTGTTTTCGTTTACGTTTGGCGGCAGCATTGCGCCGGGCGAAGCTCTTCAGCGCGGCGTACGAGAAAGACGCAATGTGGCCGGCGATTTCGTCCAGAGTCTCCGGCGTGAACCGCAGATCCGGCCACAGCCTCTTTAGGACCTCCCGCCCGTGCGCATACACGATGATCTGGCCCATGATGCTCTGTGCGCACAGCCTCGTCTGGCGATCGTCGGCCGGCCGGCCGATCACCCCACCCACCAGCGCGCGTATCGCTTCGTGTTTGGGACGCATCACTTGGTCGACCACGTCGTCGAACGCAGGGGTGGGTTGCGCCAGCTCGTGCGTCATCAGGCGTACCGGCCAGGCCGGGCGGTCCTCGCCATAATTCTGTTGCAGCAGGGCCAGCACGAACCCGCGCAACTTGGCTTCCGGTGTGCGCCCCGGCAGAACGGGATCGAACGTGGCGGCTCCGGCCGCGCAGGCCGCGTACCGGAGGACTTCGTTATAAAGCCCCAGCTTGTCGCCGAAGTGATAGTTCACCGCGGCCAGATTGACTCCGGCGCGCGCGCAAATGTCGCGCACCTTGGCCGCCTGGAAGCCGGCTTCGGCGAAGACGTGGCCCGCGCTTTCGAGAATGCGGGCTTCAGTGGCGTCGCGATGCATGATCCAAACAGCATTTTAAAACATCTGTTTGAACCAGTCAAGTGTTTTGTGTGTGGCGCATGCACTGCTGCGTGCCGGGTCCCCACTCCTGGGGACACTTCTCTTTCCCGTACGCCGCCATACCCTGGCTACCCGTATGCTGTGTCGCTATCGGAGGCTGTCATGAATGCGTTAAAGCTGTTCGGCGGCTTGGCGATTGCCACGCTCGTGGCTGGAGTGCTCTTCAACCTGAAGGATATTCAAAGATACATCCGAGTCACCACGATGTAGCCTCGCCCGGAAATCGAAAATCAAGGTTTGGAGGGCGGGCAATTCTGCCGAATGCCGACTTAGTTACAGTGCTTGACGGTTTTGTTGCGTTGGCAAGCTTAACCGCAGCGCTTCGGTTATTCAGTATCGTGTCACTCCGATTGGCCGGTTCGTGGCCCGAAGCGCGTATTCAACGGTGATTTCGTTGCGCGCCCGGCACAGGACGACCCCGATCAAGCGAAGGCCGAGGTGGTAAAACAGCAGGTCCAGACGATAGTCCCGATTTCCGATTTCGAGCGGGTACTGGCTTCCAGCAAACGCGAACCCTTTGCCCAGTTCAAGTATCAAGTCACGCAAGTTCCCTAGCAGGGCCGCCTCCAGATCTCGGGGTCCTGACGTTTGAGGATGTCCTGCCCGATCTCCCAAAACAGCAGAATTAGCTGGACTTCTGCAATCTCCCGATTTAGGCGCTGCCACTCCTCCTGAGCTGCGTCCCGTACTTTTGCTGCTGCGCTGAAATCGAGACGCTCGGACGCGAGGCTCTTCGGCAATAGGGGCTATATCGCTCCAAGGGGATCGTCGAGTTTTCGCCGTTGCGTCGAAAGCCGCTCTCTAAATCCCTACGTTCATCGAGCTTGCGGGACGCTACCTCAAGGGTCCGGCAGTTACTCAGACTCGGTAACGAACGAGCCAATGAAGGCGCTGCGCTTGTCGGGGCTCGACCAGGTGGTGTCGAGGCCCTGCCCTTGAAACTGGTTGGCCAGCGAGTAGGCAGGCATGGCGTGATCCAGCTTGGTCAGCGGGCGATACCAGACTTCTTCATTGCGGCAGATGTGATCGCCTTCGCTCAGGGCGCGGGTGGTGATCCTGGCCAGGTTGCCGGCCGTCAAACTGGCCTTCATGCTGTGGATGTCGTTATCGGCGAAGGTCAACTCGATCGGCTGATAATCCACGCGAACCACATCCTGCAACAGATCGCCGGCCATGTGTTTGGCGAAGCTCTGCAACGCGAGGCGCTGCTCCGTGTTGGCGCGGCTATCCACGATCATGACGGCTTTCACGGGATACGCGGATTCGAAGACATCGCCGAGCGTGTGGTGCGCACGCACCACGCCGACCACCGACATGCCATCGAGATCCACGCCCTGCCAGGAGCCTTTCGTCACCTTCCAGCCGAATACGGCCAACTGGCCCACCAAGCCGACTTCGGAGTTGGCGAAGCAGGGGCCGGTGTAGACGTCCGCCGTGCGGGCCTCCACATAATTGCCATAAATGTTCTGTGCGGGAATTGCGGCGGCGAAAGTAAAGCCGGCCATCGCCAGCAACACCACGAGTGTTAAGAGTATACGATGCATCTGCCCTCCTATGAACACCATTATAAGCCTATGCCGGCAAGAATGCTGTACGGCACGCCCGGGGGGGGTGCGCTACATCCACGTTAGAGGGGCTTGTAGCACTCCCTGGCGGGGTTGCAGGCCTCTTCGTCGGCGACATTGCCGTCCGGGCCGAGGCAGTTGTAAGTATGCTGACACCAGAAGAGGCGGTCGTTGCCGTGCTGGACCGTGGGGTCCCATTCGGCGTCGATGAACTGGCCTTTCCAGTTGAGGTTCCGGCAACGCTCCATGCCGAGATTGATCACTCCGGGGAGTTCCATACTATACCTTTCCCACCGCGGCCATCAGGAGCGCGCGCTTCACGGCCACGCGCGCCAGTTGCACCTTGTAGCGATTCTGGCTGAGCGGCGTCGCGCCTTCCAGCGCGGCCTTGCCAACTTCCGAGGCGACCGCTTGCGAGACCGACTTTCCGGCCAGCGCCAATTGCGCGTCGGCCGCGACCCACGGCGTGGGCGCCACGTGTCCCAGCACGATGCGCGCGCTCGAGACCGTATCCCCCGCCATGTTCAAAACCACGGAAGCCGTGGCCAGCGGCCAATCCAACGCTTCCTTTTGACGGACCTCGTAGGTGGCGCTATGCGTATCGGCGGAAGGCAGGACAATCTCGGTGACCAGTTCGTTGGGCAACAGCGCGATCTCGCGGGTGCCGGCGTTTTGCGGGGTAACGAAGAATTTCACGGCATCTATGTCGCGGCTGCCCGAAGGCGAAACCAGCCGGATCTTCGCGCCCAGCGCCACCAGCGCCGGGCCCAGGCTGGAGGCGCTGACGAAGTAAGCCGGACCGCTGTTCCCCAGAATGGCGTGATACTTATTCTCGCCGTCCGGGATCAGCGATTTCCCATCTTTATCCTGGCCCAGAAGGCCGAAGCCGTTGCGGTAATACCAGCAGCGCGGCCGCTGGCAAATGTCGCCGGCCACCGTTCCCATGTTGCGGATTTGCGGGCTGCTGACGCCGCGCGCCGCTTGCGCCAGTACCGGGTAAAACCGCCGTATTTCGGGACTCCGCTCCAGTTCATCGAGCGTGACGGTGGCGCCGATGCGCGTCTCCGCGCCGTGCTTTTTGATGCCGCCGAGTTCCTTGATGCTCTTGATATTCACCACGCGCCGCGGCGTTTCGAGGCGCTCCTTCATCAGGCTCAGCAGATCCGTACCGCCCGCCAGCACATCCACTTCGCCCCATTTCGCGGCGAGCATTCCCACCGCCTCGCGGACGGTGGCGGGGTTGGCATATTCGAAGGCTTGCATTTATGCGTTCCTCCCTTCCAGGGCGCCCAGTACGCGGTCCGCGGTGAGCGGCACGTGCGGCACCCTGACTCCGATGGCGTTGGCCACCGCGTTACTGATCGAGCCGATCACGCCGATGGCCGGGGGCTCGCCCAATCCGATTACGCCGCGTTTGTCGTTCTCCGGCGTGATGTCCAGGTGCACCACGATCTCACCGATATCGGCGATGCCGGCCAGCTTGTAGAACTCCATGTCGGCGTTCAAATACTTGCCGCTCTGCTGGTCCATGACGCGCTCTTCAAACAGCGCCGCGCAGATGCCCATGATGGCCGCGCCGTGAATCTGGCTTTCGGCGAGTTTGGGATTGATGATGAGGCCGCAATCCTGCACGGCCACGAACTTGTTCATCTTGACGATGCCGGTCTCGGTGTCGACCGAGACGTCGGCCATTTGGATGCCGCCCACGCCTTGAGACATCAATCCCCCTGGCTGGCGCGGGTTATTCTCGCCCATTTCCGAGATCTTGGAAGTGCCCAGCTTGCGGCACGCATCCTGCCACGGCAAGCTTTTGGAGGCATCGCCCTTCAACTGGATACGGCCATCGACGGCGGCGAGTTGGTCGGGCGTCGCGCCCAGGGCCGGCGCCACAGCCGCGAATAATTTATTGCGCGCATTGGTGGCGGACTTCAGCGTGGAAGGCGAAACGCCGCCTATAGTTGTGGAACCGCCGGATGCGCCATCGGGCGGGTAATCGCTATTGCCGATGCGCAGCGTGATGGCACTCAGCGGCAGTCCGAGTGTTTCGGCCGCCACTATGGTGATCGCGGTGCGTGTGCCGGTGCCCAGATCCTGGGTGCCAATCTCGACCACGACCGAGCCATCCGGGTTGATGGTGGTGCGGCACTGGCTGGCGTGTCCGCCGCCGCCCCAGGTGTTGATTGCCAAGCCAAGCCCTTGTTTGACAGGGCCATTCTTAGAAGATGGGCCCTCGCCACGCGGGTGCCAGCGCTTCTGCCACTCCATGATGTCGGCGGCCTTTTGCAGTTGAGCTTTATAGGTGGCTTCGCGCGCGGTGTAGCCCAGGTTCTTGTTGAACAACTCGAGCGGATCCATGCGCAGCTTGGCGGCCAGATCCTCGAATGCGGCGCAGGTCAGGAACGACGCCTGCGGATGGTTCGGAGCGCGCCAGGCGCGCGCGCCACCCGCATTCACCGCCACGGCCGTGTGATTCAGCCGCTTGTTGGGAATTTCGGTGAACACATACGGGATGGGAGGCATGCCGCCGCCGCCCATGCCGCCAGTAGCCCACGATTCGGATTGCCAGGCGGTGATGGTGCCATCCTTCTTGGCGGCGACCTTGATCTTGGCGAACGCCGAGGGACGGTTGCCGGCGATCTTCAATTCCGTGGCGCGGTCCAGGTACATCTTTACCGGTTTGCCGCCGCTGGCTTTGGAAAGCAGCGCGGCTTGCACGCCCCAGTTATCCGCCGCGAACTTGCTGCCGAAACCGCCGCCGATATATTGCATCTCGACGTGCACATTGGCGGCCGGCACTTCCAACGATTTGCCCAGATCGCCGCCGATGGCGGAAACGTTCTGCGTAGAGGGCCACAGGTTCACCTTGTCGCCCGCGAACTGTACGATATTGCCGTGCGGTTCCAGGCAGCAGTGCGTAATCACCGGGATGCCGTAGGCGGCTTCGACGACGGCATCGGCTTCCTGAAAAGCCTTGTCCGGATCGCCGGTCACCTGCTCGCCCGCTGGCTTGGCGCGATTTCCGGCCTTGGCCAGATCTTCTTCGCGCACCAGGTGCGGCAGAACCTCATATTGCACCTTGATCTTGCGCAGGGCATCGTTGGCCAGTTCTTCGCTTACCGCCGCCACCGCCGCGATCTCCGTGCCTTCCCACTGCACTTCCTTGCCGGCTCCGGTAAGCACACGCACCGCGGTGACGCCCTGCATGTGCTCGGCCTCGCTGGTATCGATGCTGGTGACGCGCGCGTGCGCGTAGGGCGATGTCAGCAGCGCGCCGAATAACATTCCGGGCGGCTTCTGGTCGGACGAATACTTCGCCCGGCCCGTGGATTTTTCGAGTCCGTCGCGGCGCTTGGTGGGCTTCCCGATCAACCGCCGTTCATCCATCGGAGGCCAACTGTATTCAGGCACGGGTCCCTCCCTTGATCTCCTTGGCCGCTTCCAGGACGGCCTGGCGCACGCCCACGTAGGTGCCGCAGCGGCACAGGTTGCCGCACAGGCCCTCTTTGACTTCTTCGTAGGTGGGATTTGGATTATGGTCCAGGAAAGCTTTGGCCGCCATGACGAAGCCGGGTGTGCAATATCCGCACTGTTGTCCGTCGTTGTCGACGAAAGCTTCCGAAAGCGGATGCGGCTTGCCACTGGAGATCCCTTCGACAGTCTCGATATCTTTGCCCTGTGCGTCGATGGCCAGAACTGTGCAGCTATATACGGATTTGCCGTTCAAGATGACGGTGCATGCGCCGCAGGTGGCCCGGTCGCAAACGCGCTTGGCGCCGGTCAGTTCCAAATGATTGCGCAGCGCATCCAGCAGCGTGACGCGCGGCTCCAGGTTGAGGGTTTGCGGCTTGCCGTTGATCTTGAGCGTGATGGGGATCGCGCCGGGGCCTACGGCCTTAGTCTCGACGGCGGGCGCGGCGAGCGCTTTCTTGTCGAGCAACCCCACGCCGAGGACGCCGCTGCCGATACCCGCTCCGCGAATGAATCCGCGCCGGGAAAAGCTGCGTTTGGGTTTTCTGGGAACTTCAGGGTCGTTCTTTGAACTCACCAGACACTCCTTTCAGAATGCGATGTTCTCCCCGAATATACCAGATTTTTTTCGGAGTGGCTGGAGAGAGAACGGGCAATTTTGCCGCAGCCGGCTTTTAGCCGGCTCTGGCCGCATAGAAAGGCGGCTGCGGCCAGGATTGGCCGCTCTCCAATTCAGCAGAGTTCTCGGATTTCGAAACTAAGTGCTCTGTGCAATCGTGCCCGCAGACGGCTTTTAGCCGGCCGCACTAGCGATGCGCTGGTGAGAAGGCCGCCTCGGCGGCTACGGGCGCGGCCACCGGATCGCCGATGCGCATTTCCGCCCAGTTGTACCCAAATTCCCTGCCGCAATCCAAACAAACGACATAGGTAGAGTGCCGCTGACCGGAGGTTGGTGAGAAGCCGGATCTCCGCGAGGGCGTGATGGGGAACGTCGTCCTGCGATGGGTGCATCCCATGAAGATATTCAGTAGATTATTTAACATAGCCGCAGACCCCTTCTTTCGCTTAGATTCAAAAACATGCTTCCTGGTTTCAACTACGAAAACAATAGGCAAGTTGGATGCCAAGTTAGTGCCGCATTTGCCAGCCTCACATTGAGTAGTGAGAGTCGCAGTGCAAATGTTTCACACGAAGAGTTTGGCGGCGACGGATTCCGCGATCTGCTGGCCGTGGAAACGTCCGTTCTCGATGAAGATCTCGTTGGTGTGCATGCCGGCTACGATGACGCCCGCCAGGTAAATTCCGGGGCGCTCGCTTTCCAGTGTTTGCGGGTCGCTGCGTGGCTTCTGCGTCGCGGGATCGAGTGTAATTCCTATGGAATTCAAGAAGTTGAGATCGGGGCTGTAGCCCGTCAACGCAAACACAAAATCGTTTTTGAGAACTACTTCGCCCGCTGGGGTCGACACCACAATGGAATCGGGCCGGATTTCCTCAACCTGTGAATTAAAGTACGACTGGATCTCTCCGCACTTGATACGGTTTTCGATATTAGGTTTGATCCAGTACTTTACTTTTTCGGAGATAGCCGCGCCACGATGGATAAGTGTAACCCGCGCGCCTGTCCAAAACAGTTCTAATGCTGCGATTGCCGCGGAATTCTTAGCGCCTATCACCGCTACGTCGTGGTTATAGTACGGGTGTGGCTCTTTGTAAT
>Ga0187871_10002988_pt1 | contig 13311 bp, 7 predicted proteins | sample June2016WEW_16_1_FD_132988 | JGI IMG/M metagenome (GOLD analysis project Ga0187871, IMG submission 132988) | Peatland microbial communities from SPRUCE experiment site at the Marcell Experimental Forest, Minnesota, USA - June2016WEW_16_10 | ecosystem: Environmental > Terrestrial > Soil >... | reverse complement strand
TGCCCGCCAGGGGAATCTTGTTCATCGACGCCAGCGTGGCCGCCAGCGTCACGAAACCCGCGCCAGCAACGCCGGCCGAGCCTTTGGATGTGAGCATGAGCACGCCGACCAGCAACATCTGATCTCCCATCGACAAATGGGTGTTGGTGGCCTGGGCCACGAACATCGCCGCCATCGTCAGGTAGATCGATGTGCCATCGGCGTTGAACGTGTAACCGGTCGGCAACACCATGCCGACCACGGGCTTGGCGCAGCCGAGGTCTTCGAGTCGGGCCATCATTTGCGGCAGCACTGCTTCGGTCGATGACGTGGCGAACACAATCGCCAGCTCATCCTTGATGTAGCGGAGAAACTTCCACAGCGAAACCCGGCTGGCCCGGGCAATCGGCCCGAGCACGAGGACGATGAAGATCAGGCTGGTGAAATACACGCCGCCAATCAACCAGCCGAGCGGCGCCAACGATGCGAGGCCATATTTCCCCACAGCGAACGCCATGGCCCCCAACGCGCCGAGCGGCGCCAGCCACATGATCATCCGCACAATGCCAAACAGCCCGTGCAGTGCGGACTCGATCACTGCGACAATCAAGCCGCCCCGCTCCGGCAGTTGTGTCAGCGCCAGACCAAACAACACCGAAAACAAAATCACCGGCAACATGTTCCCGCCCACAAACACGTCGCCGACGCTCGACGGTATGATGTCGAGGAGAAAGCCGGCCGCACCCGGTGATTTCGCGGCGGTCGTGTAACTGGCAACCGAACCGGCGTCGAGCGTGGCTGGATCAATACTCATGCCCGCGCCGGGCCTCAACACGTTCGCGACTACCAACCCCATGACCAGGGCGAGCATTGAGACAACCTGGAAATACACCAACGCCTTCACGCCGACCCGGCCCACTTCCTTCAAGCTGCCCATTTTCGCGATGCCGGTGACAATCGTGCCGAAGATGATCGGGGCCAGCAGCATCTTGATGAGTTTGATAAACCCGTCGCCCAACGGCTTGAGCGATTCGCCCCAGGCCGGTTTCAGGGCGCCGATGAGAACGCCGATCAAAACGCCGAGGACGATCTGAAAGAACAGATTTCGAAACAATCTGGCGGTTCTGCGGCTGGCTTTCTCCATGCTCAAGGCTCGGCTCGACTCAATGGCCAAGTGGTTTCATCACGGCAAACAGATTCGACTTCGTCTCGAAGCCGACGCCCGGCGCGTCCGGCAGCTTCACGTACCCGTTCTCGACCGCAATGCCGTCGGCGAAACCGCCGAACGGCTGGAACACGCCCGGATAGGATTCGTTGCCGCCGAGATGCAGCCCCGCGGCGATGTTCAGCGACATTTGATGTCCGCCGTGCGGCACGACCCGGCGCGTTGACCAGCCGTGCTCCTTCAAGACATCCAGCGTGCGCAGGTACTCGACGAGGCCGTACGACAGCGCGCAATCGAACTGCAGCCAGTCCCGTTCGGGATTCAGGCCTCCGTAGCGGAGCAGATTGCGCGCGTCCTGGTGCGAAAACAGATTCTCGCCGGTGGCCATCGGCAACGGGTAATGCTTCGACAGCTCCGCCTGCAAGGCGTAATCCAACGGATCGCCGGCCTCCTCGTACCAAAACAAGCCGTAGGGTTTCATCGCCTCGCCGTAGGCGACGGCCGTCTTCAGATCGAATCGGCCATTCGCATCAACCGCCAGAAACCTGCCGTCGCCGACGACCTGCAGGACGGATTCGATGCGGCGGATGTCGTCATCGAGAGGCGCGCCGCCGATTTTCATTTTCACCACCTGATAGCCGAGGTCGCGGTAGCCCTGCATTTCCTCCTTCAGCGCGGCCATATCCTTCCCGGGATAATAATAACCGCCGGCGGCGTAGACGAAGACCTTGGAATCGGCTCGACCGCCGCGATACCGGTCCGCCAGCAGTCGGTACAGAGGCTGGCCGGCGATCTTGGCCACGGCGTCCCATACCGCCATGTCGATGGTGCCCACCGCGACGGAGCGTTCGCCGTGACCGCCGGGCTTCTCGTTCTTCATCAGCGTGCTCCAAATCCGAAATGGATCGAGATTTTCGCCGGTCTCATCCACCAGCGCTTTCGGGTCGGCGTCCATCAGACGCGGGAAGAACCGTTCCCGCATCAACGATCCCTGGCCGTAACGGCCGTTCGAGTTGAAGCCGTATCCCACGACGCGTTTCCCCTCGCGAACGACGTCGGTAATCAACGCGACCACCGAACAGGTCATCCTGGAGAAATCGATGTAGGCGTTGGTGATGGCCGAGGCGATGGAAACAGTTTTTTCCCGCATTTCCAGGATTCGCATGCCTCATTTCTCCGTGGATGTTTTCAAGTACGGTTTCAGTGCCGGAAGCTGGCGGCTGGCGTCCTTCGCAATCATCTCTGCCAGCAACCTCGCGCCTTTTTCGTTGAAGTGTGTCCGATCGGTGGCGGAGATGGCGAACAGTGTCGCGAGTTGGTCGTCGGTCATCGCCTCGAACGTCTTTTCACTCATCGCGTACAAATCGATCAGCGGCACGTTCTCTTTGCTGGCAACCGCCCGCATCGCTTCGGCGTAGGGCAGCAGCTCCTGTGTCAGATGATGTCCGTCGTTCGTCCACTTACCGCGATGCATGGGCGTGACCAGTATGGGAATCGCTCCTTGCGCTTTGGCGGTCTCGACATATTCCACCAGGTTGCTGGTGAAATCCGTCTTCGCGTCGGTCGCTTCGGGCCGGCCTTTGGCGTGGGAATCGTTGTGGCCGAACTGGACGAAAACGTAATCGGGTTTGAATGCCAGCACTTTCTCCCAACCTCCCTCGCTCTTGAACGTCTTCGTGCTGCGGCCATTGACGGCAAAGTTCCGCACCGTCACGCGGTTGGGATCGACGAACTCGGGAAACATCTGGCCCCAGCCCCGGTGAACATCGCCCGGCTTGAGGTAATCGGCCACGGTCGAATCGCCGACCAGGGCGATGCGGATGAGCGCCCGAGCAGCGTTGGTATTCGCCGGATCGGCTTTCGCAGCGGACGGTGGAATGAGACTGAAGACTGCGAAGAACAAACTGGCCAGGACGATTCGCATAGTTATCTCCTCTCCGGCTATTGCTCCAGAAACTCTGCCACCGCCGAATTGACGAGGCGTGCTTCACACCCGTTGGAAGTGTGTCCGCAATCGCTGTCCAATTCGAGCGTCTTCGCGTGCAACAGATGCGCGAAATGCAGCGCTGGCTGCGGGACCACCGCCCGATCTTTTGTGGCCACGATGACGAACACCCGGGCCTTCACCACGTCCGCCGCGCGTTCCATCGACCCGTCGAACGGCGCCGTAACATCCAGCGCCATGAGCGCCTGTAGTTGACGGATCTTGTCGTTCGAATCAAATCCGGTGGTGTTCTTCGCCCGGTCCAATTCCGCGGCCACCTGTTCCCGCGTGTGATGGCGATTGAACTCATCCGGCGTAGTGAGAATCAAGGCGAGAAATTCCGCTTCCGCCACGCGAGCCGGGTTGTTGGTATAATTGCCGCCCCGCCAATCCGGGTCGGACGTGATCGCCCGTATTTGCGCCCGCCACGAGACGATGTCGTACGGGCTGGCGCATGGCGAGCCCATGAGGGGAATCGCCTTGTCCATGAAATCAGGGTACGAAACCATCCATTGGAAGGTCTGCATGCCGCCCATGGAGATCCCGAGCACCGCTTTTACATGATGGATCTGCAGCACGTTCGTCAGAAGTTCGTGTTGCGTATTCACCATGTCGTGGATGGTGAACCTCGGGAACCTCATGCGCGATTGCAACTTACTGTTCGATGGCGATGACGACACGCCGTTGCCCAGGGCGTCCACCAGAATGACATAGTATTTCGAGCTATCGACCAGTCTGCCCGTGCCGACGTTGGAAATCAGTTGTTCCGTCGTTCCCAATGCCCAGGTGGGAAAGAGAATGATGTTCGATCTGTCGGCATTGAGCGTTCCCAGCGTCCGATACCCAATCCGACAATTGCGAATCACTTCCCCGTCCTCCAGCTTGAAGTCGCCGAGCTCAGCAAATTGCAGCGTCTGCGACCCGGCCAGGTTCGTCAGACCAACGGAGAGCGTGAACAGACAAAGCGCATGACGGATCGAGGTTTTCATTGGAAATTCCTTTCGGAGGCTAACGGATTACCGCCGGGGTGTCAAAGCGCGAAACCGAGCCGGAGGCTTCATATAGCTGCGCTTCTGCGCTGTAGCTGCGCTTCTACGAAGCGCAGTCGAACCATCGCCCTGACGACGCCTCGATGCTTCGCAAAGGCGCCACGACACGGTACAATGTCATCTCATGAAAGGAGCCGGTCGACCACCCCGCATTTCACCGGTGTTTCAAAAATGCGATTCACCGGTTTATTTTGTTACGATCTGCTGTGCCAAGCGAAGGCCTCTTCTGACAAATACTGACGTCCACTCCTCATTTCGTGACTTTGCGATTCGCGCGCGGCAAAGCAATGTCGCCGTTGGCCGCTATGTTCTGATGCCAGACCATCTTCACCTGTTTGTGAGTGGTCCTGCTGAGTTTCGACTGGAGCAATGGGTACGAATGCTCAAAATATCGTTGGGAAAGAGGTTGTCAGCCTTGGGTCTCAGGCCAACGTTTTGGCAGCGCGGTTTCTTCGATCATCTCCTGCGAAACTCCGAGAGTTACACCGAGAAATGGGAATATGTGAGACAGAACCCGGTGCGTGCGGGTTTGGTGCGGCATCCCGACGATTGGCCGTACCAAGGTGAGGTCGTTGCCATTGATCGCGTGTGATAGACAATCTGTTATTGTAGCTGCGCTTCTGCGTTGTAGCTGCGCTTCTGCGTTGTAGCTGCGCTTCTGCGAAGCGCAGAAACAGTAAAAAACCCGAATGACTCGGCGCTTCACAGAAGCGCCGCTACAACACGCAGTCAATCCCGAGTCCTCGCGCGATTACAGCCCATTCTGTCAGCGGCGACGAAGCCAGGAAGGCTTGCTCTTGTTCAGCAACCAAAACAAGCATAGCCCGCCGAGTAGCCAGGCACCCGATGACACCAAAATAATGAGACTGAGCGTGTCGAGATCTGGCCTCTTTGCGCCGTAAGGAGTGAACAGCTGCTCGGTTCTCAACCCAAGGTAGCCGGAAAAAAGCGTCCAAACCAGAAGAATGACTTATGCCGCGACAATGCCGACACGATTCCCCTCTGGCAGTATCCTCATCCCTTATTCGGCATCCTCGCCCAGCTCAACGTTCCAGTAGGCGAGATCGAGGAAATGCTTCCAGCTATCGTGGGCGACGGTGCTGATGGTGACGTTGACAAACGGACGCCACTTCGGCCGCTTTGGTTTCTTGATGAGGTGCATGCCCGCCTCGGTCGGCGTGCGGTTGGCTTTGCGCGTGTTGCACGAAATGCAGGCGCAGACGATATTTTCCCATGTGGTTGTCCCGCCACGGTCGCGCGGGATGACGTGGTCGAGGTTCAATTCGCGCCGATCAAACCGTCCGCCGCAATACTGGCACGTGTTATGATCGCGCTCGAAAATATTGTGCCGCGTGAATTTCACTTCCTTGTGCGGCAGCCGGTCGAAGAACAATAGCAGGATCACCCGCGGCACTTGAATGTTGAATGAAATGGTGTGGACAATGTCCTCACCATGCTGGGCCTGGCTGAACTCGCGCCATTCATGAAAATCGAAGGTCTGGAAGTCGCCGCCGTCCTCGATGACCACCTCGGCATGCCCCATATATAGAAGCGAAAACGCGCGCTCGACCGTGCAGACGTTGATCGCCTGCCACAGGCGGTTCAGCACCAGGACGTTCTCGTTCAGTACGTTCCTCATGGACATGGCCGCACCGCCTTCGCGGCAGTGCTCTTGATTATCCTACCATTTCGTTGCCCAGGCGTCAACGCCCCGGTAGATCTTGACGCCCAATGAGTTGGGCGGCCAACCGTTGATCGTGAATTTCTCTCGCCAAGCGTTTTTCTTTCGATAATATGCAGTGCCTAAGATGGCCAGGGAGGTCAAGATCGCGTTGCTCGTCGGGATCATGTGCCTGGGTTTTCTCCTCCGATTGAGTGGCGTGAGCTGGGGCGAAGGCTACCATTATGCCGCCATCGGGGATGAAATCCTCGCCTATCGCGCTGCGCTGAGCCTGGACGCGGGTGAAGAACGGGCGTTTTACATTGGCCAGCCGAACTTCAACACGGGGAAACTCCCGGGCCCCTTGTGGGCACTGTTTTGGCTGGTCGGGCTCAAATTCGGCAGTTCACCCGAGGCGGTCGGCCTGATGATAATCCTCCTGCACACGTGCGTGATTTACCTGGTGTATCGTCTGGCGGAGAACCTCTACGGCCCACGGTATTCGGTGTGGGCTGCCCTGTTTTACGCCACGTCCACGTGGGCGGTTCATTATTCCGTCATCGCTTGGAATCCAACCCCGATGGCGTTTTTCGGGGCGCTATTATATCTGGCACTGTGGAACGTGATCACGCATCGGGATTCACCGAACGTGTTTTGGGTCTGCGTGCTGCTGGCCATCATGCCGCAGTTCCATATGATCGTGATGTTTATCGCGCCGGTAGTGGCGCTGTTGCTGTGGTGGAGCCCTTCGCGTTTGAATCGGAAATGGTTGGCGGCGGGCATGATCGCTTCGCTGTTGCTCTACGTCCCGTACATCATTGGTGAAATGACGCACGGATGGGAAAACACACGCCGGATCCTCGAGGGCCGCACGACCGCTTCCTTCTCGGTGCTGAAGATTCTGACTCTGCCGGTTACCGCATTGTCCAACCTGATGAGCAGCCTGACCGGTCGCGACTTTTCCGAGTATCGCGCCCTGGGCGACGCATGTTTTGGCTCATTTTGGGTTCTTGTGGCCTTCAACACGCTGTCTCTTGCGCTGAGTGTGATGATCGTCGGCAGCTTTCTTGTCCAACTCGCCGGGTCCTTGCGGGGAAAATGGCGCTCGCCGAAACAAGCCTTTGCCGCTGCGCCCCGCGAGGTTTTCGTGGGCTCCCTGATCATTCTGCCGTTGCTGCTTTTCGTTTCTTCCCTCAGCAACTTCAGCAGCCGTTATCTGATCGTTACGCTTCCGCTGTTGATTTTGCTGCCGGCCGTGTTCATGGTGCGCGGACTGGATGGCAGTCGCTGGGCCGGCGTTGTGCGCGCCGCGATGCTGGTGACGGTCGCCTTCAACATCATTTTCAGTCTGCTGTATTTCAACCATCAGGCGGCGATCATGGCCAACGCGGATTATTTCCTTCCCAGCTTCCGCAAAATGGAATCCGTCCGCCAGCGCCTCAAGGCTGACGCTGGCGCCGACTGCCGGGTGCGCATCGACGATGCGTCGTTCGTCAGGACCATGGCCACAAAGTACACGCAAGGCGTGAGAGAGCTGGCACAGTACGTTGACCTGCGCGAACAATACGACCCGATCGCGTCGACGGCACGGCGGGTGAAAACGTACCAGGTATGCGTGACCAGCCAGGCGCTCAGCGCCAACGAGCGCGTTGTTTGCGCCACCAACGGAATCGCGTTCGTGGCGGAAGACTAGCCGCACGGGAAAACGCGCCGGCCGCGCGTCACCCTTCCGTTGTTTCTGCTCGACATTGACGGCATTTTTCTGAATAACAAACGCGAACCCAATTCAACCCTCAGGATGCTTATGAATCGCAAGGTGACCGTGTTTGGCGCAGGATTTGTTGGTTCGACCACCGCGCAACGCATTGCCGAAAAACAACTTGCCGACGTGGTGATGGTGGACATCATCGAGGGCATGCCCCAGGGCAAGGCGCTGGATATGATGGAGTCAGCCTGCCTCGAAGGTTTCGACGCTAAACTTACCGGCTCCAACGATCCCGCCTCCTGCGCCGGCAGCGATCTCGTCGTCGTCACCAGTGGGATCGCCCGCAAACCCGGCATGAGCCGGGACGATTTGCTCAAGACAAATGCCGGCATTGTCGGCAGCGTGTGCGACACGATCAAGAAGAGCGCGCCCAACGCCACCGTCATCATGGTCAGCAATCCGCTCGACGTGATGACCTATCTTGCCGGCGTGAAACTCGGGTTCCCGAAGAACAAGATCATCGGCATGGCCGGCGTGCTCGACAGCGCCCGCTTCCGTTGTTTCATCGCCATGGAACTCGGCGTCTCGATGCGCGATGTGGATGCGATGGTGCTGGGCGGTCATGGCGACGACATGGTGCCGCTGGTGCGCTATGCCACCGTTGCGGGCATCCAGGTGGAGGATTTGCTGCCGAAAGACAAGCTCGACGCGCTCGTCACCCGCACACGCAACGGCGGCGCGGAAATCGTCGCCCTTCTCAAGACCGGCTCGGCCTACTATGCGCCGTCGTCATCGATTGTCGAAATGGTCGCCTCGGTCTTACATGACGAGAAGCGGGTGCTGCCCTGTGCCGCCTGGTGTACCGGCCAATACGGTGTCCATGAGATGTTCGTCGGCGTCCCGTGCGTGCTCGGCAAGAACGGCGTCGAGAAGATCGTCGAGTTGAAGCTAACCAACGACGAACTCGCCCAACTCAAGAAATCCGCCGATCACGTGCTCGAAAATGTGAAGAGATTGAACCTGTAATCCGAGCGTGCGTCAGTTCTTCACGTCCACATGCGTGACGACGTCGGCACCGAGTGTGTGATCGGGGTTGCGCGCTCCACATCCGGGGTCAATCACGATTCCACCGGTTACCGTGGGTGGTCTCGGGCAGATGTCATTATTCGTGTTTGCGGCCGGCATTCCGTCCAGCGCCGCCCCGTTCAGGGAGGCCGAGAACGTGTAATCGCCCTCGCAAGACTCGAAGAGTTGATCGAAGAGTACATTCACAGTCGCGCCGGGTTTCATGGTAATCGGAAAATTCATGATAGACTGGGCCAGAACGGGCAGATCCCCATCGCAGCCGCTCGTCGACAACTCCACGAGGTTCGTCAGATTATTGAAAGTCGCGATCGTCTCGCTGTGGTCACTGCGATTCTGAATACGGACAACGAGGCGTTTGGTGACACCGTCTGGGTTATTCGATGAAACGGTCACGTCTTTAGGAACCAGAATTGCCTGGATGGCAAAGTCGTGATTGGGCGGCGCCGGCGTATCGTGGATCTTGGTGACAAACGATCCTCCCACAACTGATTGATACGGATGCACCAGCGGAAAATCCTGCGAATCGGAAAAACCGGTCACATACGCATCCCCGTGCGAATCCACGGCGATGCCAAGTCCCTCTTCATCGCTCGTGCCGCCCAGATACGTGGAGTACACCAAGGCAGTGCCGCTGGGATTGATCTTCACCACGAATGCATCCTGCACATTGAAATCGCCGTCCATGCCAGCGACGGGCTGAACCGCGTTGGTAACGGGAAAATCAGCCGAGTCTGTCGTGCCGGTTATGTAAGCATTCCCATTGGTATCCACGGCCACATCCTGAGCGCGGTCTTCATCGCTTCCGCCAAGATATGTCGAATACAAAAGATTCGTGCCCGTTGCATCAAGCTTTGCGACAAATGCGTCATCCAGACCGGAACTTGAGCCTCCGTTGAGGGAGGATTGCAAAGGATTCTTGAGGGGGAAGTCAGGAGAGTCTGTCGTGCCTGCGAAATACACATTCCCGAACGAATCCACCGAGATTGCCATGGCATCGTCGTTGCCGCTGCCTCCGAAATAGGTGGAGAAAAGAAGTGCCGAGCCGGTCGGATTAAGTTTCGCGACAAATGCATTACCGATTCCAGTGGATCGAAGTGACGGCTGAAACGCGTTCACCACTGGGAAATTCGTGGATGAAGTGTTTCCGCATACATAGGCATCGCCATTACTGTCCACGGCGATACCGTACCCGTAATCGGCGCCATTTCCGCCAAGGTAGGTAGAGTAAACAAGCCCTGTGCCGTTCGAGGCAAGTTTGGATACGTAGGCGTTGAATTCCCCCGCATTGTTGGTCTGGTATGCACCGGCCGTAACCGGGAAATTCGTGGAGGTAGTGCTGCCGACAACGTAGGCACTGCCGGCTTCATCCACCGCTATCGCGGGCGAGTTATCGTCCTGACCGGACCCGCCCAGATAAGTTGAATAGTCGAGTGAACCATCCGGCAACAGCTTCGCGACGAAACAGTCGATGGAACCGCCACCATAGGAGGGCTGAAACGCGTTCCGTGTAGGGAAATTTGTGCAGTTCGTGTCGCCGACTATGTAGGCATTGCCACGCGCATCGACAGCGATTCGCATCCCGTGGCAGTCACCGTATCCGCCCAAGTAGGTAACATAATCAAGACCAGTACCCTTTGGGTTGAATTTGCAGACAAACGCGACGACTCCGGTGCTGACTCCGTAAGCATGCGTCGATGACGGTTTCGCGCGTATGTCGGAAGACAATGCGGAGCCCGTTAAGTACGCACAGCCTTTGGAATCCACCGCAATGGCGTTGGCGACTGCTGCGTTGCTGCCGCCCAGGAATGTTGAGTAGCTGAGGACCGCCCCGCCGACGGCGGGTTGCCGACTGAGCGTGATGAACAGAATGAGACAAACGATGGCAGCCAAATCTCGTTCGTGCATGGCAGCTTCTCCTACGGAACGACTGAACGTTCAATTGATATAGCGAAACACCGTTTCCGCTGCAAGCCGCATCCAGCCGGGATCGCACGTGCATTGCTTGGCCGGGCCATGAGTGGTAGATTCTCCGAACGCCGCGACGCGCCGATAATTTGTGACCGAAAACTTGTTGTTGGAGAGGGCATTGGGGTCTTCGCTGATACCCCCTATCAAGCGAAGACTGGATGCAGGGGACTTTTTGTCGCTGAATTCGGTTGCCGACGCCGCCAAACCGTTCGTTGCGTCCCTGCTCGCGCGAGTTTCCGGCCGCCCGATTCTCGTCGTGAGCGACGGCCTGAAATCGCAGGAGGCATGCTTCAACGATCTGCACACGCTGCTGCCCGGCGTCCAATTCTATCCCGCGTGGGAAACGCTCCCGCACGAGGACGTACTCCCGCACGCCGACACGATTGCCGACCGGCTCAGGGTGCTGACGAACCTGAACGCACCGGTTACGGTCGCTTCGGTCCAGGCATTGATGCAGCGTACGTTCGCCGCCGAGTTCTTCCTGTCGCTGCGGAAGGAAATCCACCTCGGCCAGACCATCGAACTTCAGCAGCTTCTCGACACGCTGGAGGAACTTGGCTACCACGCCGAATACCAGGTGACCGACCCCGGCGATATGGCGAAGCGGGGTGGCATCGTCGACTTCTTTCCGATCGACCGCGACCAGCCGGTGCGGGTTGAGCTTTCCGGCGACGAAATCGAATCGATTCGAACGTTCGATCCCGTAACCCAGCAATCACGCGAGAATCGGGAGCGGCTCGTCATCACGCCCGCGGGCGAGTTGGGCATTTTGAGGCGGGAGCCGGGCAAGACGGCGCCGCTCGTCGATATGCTTTCCCGCGACACGCTCCTGGTGCTCGACGAACCGGACAAGCTCGCCGAGGCCGCCGCAGGCTACGCGCGCCAGATCCCCGCCGGCGACAAATTCTTTGTCGAATGGCGCCACACGCTGGAATCGGGACTGACGACCGTTGCGCTGACCGGCACGCTGGCGATCGATGCGCCGTCGTCCCATATCAACCTGGGGCTCGCGGCGCTGGACGCCTTTCGCCCGCTCGACACCCGCGCGCCGGAACCGGAAGTCGCCGAGCAAATGCGCCGTTCGTTTTTCGAGCAGATGCAGCAATGGACCCACGGCGGTTATGCGCTGCACGTGTTCTGCAGCAATGACGGCGAGAAACAGCGATTTGAGGAGTTGTGGCGCGAGCAGTTCCCTTCCGTTGTGCGCGAATCTTCCGACCCCTCCGTTGTGCGAAGGTCTCCCGACCCCTCCGTTGTGCGCGGGTCTCCCGACCCCGCACAATCACCGACCGAAGGTCTCCAGGCAGCAGCGGTGCATCTTGGTTTTCTCTCCCGCGGTTTTCTCTGGCCCGAAGCCAAACTGGCGGTGGTGGCCGACTCGGAGATCTTCGGGCGCTACAAACTCGTGCGGCCGCGACGCAAATTCCACCAACTGGCGCAGGCGGTGGATTGGACGGAACTGCAGGAGGGCGATTTCGTCGTGCACGTCCAGCACGGGATCGGAAAATACCTGGGATTGAAATCGCTGGAGTTTAACAGCGCGAAGCAGGAAGTGTTGGCCATCGTGTACGCCGACGAAGCCCGGCTGTACGTCCCCATCGACCAGGCGCATCTGGTCTCCAAGTATGTCGGCACGGGCAGAAAACTGCCGGTATTGCATTCACTCGGCGGGGCTCTCTGGCAGAAGCAGAAATTCTCCGCCGAGCGATCCATCATGGACCTCGCGGCGGGTCTGTTGGAAATCCAGGCTGCCCGCAGCACGCTCGAAGGCCGCGCGTTCTCGCCCGACACCGCGTGGCAGCGGGAATTTGAAGCCGCGTTCATGTACGATGAGACGCCCGACCAACTCACGGCCATCGACGAAGTCAAACGCGACATGGAATCGCGGCGGCCGATGGACCGGCTCATCTGCGGCGATGTCGGCTACGGCAAGACCGAGGTCGCGATCCGTGCGGCATTCAAGGTGGTGATGGACGGCTTCCAGGTGGCGGTGCTCGTCCCGACCACGGTGCTGGCCGAACAGCACTTCAACACGTTCCGCCAACGCATGTCGGGCTATCCGATTGCCATTGAAATGTTGTCGCGGTTCCGCACCCAACGCGAGCAGGCGAACATCGCTCAACGCCTGCGCAAAGGCGGTGTGGACATCGTCATCGGCACCCATCGGCTGTTCAGCCAGGACGTGCACTTCAAGAACCTCGGGCTGGTCGTCATCGACGAGGAACAGCGCTTCGGCGTTTTGCACAAGGAGAAGTTCAAGCAGTTGCGCCGGCTGGTGGACGTGCTGACGCTGAGCGCCACGCCGATCCCGCGCACATTATATCTGTCGCTGACGGGCGCGCGCGACATGAGCACGATCCAGACTCCGCCACAGGACCGGCTGCCGGTGGAAACCATCGTCGCCCCGTATGACGAACGGCTCATCAAACAAGCCATTCAACGCGAAGTCAACCGCGGCGGCCAGGTCTATTTTCTCCACAACCGCGTGCAGAGCATCGAGACCGTCGCCCAACGGCTGCGAAGCCTCCTGGAAGAATCGAACATCGACATCGGTGTCGGACACGGTCAGATGGCCGAACACGAACTCGAGGAGGTGATGCACCGGTTCGTCAAGGGTGAAATGGACGTGCTGGTGTGCACGACGATCATCGAGAGCGGACTGGATATTCCCAACGCCAATACCATCATCATCGACCGCGCCGACCGGTTCGGGTT
>Ga0187871_10002986_pt1 | contig 13335 bp, 10 predicted proteins | sample June2016WEW_16_1_FD_132988 | JGI IMG/M metagenome (GOLD analysis project Ga0187871, IMG submission 132988) | Peatland microbial communities from SPRUCE experiment site at the Marcell Experimental Forest, Minnesota, USA - June2016WEW_16_10 | ecosystem: Environmental > Terrestrial > Soil >... | reverse complement strand
CATGCTCAAACCAATCTACGTCCTCAACGGTCCAAACCTCAATCGGCTCGGCTCGCGCGAGCCGCACATCTACGGCACGACGACGCTCGCGGATGTTGAGGCTATGTGCCGCGCCGAGGCCAAGAAGCAGCCCATCGAGTTTCGACAAACCAACAGCGAGACACAGCTGATCGAGTGGGTGCACGAGGCGATCGATAACGGCAGCGGCATCATTATAAATCCGGCCGCCTACACGTTCACGTCGCTCGCGCTGTTCGATGCCCTAAAGATGTTTCCGGGACCGATTATCGAGCTGCACATTTCGAACGTTCACAAGCGCGAGGCGTACTATCACAATTCGTATGTGTCAAAAGTCGCCACGGCAATCATCGTGGGTCTCGGCGCTAAAGGATATTCGGTGGCGATCCGCGCCATGCAGGACCTCCTTCAATAACGGTATTTTCGCCGACGACGGATGATGTCCGCTTGGGGTCGAAAGCGGACTTGGCGTCCTGTCCGAGCCCTAAAGCGACTGGCGGATCGCCGCGATCACGCGCGCGACCGATTCATCGGCCAGTTCCGGATAGATCGGCAGGCTCAACACCTCGCGCGATGCCCGCTCGCTTTCGCCCAGGCCCGCGGGATCGAGCGCGACTCTCCCGCGATAAGCCCCTTGGAGATGCACCGGCGCCGGATAATGGATGCCGGTGCCGACGCCCTGTTTGTCGAGCGCGGCGCGCAACGCATCGCGCTTCGGACTCCGCACCACGTATTGGTGGAAGACATGGGTTGCGCCCTTGCGGCGCGCCGGCAGGGTAAGGCCGGTATCCTTCAATCCCCGGTCATAGGCATCGGCGATGGACACCCGGCGCGCATTGTCCGCATCGAGATGCTTCAACTTCACCCGCAGCACCGCCGCCTGAAGCTCATCGAGGCGCGAATTCATGCCCGCGAAGTCGCTGACATAACGCTCGCCCCAGCCATATTCGCGTAAACCCCGGAGGCGCGAAGCATTTTTCTCATCGCGGGCGAGGATGGCGCCGCCGTCGCCGAAACATCCCAGATTCTTGGTCGGGTAGAAGCTGAAACAGGCGAGATCGCCGATACCGCCGAGCCGCCGGTTGCCGAGCGCGGCGCCGTGGCACTGGGCGCAATCCTCGATCAGCTTCAGCCCGTGATTCCGCGCCAGGTACAGGATGGCGTCGAGATCGGCGGCCTGGCCGTAGAGATGCACCGGGATGATCGCGGATATTTTCCCCGGCGGCTTTTCCAGGCAGCGGATGAGCGCATCGGGATCGAGGGTCATGAAATCGCGTTCGATGTCGAGCAGCAGTGGCTTCAATCCCGCCAGCTCGATCGCCGCCACGGTTGCGACCGCGGTATGCGACACCGTGGCGACGTATGAGTCCGGCGGCAGATCGAGCGCCCTCAGGCCCAGCACCAGCGCATCGGTGCCCGAGGCGACGCCGATGCCGTGGCGTTGGCCGATATAAGCGGCGAATTCGCGCTCGAAACCCGCCACTTCCTCGCCCAGGACATAACGGCCGCTTTCGAGCACGCCCGCTATCGCGCGGTCGATTTCGGCGCGGCGGGCGAGGTAGGCGGCGCGCGGGTCGGCTTGCGGGATTTTGGGCGGGATTTTGCCGGTCATGCGGCGCTCACAGGTAATGCGCCAGATTGACACGGTAATAATCGAGCGAACGCTTCAGCCCTTCTTCCAGGGGAACGCGCGGCTCCCAGCCGGATGCGGCGCGGAAGCGCCGGTCGTCGGCCTGGTAATCGCCGATGTCGATGCGCTTGCGCTCGGGCGGGAATTGCTTCAACGCGTAACCGCCGCCGCCGAAACCCGCGACCAGCTTGCCGGCGAGATCCTTGAGCGACAGCGCGGCGCCGCCGCCGAGATTGAAGGCCTGCCCTTGCGCCTTGGGCTGGCAGGCGGCGAGGAGCAGCGCCTCGACCGCGTCGTCCACATAGGTGAAATCGCGCAAGCCCGCGCCTTCCCAGACCTCGAAGGGCTTGCCCTCGATCAGGTCGCGCAGCCACAGGCCGATGAAGGTCTGGCGCGCATCCTTGACCCGCATGCGCGGGCCATAGGTGTTGGTGAGGCGCAGCACCGCCGATTTGAGTCCGTAGAGCCGGTGATAGAGCAGGTGGTATTGCTCGCCGGCCAGCTTGTGGATGCCGTTGATGTCCACCGGGGCGAGCGGATGGCTTTCGTCCACCGGAAGCGAACGCGGCTTGCCGTAAACCTGGCGGGTCGAGGTGTAGACCACCGTCACGCCGGGCGCGGATTTGCGGCAGGCTTCGAGCAGCGCCAGCGCCACGCGGCAATTCAAATCGAGATCGTCGAGCGGCGCGTCCATCGAGCCCAAATGGCTCTGCTGGCCGGCCAGGTTGAACAGGAAGTCGCGGCCCTGGACCAGGCGGTCGAGATGCCCCTGGCGCAGATCGAGGATCTCGACCGCGAGGTTTTTGCCCTCCGCCCCCGCCAGGTTGAAGCGGTTGCCGCCCTGGTCGGGCAGCAGCGCGTCGGCCGCCAGCACCTCCGCGCCCAAACCGGCCAGGCGGCGCGCCAGGGTCGAGCCGATGAAGCCCAGGCCCCCGGCGACCAGCGCGCGCTTGCCCCGGAACGCCCCCTGGAGATCGCTTTCCTTCATGGTCCGGCACCTTGGCCCACCCGGCCCGGTTCGCGCAAGACGCGCAAGATTCCGGTTGCGGGCATGGAATCCGCCGTGATTCTGTGAGGGATGATGCGGATGCGAATCCCGAGTCGCGCCATCCTGCTGCTCGCCTCGATAGTACCGCTGGCCGGTTGCGGTTCGCATTATGCGCCGCGGCCGCCGCCCCGGCTTTCGCCCGAAATCTGCCTCGCCCAGCTCGACCAGTTCCACGTCCGCTACGTGAAGGAGACCGCGCCCGAGGGACCTTGCACGGTTTACGATTCGGTGCGGGTGAGTTCGGCCGGCGTGGCGCTCTCGCGACCGGCGCTGATGAGCTGCGATCTGGCGCTCAAGATCGAGAAATTCGCGCGCGAGGTGGTGGTGCCACAGGCGCAAGCCCGCTTCCACCAGGGCGTCGCGGAAATCATCCATTTCGGGACCTATTCCTGCCGCGGCCGCCCGGGCGGGGAATGGAGCGAACACGCCAAGGGCGACGCCATCGACGTGGCGGGATTCAAGCTCGCCGACGGCACGGTGATCTCGGTCAAGCGGGATTGGGACCCGCCCGGGCCGAAGCGCGATTTCCTGCGCGCCGTGGCGCGGGGCGCCTGCGGGTTGTTCAGCATGGTGCTGACGCCCAAGACCAACCGCGACCACGCCAACCACTTCCACCTCGACATCGGCGCCTATCACGGCTGCGACGCCTAGACGGTCTCCGGGACGGTCTCCGGGATTTCCTCGTCGAGGAGCGGAATCCAGGGCTCGGCCGGGCGCAGAACTGGCGCGTTCTCGTCGTAACTCAACCGCGCCTCGGCGGCGCCTCCCCGTTTCCGGGGCAGCGCGCGGATCGTGATGCGGAGCAGCCAAGGCCCGCGCTCGAGCGTCAGAACGTCGCCGACTCGCACCGGATGGTGGGGTTTGAGCGCAAAATTGCCGCCGACCGCCACCTTGCCGCCGCTGCAAAGCCGCGCCGCCAAGGACCGCGTCCGCGCCAGCCGCGCGTGAAATAGAAATTTATCGAGGCGGATCGTGGCCATGTTCATCGCGCCAGGGTCAGCTCCTTGAGTTTGGCGAAGGGCCCGTCTTGCGAGCCCGGCTTCGCGCTGCTGCGCCGCGCCGGCGCGCGGGCGCGGAAAATAATTCCCTGGCCGCCCGGATTGGCAGCGCGATAGCCCAAACCGGCGAGCACCCCGGGCAAATCCGCGGCGGCGCAGCCGGCAAGATATGCCAATTCCGGCAAGGCCGCGAAGGCGCCTTGCCGGGCCAAGGCGCGGGCGCGCGCGGTCAGGCGCTCGACCCGGTCGAGGCGCAACACGCGGCTCCCCAGCACGCGATAACCCATCGCTTCATAGGCCGCAGCGGAGACGGCGGGATCGCGCGGCGCCGCAAAACCCTTTTGCATCGGGGGCGCTTTCCCGCCGGATGCCAGCGCCCAGAGCAGGCCGCGCAAGCGGATCGCCTCGGGCTTCAACAGCGGCTCGAGGTAAATCGATTCGACCCCGAAACGCACGCCCAAAAGCGAAAGCCGCTTGCGGTCGGATGAAGCGAGCGAGGCCACCAGCGGCGAAGCCGGCTTGGCATGCAAGCTGCCGAGCGCCTCGCCCAATTGGAAGGCCAAGCCGCGCGCGGTTCCCGAAAGCGGGGCCTCGCGTGCCTGGAAGAGCGCGGCCAGGCCATGGCGCAAATGCGCCTCGACGAAAGCCGCTAGGCGCCTGCGCACCGTTTCGCGCTGATCGCCGGCGAAGAAATCGCTGGGAGCGGCCTCGACCTTCGGCGCCAGAATCTCGGCTCCCGGAACCAGTTTGCCGACGGGGCCGCCGCGCCAGGTAACCGCGCCGTCCGGCGTCAAGGCGAAATCCGAGTCATCCGCCCGTTCCAGGAGCTTGACCCTTCGCGCGATCTCGCCGCGCAACACGCGCTGCGAAGCGGCCAGCAGGGTCTTGGCGGCTGCGCCCGAAGCGCTCACATCGGGACGGAAGCGGAAGCCCTCGAGTTTGCCCGCGTAATGGCCCTCGACCTTGACCTCGCCCGCAGCGCTTACCGAGGCCAACAGCTCGCCGCTTGCCGCCAGCTTGCGCACCAGCACCGCGGAACGTTTATCAACAAAGCGCTGGGTGATGCGGTCGTGCAGCGCGTCGGAGAGATTGTCCTCGATGGCGCGGGCGCGCTCCTGCCAGGAAGGCGCTTCGCGGAGCCAATCGCCGCGATGGGTGATGTAGGTCCAGGTGCGGACATGGGATATCCGCGTCATCAGCGTGTCGATGTCGCCGTCGAGCCGGTCGAGGCGGCTCACCTGCCCTGCGACATAGTCGGTGGGCAAGCGGCCGGAAGGACCCGCCAAATGCCGGTAGATCTGCGCCAGGAGCCGCGCATGGTTGTCGCTCATCACCTTGCGGAAATCCGGAATCTGACAGACCTCCCAGAGGAGCCGCACCGCCGCGGGACTCCGGGCGAGAGCGGCGATGTCGGACATCTGCGCCAGCGCGCGCAACGCCAGCAGATCGTCGGCCGGACGCGCCGCGACCAGGCCGGGGATGCGGGGCCGGGTTTCGAGCGAGGCTATCAAGCCGCCCACGGAGCGGTAATCGAGCCGTGCGTTGCGCCAATAGAGCCGGCGCAGCGGATCGAAGCGGTGGTTTTCCACCGCCTCGACGGTTTCGGGCGCGAGCGCCGAAATCTCGTCGGTGACGCCGAAACTGCCGTCGCTCATATGCCGTCCGGCGCGGCCGGCGATCTGCGCGATCTCGGCGGGCGCCAGGCGGCGCGGCGCGAAGCCGTCGAACTTCACCAGGCGCGCGAAAGCGACATGGTCCAAATCCATGTTGAGGCCCATGCCGATGGCGTCGGTCGCCACCAGGTAATCGACCTCGCCCGATTGGAAGAGGCCCACCTGGGCGTTGCGCGCGCGGGGCGACAAGGCGCCCATCACCACCGCGGTGCCGCCCTGGCGGCGGCGCATCGCCTCGGCGAGCGCGAAGACGTCGGAAACGGCAAAGGCGACCACCGCGCTCCGGGGCGGCAGGCGGGTGAGCTTCTTCGGTCCGGCGTAGCGCAGCGTCGAAAAACGCGGACGCGACGAAATCTCGGCCTCGGGCACCAGGCGCCGCAACAGCGGCCTGATGGTGTCAGAGCCCAGCAGCATGGTCTCATGCACCCCGCGCGCATGCAGCAGCCGGTCGGTGAAGACATGGCCGCGCTCGGAATCGCCGCAAAGCTGAATCTCGTCCACCGCCAGGAAATCGACCGGGCGGTCCAAGGGCATCGATTCGACGGTGCAGACGTAATAGGACGGGCTGGGCGGGACGATCTTCTCCTCGCCGGTGATGAGCGCCACGGCTCGGGCGCACTTCAAGGCCACGATCCGGTCGTAATTCTCGCGCGCCAGCAGGCGCAGCGGAAAGCCGATCATGCCGGTCCGATGGCCGAGCATGCGCTCGATGGCGAGGTGGGTCTTGCCGGTATTGGTCGGGCCCAGGACGGCCCAGAGGCGCGAAGTACGGGAGACCATTCCCATGCCTCTCAGCATCCTTTCTCCCGCCGGGAAAGGCAAGGGCTTAGCCGAGTCGCCCGGGCCATTTTCAAGACTCGCCCGATTCCGCGCCCTGAATACAAAGGGCGGGAAGCTTTCGCCTCCCGCCCTTATTTCTTAAAGAGACTCGTAAGACTCAGTCGTCGTATTCCATCGACACGTCCTTGCCGGTGTGATCCGGCATGAGAGCCGCCGACACCAGGCTTATCACCGAACAGGCGGCGATGAAGATGGCGATGGCGTAGCCGGTGTGATAGGCGGCGAACAGCGCGGTGGCGATGATGGGCGCCGGACCGCCGGCGATGATCGAAGCGAGCTGATAGCCCAGTGACGCGCCGCTGTACCGGAGACGCGGCGTGAAGGCCTCGGCGATCAGCGCCGCCTGCGGCCCGTATTGCATGTCATGCGGGATGAGCGACAGCACGATGGCGAGGAACACCGCCGAGGGCACCGCCGTATCCAGCATGCCGAAGTAGAGGAAGCCGAACAACCCGACCGCCGCTGCCCCGATCAGGTACATCTTCTTCCGGCCGATGCGGTCGGAGATGTGGCCCGAAAGCGGGATCGAGACGAAGGACACGCAGGACGCGACCAGCACCGCGGAAAGGATGAAGTCCCGCGACATGTGCAGCGTGCCGACGCCATAGGCGAAGACGAAGGCGGTGAAGATGTAGAACGGCGCCTGTTCCGACATCCGCAAGAGGGCCGAGAGCAGGATCTGCTTCGGCTGTTTCTTGAAGACTTCGATGACCGGCGCGTGCTCGATCTTCTTCTGGCTGAGGAGCTTCTGGAACACCGGCGTCTCGAGGATGCCGAGCCGGATCCAGAGGCCGATCGCGACCAGGATGATGCTCAGGAAGAACGGTATGCGCCAGCCCCAGGTCAGGAACTGGTCGCCCGACCAGGATGTAGCGCCGAGCATGACGATGGTCGACAGGAACAGGCCGCAGGGCACGCCGAATTGCGGCCAAGAGGCGACCAGGCCGCGATTGTGGTGGCCGCGCGACCATTCCATCGACAACAGCACCGAGCCGCCCCATTCGCCGCCGACGCCGATGCCCTGCAACGCGCGCAACACGGTCAGGATGATCGCGCCCCAGATGCCGATCGAATCGTAGCTCGGCACGAAGGCGATCAGGAAGGTCGCGATGCCCATGAGCAGCAAGGTGGCGATCAGCGTCGCCTTGCGGCCGATGCGGTCGCCGTAATGGCCGAAGATGGCCGCGCCGATCGGCCGCCCGATGAAGCCGATGAAGTATGTCGAGAAGGCCAGGAGCGTGGCGGTGGTCGGATCCGAGTTTGGGAAATAGAGCTTGCCGAAGACCAATCCGGCGGCGGTGCCGTAGAGGAAGAAGTCGTACCACTCGATGGTGGTGCCGACCGTGGCGGCGATCACCGCCTTGCGCAGTTCCCTGCTGTGATCGGCCGCGGAAAGCGAGCCGGAAGCGGCTGTGGTGGCCATTGTGCGTTTCCCCCGTGGTTATGGTCCCGTCCCGTTCGGACGGGCGCGTATTCTTGAGGCGGAGGATAAATCCTCCCATCTTCCGGGCCAAGCCGTTTCGCGCGCGGGTTAAAACGCCTCCAAACTACGCCGCAACCCAGGCCTCAGCCGCCCGGCATGAAGATGCGTGCCGCGGTCAGGATCGGCCCGGTGCCTTGGGCCTGGAGCAGCACGGCGACGCCGCCATCGCCCAGCGCCTTGGCCTCGTCCGGCGGCACCATCAGCTCCATCGACCAGCCGGCCCAGGCGCCGATGCGGCGATAGCTTCGCACCACCTGGTAATCGGTCAGGGTCTTGCCCTCGTTCTCGCCGCGCAACACCGGGGTCGAGTGCGGCCGGTCGAAACCGACGAGCCAGATGGCGGCGGGAGCGCCAGGCGGCGACGGACCCTCGCCCACATCGACCGCCAGCGCGCCGTTCTGAAGCCAATGCAGCGCCAAGGCGGGATGCGGTTCGGGTTTCGCCCGCGCCGCGGCGATCAGCGCTTCGATCGCGGCCTTGTCCGAGCCGACGCCCTCGGCGGCGCCGTTCACCACCATTTCGGGGGTGTAGACGTAGCGCAGATGCAGGCTCTGCTGGTAATCGCGCTGGCGCCCGGTGGCCCAAGGCTTGCCGTAAGGATCGGTCCAGCCGATGTAGTTCCAGTAATCGACATGGAAGGCGAGGGCGAGGATGTCCGGCTGCTTCGACAGCTCGCCGAGAAACGCATCGGCCGGGGGGCAGGTGTTGCAACCTTGGGAGGTGAAGAGTTCGACCACCACCGGCGCCTGCGCCGCCGGCGTCTCGGCGGCGCGAATAGCATTGCCATCCGCGCCCAGAACGAGCGCGGCCAGCAGGGCCAAAACCAGGAAGCGGGTTCTCATCGCCCCCATCATCGGCGAGCGGCGCGATTTTGGCCACTCAATCGGCTTCACGTTGGGGTGAACGCGGGCAAGGGCCGCGCTTGACCGGGGAAACCGCCGCGCGCGAGGATCACCGCCGCCAGCCGGAAACGGCCGTTTCGCCCAGGGAGGAATTCGGATGATCGTCGAGATTCGCACCTACGCTATGCACCCCGGCAAGGCCGGGGCCTGGCTCGCCTATTACGAGAAGAACGGGCTGCCGGTGCAAACCCGCATGCTTGGCAAGCTGATCTTCATGGGCTCGACCGAGATCGGCACCTTGAACCAGGTGGTGCATGTCTGGGCCTATGCCTCGCTGGCCGAACGCGAGCAGAAACGCGCCGCCTTGGCCAAGGACCCCGCCTGGCACGATTATCTCAAGAATTCGCCGCCGGGCCTGATCGTGTCGCAGGAATCGATGATCCTGAACCCAGCGGGCTTCTCGCCGCTGAAGTGACGGCGCCTATTTCGCCTGCATCATGTGGCGGAGCACGTATTGCAAGATGCCGCCGTGGCGGAAATATTCGAGCTCGTCCACCGTGTCGATGCGGCAGAGCAGCGGAACGGTTTCCGACTTGCCGTCCGCCCGGGTGATCTTGCAGGAAAGCTCGGCGCGCGGCTTCAAGCCCGAGGCGATCCCGGCGATGTCGAAGAGTTCGCTGCCGTCGAGCTTCAGGCTCTGGCGTGTCGTGCCCGGCTTGAATTGCAGCGGCAGCACGCCCATGCCGATCAGATTCGAGCGGTGGATGCGCTCGAAGCTCTCGACGATCACCGCCTTCACGCCCAATAGCCGCGTGCCCTTGGCCGCCCAGTCGCGCGAGGAACCCGAGCCGTATTCCTTTCCGGCGACGATGACCAGCGGCACGCCCTCTTTCTGGTATTGCATGGCGGCGTCGTAGATCGGCATCACCTTGCCGTCAGGCAGGTGCTTGGTGACGCCGCCCTCGACCCCCGGCACCATCTCGTTGCGGATGCGGATATTGGCGAAGGTGCCGCGCATCATCACCTCGTGATGGCCGCGCCGCGCGCCGTAGGAATTGAAATCGGCCGGGCGCACCTGGTGTTCCAGGAGATACTGGCCGGCGGGGCCTTCCTTCTTGATCGAGCCAGCGGGCGAGATGTGATCGGTGGTGATGCTGTCGCCCAGCATCGCCAGCACCCGGGCGCGGGATATATCGGATAGCGGCCCCGGCGCCTTGGGCATGTTGTCGAAATAAGGCGGGTAGGCCAAATAGGTCGAGCCCGGATTCCAGCCGAAGGTGACGCCCTCAAGCGTCTTGACCTTCTTCCATTCCTCCGGCCCTTCGAACACGTTGGCATAGCGCTTGCGGAACATCGGCGCGGTGACGCACTGGCTGACCGTGTCGTTGATCTCCTTGTTCGACGGCCAGATGTCCTTGAGATAGACCGGCAGGCCTTTATCATCCTGGCCGAGCGGGTCCTTGGTGATGTCGATCGCGACCGAACCGGCCAGCGCGTAGGCCACAACCAAGGGCGGCGACGCCAGATAATTCGCCCGCACCTGCGGGCTGATGCGGCCCTCGAAATTGCGGTTGCCCGACAGCACCGCCGCCGCCACCAGATCGCCTTCGTCCACCGCCTGGGAGATATTCTGCGGCAGCGGCCCGGAATTGCCGATGCAGGTGGTGCAGCCGTAGCCCACCAGGTTGAAGCCCAGCGCGTCGAGGTCCTTCTGCAGGCCCGAGGCGGCGTAGTAATCCGTCACCACCTGGCTGCCCGGCGCGAGCGAGGTCTTGACCCAGGGCTTGACCTTGAGGCCGCGCTTCAAGGCGTTGCGCGCCAAGAGGCCGGCGCCGAGCATCACGCTCGGATTGGAGGTGTTGGTGCACGACGTGATGGCGGCGATCACCACGTCGCCGTCTTTTACCGAATAATTGGCGCCCGCGACCTTGACCGGACCGCCGGTCTTGGCTTTGTCGCGGCTTGCGGCGAGCTTCGGCAGCTCGGCCTTGAAGGAGGACGCCACCCCCGACAACGCGACGCGGTCCTGCGGCCGGCGCGGGCCGGCGAGCGAGGGCTCGACTGATGCCAGATCGAGATCGAGCGTGTCGGTGAAGACCGGATCGGGCGATTGGGCGTCGTGCCACAGCCCCTGCGCCTTGGCATAGGCTTCGACCAGCTTGATCTGCTGCGCATCGCGGCCGGAGAGGGTCAGATAACGCAAGGTCTCGGCGTCGACCGGAAAGAATCCGCAGGTGGCGCCGTATTCCGGCGCCATGTTGCCGATGGTGGCGCGGTCGGCGAGCGCCAGCGAGGCTATGCCCGGTCCGTAGAATTCGACGAAGCGCCCGACCACGCCCTTCTTCCGGAGCATCTGGGTCACGGTCAGCACCAGATCGGTGGCGGTGGCGCCTTCGCGCAAATTGCCGTGCATGCGGAATCCCACCACCTCGGGCAGCAGCATGGAGATCGGCTGGCCGAGCATCGCCGCCTCGGCCTCGATGCCGCCGACGCCCCAGCCCAGAACCGAAAGCCCGTTGACCATGGTGGTGTGACTGTCGGTGCCGACCAACGTGTCGGGATAGGCGATGGTCCTGCCCTTCTCCTCGGTCGTCCACACCACCCGCGAGAGATATTCGAGATTGACCTGGTGGCAGATGCCGGTGCCGGGCGGCACGACGCGGAAATTGTCGAAGGCGCGGCTGCCCCAGCGCAGGAAGGCGTAGCGCTCGCCGTTGCGCTCGAACTCGATCTTCACGTTCTGGCCGAAAGAATTGGCCGTGCCGAAATTGTCGACCATGACCGAATGGTCGATCACCAGATCGACCGGCGAGAGCGGATTGATGCGCTTGGGGTCGCCGCCGAGGCGCGCCATCGCTTCGCGCATCGCCGCCAGATCGACCACCGCCGGCACGCCGGTCAAATCCTGCATCAGCACGCGGGCGGGCCGGAACGCGATCTCGCGCCGCGAGGTCTTGTCCTGGAGCCAGGCGGCCACCGCCTTGATGTCCTCGACCGTGACGGTGCGGCCGTTTTCGAGCCGCACCAGGTTTTCCAGCAGCACCTTGAGGGAAAAGGGCAGGCGCGAAATGTCGCCCAGACCGGCCGCCTTGGCCGCCGCCTCGAGGCTGAAATAATCGTAGGTCTTGCCGCCGACATCGAGGCTGCGGCGCGCCTTGAGCGAATCCTGGCCGGTCACGGACAAAGCAAGTCTCCCTTTTTATGGCGGCGGGCAGGCTGTCCGCCCGCCGGTTAGGGCTTGCTGCTACGCCTTCCCGCGCCGCAGATCAAGCCGGGCCCGGGCTCGGCCCGGACACCCCCAAACCGGCCCGGAAGGCCCGTTTTATGGGGTTCCGCCGGGCAAAATATCATGGTTTCGCCACAATCCTTTCCCAATGGGGACGCATTCCGGGGCTTTGATGGCAACCGGTGAGAGACATTAGGCTTTTGGCTTGTCTCCATCTCCATGTAGCGGTCGCCCCCCGGCCGCTCCTGTATCGACGGCCTCGGTATTTCCCCCACCGAGGCCGTCTCTTTTTGCCCGCTTCGAGCAGCGGGCCGTGGCAATATCGCCGCATATGCGTCCCCTCTCCCGGAAATTCCTGTCATGCCAGGACCTTGCCTGCCAACGCGGCGGGCGGCTGGTGTTTCACGGATTGAATTTCGGCCTGGAAAAGGGCGGCGCGTTGCTGCTGACCGGGCCTAACGGCAGCGGCAAGACCAGCCTGTTGCGCATGCTCGCCGGACTGACGCCGCCCGAGGCCGGCCAAATCCTCCGGCGGGGATTGCCCATATCCTCTGACCCGGCGGCGCACCGCGCCGGGATTCATTTCATCGGCCACCAGGACGCGTTGAAGCCGGCGCTGACCGCGCGCGCGAATCTCGATTTCTGGGTGGAAATGCGGGGCGGCTCGAGCAGCGGCGCGGATGCCGCGCTCAAGACTTTCCGCCTGGGCGAACGCGCCGATTGGCCGTGCCGCTATCTCTCCGCCGGCGAGAAGCGGCGCCTGGCTCTGGCGCGGCTTTTGGCCGCGCATGCCGAGCTTTGGCTGCTCGACGAGCCCGCCACCGGGCTCGATGCGCGCGCGCTCGACGATCTGTTCGCCGCCATATCCGCGCATCGCCGGCGGGGCGGCTGCGTCGTGGCATCCACCCACGTGAAGCTGCGCATAGACCGGGCGGCGCGCCTGTCGCTCGCCGATTTCGTGCCGCGGAGGTCCGCATGAGCGCCTTTGCCGCGTTGGTCGGGCGCGACCTCAATCTCGCTTTCCGCCAGGGCGGCGATTGGGCCAACGTGGCCGCGTTCTTCGCGCTCGCCGTGATTCTGTTCCCGTTCGGCGTCGGACCCGAGCCCGAATTGCTGGCGCGCATATCATCCGGCGTGTTGTGGGTGGCGGCGCTGCTGGCCGCGCTGTTGTCGCTCGAACGCCTGTTCCAATCCGATTGGGAGGACGGCAGCCTGGAAGCGCTGGTGCTGATGCCCCTGCCGCTCGAACTCCAGGTGCTGGCGAAATGCCTGGCGCATTGGCTGGCGACCGGGCTGCCCTTGACCGTGATCGCGCCGGTGCTGGCGCTGGTGCTGCATTTCGACGCCGCCGGAATGGGCGCGCTGGTGCTGGCCATGCTGCTCGGCACGCCGGTCTTGAGTCTGATCGGATCGGTCGGCGCCGCCTTGACCCTGGGCGCGCGGCGCGGCGGCGTGCTGCTGTCGCTCTTGGTGTTGCCGCTCTATATCCCGGTGCTGATCTTCGGCACCGCCGCGGCCTCGGCCGCTTCCATGGGCTTTTCCGCCCAGCCCCATCTGCTGCTGCTGGCGGCGCTGCT
>Ga0187871_10002985_pt1 | contig 13336 bp, 13 predicted proteins | sample June2016WEW_16_1_FD_132988 | JGI IMG/M metagenome (GOLD analysis project Ga0187871, IMG submission 132988) | Peatland microbial communities from SPRUCE experiment site at the Marcell Experimental Forest, Minnesota, USA - June2016WEW_16_10 | ecosystem: Environmental > Terrestrial > Soil >... | reverse complement strand
TTCGTGCCGCTCGTCCCCCAACCGAACGAGACCGTCTCTGCGTCGTCGTCCGCGCCGTACTACGCCGCCAGCGTCAGCGGATTCTCGTTGACGGGCAGCCAGCCGATCGCGGTGTCCTGGACCTCCAGTGGTCCGTCGGTGACCGTGATCGCGGGCGCCTGCTCCGGGAGCTGCCAGTCGCAAAGCCAGGTGTCGAGCATCACCTACCAGAACGGAACGAGCGGGAGCTTCACCCTCAGTCAGCCGAACGGGGGCTCGATCCTCATGGGGGTCCTCTACACCGGGGCCGCGAACGTGACGTTCAAGATCACGACGGCATTGAGCACCGTCGGGACGATCCTGCTCGTGGTCGGGATCCTCATCCTGATCATCGGAGTGGTCCTGAAGAGCAAGCGCGCGAAGATGGCCGCGGCCATGCCGGCCCCGACCCCGTCGGCGCCGCCGGCCGAACCTCCCGCCTAAGCGCATCGGGGCCCGATCGGGGAACCTCCCCGGCCGGGCCCTGCCCTGCCGCTCTCCCGCACGGTCCCCGGCGCACCGCTTATCACCCGGCAGGGCTCCACCGCCCCCGAGGGTTTCGATGAAGCTCGTCCACTTCACGCTCGCCGACCAGTTTCACTTTGGGATGGTCACGGACTCGAACGAGTACATCGACCTGGACACCGCCTGCCGCGACTTCCTCGGAGTCAACCCGGTCAAGGGGGCCGACCCGAGCCGGTTCCGCGACATGCAGTCGTTCTTCCAGGGGGGCGCCGACTCGGTCCAGCTCACGAAGAAGATCCTCGACTACATCGCCCGGCGGCGGGGGATGGGCTGGACCCCTCGGGCCGCGACGGGCGCCCGATTCCTCTTCAAGCCCGAGGAGGGCGTCAAGCTGCTCGCGCCGGTCGTCCGCGGCACGAAGATCTACTGCATGGCCTCCAACTCGAAGAGCCACCTGGCCGAGCAGGGGAAACCGCTCCCGAAGCAACCGTACGTCTTCTCGCGGTTCTTCAACAGCCTGGTCGGCCCGAGCGAGTCGCTCGTCCTGAACCCCGCGGGGACGTTCCCGGACGTCGAGCTCGAGCTCGCGATGGTGATCGGGCTCCGCGGCAAGCACATCCCAGTATCCAAGGCGATGGAGCACGTGGCCGGGTACACGATCGCGCTCGACATGGGATACCGCGACCTCCAGTACCCGGGCGAGGGCCCCGTCGACTGGACGATGGGCAAGGGGTTCGACGCGACCATGGCGGTCGGCCCGTGGGTCGTTCCCAAGGAGGAGGTCGGGGAGGCCTACCCGCTCCAGATGCAGCTCTCGGTCGGCGGCCAGGTGCGCCAGAAGGGCGACACCAGCGACTACGTGTTCCGGATCCCGGAGATCCTGGCCCACTTCTCGAAGGGGATCACCTTCGAGCCGGGGGATGTCATCTCGCTCGGAAGCCTCGGCGGCACCCCGGGGTTCGAGTTCGGGAAGGAGAGCCGGAAGCTGAAGGCCGGGGACGTCATCGAGGCCGAGATCGAGAAGATCGGTCGCCTCGTGATGCCCGTCAAGGCCGAGGCGCCGCCTCCCCCCGCAGCGTAAGGAACAGCGCAGCCGGGGTCGGGAGTTCCGACTCGGTCCCGGTCGACCCCTCCAGGTGCCCGTCTCCCCACGGGTAGTTGACGTCCGCGAGGAACGCGACCCGAACCCGCTCGCCCGCCGGCGCTGGCAGCACCGCGTCCCGGAACGGTTCGAACCGATCGAGCGTCTCGCGGCTCAGGGGGAGTACCCGAAACCCGGTCCCGCCGTGCAGCGAGGACGGAAGCCGGATCAGCCGGTGGATGTCGGTCGTCACGGGGGCGTCGGTCTCCCCCTGCACTTCGATCGCGGCGGCCGGGATCACCGCATCCAGGAACTCCTGCTCGAGCGCGGCGGGAAGGACCTCGAGCCGGAGCGAGCTCCGGATCCGGTCCGCCCCTCCGTCGTCGAGCAGGAGCTTGGCCATCTGCCGCGCCCGTCGGGTCGGTACTCCGTAGGCTTCGAGCTCCTTCACGGCCGTCTCGCGACCCGCGACCTGCCAGCGGGCGAGGAGCGTCAGCACCGCCCGGGAGGTTCGGCCCCGCCAGCCGGGAGCGTCGGGCGGCGAGAGTTCCTGTACCCGGAGGACCCCGCGTCCACCGCTCCGGGCGACCTCGCTGTCCCGGTCGTGCACGTTGAGGTGGGACTCCGAGACCGCCCGATGGGGGTCGAACCCCGTCCCCTGCACGTAGTCGACCAGCTCGCGCCGCTCGGGGCTGCTCAGCGGCAGGAACCGCTCGTCCCGGACGTGGACGTGGTATCCCCGGCCCCCGGAGAAGACGAGCGACATGTCGTTCGGCGAGATCCCGAAATCCCGGACGAGGAAGTCGTCGACGAGGTCGATGAGCCGCTCCTTCACCCGGCGCAGCTGGTCGGAGTACCCGAGCGCTTCGGCCCCGCGGAGGTGGTCGGCGTCCAGGTCGAAGATGAGGTCCGCGCCGAGCCACTCCTTGCCCGCCATGGTCGATTCCGCGGGCCGACGGTAGTAGGCGGCCGAGTAGTACACGTGCCGCGGCACCTCGCGCGCGAGGTACGTCGAGAGGTCCCGCGGGGTCGGCAGCGTCTCGTGCCGGCGCATGGACGTCTCGACCAGGAAGGGGAAGGCGGCGAACTCGCGGCGGGCGAGCCGAACCGGTGGGGGAACCTCCTCCTGCTGGTAGTACCGCGCGAACAGTCCGCGCGCCCAGCCCAGGGTCGGGGCGTCGAGCGGGACGGTCTTCGCCACGCGCCTACTCCACTTCGTCCGGCTCGAGCGGGTTGATCGCCTCGTCGACCGCCGCGTTCCGGCGGAGGCTGGCGAGGAGATGGAAGACGGTCGAATGCTCGCTGCCGCGGAGCAGGAGCTCGACCGCGCGAATGCCCCGGTCGAGCTGGTCCTCCTTCCCGATGAGCGCGACGGTCGAACCGTAGACGCTGACGGAACACCCGGAGAGCTCCTCGATCCGCGCGCGCGCTCGGCCCGCTCGGCCGATCACCCGCGCCCGGATCCGACGTAACCCCGCCTTGTCCCGGTGCCCGGTAGTGAACTTGATGTCGAGGACCTGAAAGTACGTATCGTCCTTCAGCAGGCGTTGCGCCCGCTCCGGGGAAAAGCCGCGACCGATCGCGAGCACGATGTCCCGGGCCCGGAGGGCCCCCATGGGATCGCTGTCGGGGGCGCTGACCCGGACCTCGCCTTCGTCGGCGTCGATCGCGATCTCGGTCCCCGTCGCGCGCGCGATCGTCCGACGGGTGGCCCCTCCGACCCCGATGAGAACGCCCACGCGGTCCTCGGGGATCCGGGCGTAGAGGACCGGCATCCTCAGGCCTCCGCGGGCGGGGCGTTGAGTTGGTCCCCACCTACGGCGTGGAGGAACTCCTCGCCCGACACGGGGTAGCCGAGGTGGCGGAAGAAGCGTGCGAAATGGTCGATGTCGCGGGAGAGCAGCGCCGCGGCCTGCGGGTGCTTCACGGAGACCGCCTGGGCCACGTCGATGAGCACGACCTTTCCCTCGAACAAGAGGATGTTGAACGGAGACAGGTCTCCGTGGACCAGTTTCGCGTCCCGGACCATCCGTCCGATCTGGTCGACGAGGTCGACGTACACCGCGGCCGGGTCGTCGATCTGGGCGTCGCGAAGGCGGGGGGCCCCTCCCTCGTCGTTGCCGATGAAATCCATGACGAGGACATTGCGGAGGTGCCCGTACGGCATCGGGGCGCGGACGTGGGCGTCGGCGAGCCGCCCCAGGATGGTGTGCTCCCGGCGGGTCCAGGCATACACGAGCCCGGCAAAGTCGCGGGTGCTGGTCTCGCGGCGCAGCTCGTCGATCGCGTAAGCCGGAAGGTTGCGGAAGGTCGTGTTGCCGATGCGGTAGACCTTCACCGCGCGGTACTCTTTGCCTGCGGTCGCCCGGAAGACCCCGCCCTCCTTCCCCGTCGCGACCGGGAAGTCGAGCGAATCGAACTGCCCCTGGGTGATGAGACGGGAGACCGTGAGCAGCGTCCGGTGGTCGAAGAACTCGTCCAGGAGTTTACGCTGGGAACTCTCCTTGCGACGGTCCTCGAACCGTTCGCGACGGCTCGGCAGGACGACCTCGGTGGGGCGCGGCACGACCGTCGAGTACTCCTTGGGCCACATAGGTTCCACGCTACCGGGCCGCGGAGGGGCCGGGGGTGCGGCGGGCGTGAACGCTGGTGGCGCGGGTGAAAGCGCGCCTATATCTTTGCTTCCGGGAGTGGAACGGTGGATGACCGACCTCCGCTTCTCTTCCGCGCCTCCGCATGACCGTACCGCGCCCGAGGGCCCGTCGGCGCCACGACCGCCGTTGCTGGGCGCGGTGGGGGAGCGACTCGGTCGCCCCGCCGACTACGACGCGGTGTTCCGAGTCGTCCGTGCCGCGGTCCGCAGCGTGCTTGGCGTGGAGCGTCCCGGTCTTGGTCTGGGCCTCTCCGACCTTCCCCCCCAGTTGGGAGCCTACTGGCAAGTGACCGGCAACCTGATCGTGATGAACGAGGGCCTCGTCGAGGCGATGCGCTCCCACGCCAAGGACCCGCTCGAGCTCAACTCGTTCGTCTACGTCATCCTCGCCCACGAGTACCTGCATTCCCTCGGCTATCTCGATGAGCACGCGGTGCGCGAAGTGACCGCCCATGTGACCCGGACCGCCTTCGGCCCGGACCACCCCGCCACCCGCATGGCCGAGGGAGACCTGTGGCGGATGTTCCCGTTCCTGGCCCATGCCCGCGGCGGCCGCGGTCAGCATTTCAAGGTCGTTTCGCGGTTCGACCTGGACACGACCTCCACCTACATCCGGTAGGTCACCCCCCGGGGGGGTGTCTCTTATCTTTAGTACCGGCCTCGGCCCGACCGGCGGATGGCGGTCATACTGGCCTTCGGCATCATCCTCGTCGTGGCGGGGCTTGTCCTCTTCGGGCTCGAGCTGATCCACCCCGGCGCCCTCCTGCTCATCCCGGGCTCGATCCTGCTCGTCGCGGGAGCGATGTACCTCCTGTTCCCGTTCATCCTCCTGGACACCGTGTACGGACCGGCGGTCATCCTGCTGGCGGTGGTCGTCGCGATCATGGTCGAGATCCCGTACTATCGGTGGGTGGCTCCCCAGCATCGGCCCTTGAGCACGACCTCCATGGGTCTCGTGGGCGAAGTGGGGATCGTCATCTCACCCGTGGACGCGAACTCCCTCCACGGGAAGGTCCGACTGAAGTCCCAGGTCTGGTCCGCGCGATCCGAGGTCCCCATCCCGACCGGGGTCCACGTCCGGGTCATCCATGGCGAAGGCGTCTCCGTCACGGTGCAGCCGGTGGATTCGGGCACTCCGGTGTAGTCGAAAGGTAGGAGCAATAGATGGATCTCACGGGATACTACGTACTCGGCGCGTTCTTGGTGATCGTCGCCTTGATCCTCCTCTGGCGTTCGATGTACCAGATCTCCCCGTACCAGATGGGCGTCGTCACCGTCCTCGGTTCCTACAAGGGGATCAAACAGTCGGGACTGGCGTTCGTCAGCCCGATCGCCCGGGTCATCCTGATCGACCTCCGTACCCAGGTCCTGGAGGTCCCTCGCCAGGAGGTGATCACGAAGGACAACTCGCCCACGAACGTGGACGCGATCATCTACATCAAGGTGGTCGACCCGTCGAAGTCGATCTTCGAGGTCCAGGACTACCACATCGCCACCGTCGCGCTCGCCCAGACGACCCTCCGGTCGATCATCGGCGACATGGAGCTGGACGAGATCCTCTACAACCGGGAGCGGATCAACACCCGGCTCCGGGACATCCTCGACGAGGCGACCGACAAATGGGGGGTCCGCGTCGATGCGGTCGAGATCAAGGAGGTCGACCCGGTCGGCCCCGTCAAGACCGCGATGGAGGAGCAAACCTCCGCCGAACGGCAGCGCCGGGCCGCGGTCCTTCGGGCGGACGGTGAGAAGCGGAGCGCCATCCTGGTCGCCGAGGGGCAGAAGCGATCGCGCATCCTTCAGGCCGAGGGGGTGCGGCAGTCCCAGATCCTCGAGGCCGAGGGCGCCCGGGTCGCGACGATCCTCGAGTCCCAGGGAGAGGCCCAGCGCCTCCGGATCCTCTCGCTCGGAGCCAGCACGCTCGACGCGAAGGCGCTCACGGTCCTTTCGCTGGACACGGTCGCCAAGGTCGGCGACGGCCAGGCGACCAAGATCCTGTTCCCCTTCGAATTCTCTCGCCTCGTGGAGGGCGCGTCCGAGTACCTCGGTTCCGGCCGCCAGGTTCCCGACCGGCAACTGAACTCGCTGGACGACCTGGAAAAACAGATCGGCACGATGGACGACATCCTCGGCCCCATCCCGAAGCAGGAGGAGCTCGTCACCGAGATCAAGTCGATCGAGCAGGAGATCGCCGCGGAGTCCGCCTCCTCCACGGACATGATCACGAACTACGGTGGTTCGAAGACGGCCCGGATCGCCACCCCCGGCCTCCCCGACCCGGTCGACATATCGACCCCCGATTCGGAGGTTCCGGCGACGCCTGCCGCGGCGCCCACGAAGCCTCCGCCCCCAGCGGTGGACCCGCGCCGGCGTCCTCCGGCCGCCCCTTAACCTAGCGGGTCGAGTTCGATCGGTATATCTGCTCGAGCTCCGCGAAGCGGAGACTGCGTAACATGAAACGGCGGAGCGTAGTGGTCGTCGCGAACTGCCGATCGGGCGCGGTCCGACGCAACCGGTGATTGTGGACCAAGCCCGTGCACTGCAGGTAGGCCGCTAGAAGGGGGAATACGAGCAGGTTGAGGATCCGGGCAATCCCCCCGCCCGGGGGCCCCGCCGGTACTGGTTCCGCGACCGGTTCGCTGCGCTTGGCGTAGACATGGGGCAGCTCCTCGCCCATCCAGCTTGCACCTTGGAGCAACGAGCAATAGTACGCATCGCCCCGGAGCATGCGAACTGTGAGCGCCTCCCGGGCCATCAGCAAGCCTCCCGGCCGGGCGTACTCCCGGGTGGCCTCGTCCTCGTCGAGGACGTAATTGAAGCACCAATGAGAGGGCCCAGGGGTATGCGCCCGACGCCGTACGAGTCGATAGTTGGCGAAGGCCAGAAGCAGGAACAGCCACGTTGTTCCCCGATATGTCGTCACGAAGAAGTCCAAGTCATCGTTCGGCGCAGCGAATCCGTAGGCCACCGACCCGCTGACGCCCAGGCACCGAGTGAACCGTGCGGCCGTGCGGAGCGGCGCGCGGACCGCCCATTCCGCCTCCGCGTAGAGCGATTCACTGCGGGAGGCGCGGTCGGCCAGCTCGAGTACCGGGAGGTCGTGAGCGGGGAGAACATGGCTCCCCACCACCCGGCCGGAGTCCGGGTGCCGGTCCACCCAGGAGACCACGCGGTCGGTGGTCCAGGCCGTCCCCGCCGGGAGATGTTCCACCAACTGTCCGAGGGACATCGGAGCCCGGTGCCGCTGGGCGACCTCAAGGAGCACCCTCAGTCGCGCTTCGACGGTGGAGTCGCCTGCCACCGATGGCGGGGACCAACCAGTCGGCGATAGGTCCTCGGTCAACCCACGTTCCATTGGGTTCGCTCCACTACCGTCAGGCCCCCCCCGCCATATCCTTGATTGTGCTCGGAACTGTCCGCCGTCCCTCGACGGTAGCCCGCTTAGATACTGCGCCGCGGCGCGCGCTCGGCCTGGAGCGCCGCGACAATCTCTGGAATCTCATAATCCAGGTTCTCTACCACCTTGTCGCCGACAGGTCGACGCTGCAGGATGAGACCTGCCTTGGACCCGAGGAACAGGTATGACCGGTCCTTCATGTCGACCCCGAAACAGAACCCGTGGTCGGAGAAGAGATACTTGAGGAACAACCGCTCGGAGTAGATCTTCATGCTCGGGCCCCGCAGCCGCGGGTCGAGTCGGCCTCGGGTATTACCGTTCGCGTGCCGGCCGCATGGGGGCCGAATCTACTGTGGTGAATTCTCATTCCGAGGAAGTACTATCCGTTCAAGGGCTACCACCGCCTTCGCTGCTAGTCTCGAGCCATCCATCCCGAACTACCGTCGTGGCACCGCATCACGGGCATCGGATCTTTCGTTCCTCGGAGCTGGTGGCCGGCCCCTTGGAGACGTGGCGCTGCGAGCGGGCGCACTGATTACTCTACCCGGGGAGGACCGCCGCCATCCTATAAGCCCGAACTCCGCCTGAGGGTGGGGTGAACTCGACGAAGAGGTCGGCGGTTCCACCCCCGACGGTGGACGTGCTCATGATCACTTTCAACTCGGCCGCCTACCTTGAATCGTGTCTCTCGGCCCTCCGATCCTACATTCCGATTCACCACCTCATCGTGGTGGACCGGTTCAGCACGGACCGGACGCCCGACATCGCCGCGCGGTTCGGAGCCCAAGTGCACTCCGAGGAGAGCGGCGGGGGGCCAGCTCGCGCACGGGCCCTTTCCATGGCAGACACCGAATATGCCCTGTTTGTGGACAGCGACGTGATCCTTCGCCGCCCCGACTTCTTTTCCCGAGCGTTCGAGCTGCTGCACCGTCCGCGCACGGCGGCGGTCGTCGGTACCGCAAAGGGGCACCCGTTCGAGTACGGACTTCCGCTCGGCCTCACCCTCTTTCGGGTAGACTGGGGCCGCCGGGCCGGAATGGCGACCCAAGGGCAGGGTCAGGAGACCTACAACTTTCGTATGGCCGCTCGCCGTCAGCGATTAAAAGTGCGCTACGTGCCGGAGGCGATGGACCACCGGGGCACATTCCGGAGGGTGCGCACGTGGCCCGAGTGGCAGGGGGCCCAGACCCGGCTGGTGGCCGGCGGAAGCTTGTCCGAAATCGGGTACTCTCTACTCGTGATACTGCTCATCCATCTCAACAGCCGCAGCCTCCGGAACATAGCGTACACACCGATCTTCTGGGTGAAGTTCCTTCGCGGGTACGCCCGCCCCGACCGGTGGCGTCTGATCGACCGTCGAAGCGAGTCGGTAGCGTAGCTCAGCCACCTCGGCGGATCGACGGTTCCATCCCCACGAGGAAGTGATCCCCGAGCCAGCTGAAAGGGAAGCGACGTCCGATGGCGGCGTCCACGGCGTCCAGCGTTCGGAAACGTCGGGCTATCATTTCCACGTACCGGGTCAGATCGGACGGGGGAAGTAGTACCGGGGCTCCCTCGACCGCGACCACCCTGAAATGGTGGGAAAAGATCCGACAGAACTCGGGCACCGAGTAGGCGAACGCATCCACACAGAATCGCGAAGCTTCTACCGCCACGGGGCGACCCCAACGTCCGAAGGCCCTGCGCGGTCGCATCAGTAGGCCGTAGACCCCCATCTCGAACCCGCACCATCGGTTGAACACGCCGGCCACGAAGAGGCCGCCCGGCCGCAAGAGGGCCGCAACGGTCGGGGGCAGGGGAGTGAGGTCGGGTTCGCAGTTGAGCGCACCGTACGTGGAGTAGATCCCGTCGAAGGCACGAGGACCTTCCTGCGCGAGCAGGCGGTCGAGTTCGCCCGCCCGCAGCTTCACCACCCGCAGTCTCGCCTCCAGTCCGCGACCCCGAGCCTTAGTCACGACGGTATCCAGCATCGCTTGGGAGATATCGACCGCCACGATCTCGTGGCCGTCCGCGAGCAGCTCGAGCGTTTCGGTACCGGACCCACACCCGATCTCCAAGAGGCGGCCTGCCGGCGGCAGGTGCCTGCGCATGAACGCGACGGACCGGTCCCTGAGTAGTCGGTTGATTCGATTGCCCAGGATGTGGCGGTCGTAGTCTGCCGCGATGGAATCGAACTCGGCCTCGAGCCATTCGAAGTAGGCTGTTGCGCCGGTTCCGCCCTGAGCCACAGACCCCAAGACAACCTCGACGACCCGCCCGGCCGGACGAAACCAACGAGCGACTTGATCGGCACCGTACTTTTCGGTGAACCGGTCGAGCACCGCCGCCCGGTGGAGACTCTCCGCGACCAGCCGGCAGCCCCCGGCGTGCGCACCCTCGGGGAGTTCCAACTCTGCGCGTCCGGTTCGGAGGATCTCGACTGCCCATCGCGCAGCGCCGTACTGGGCTACGAGCCACACACGCGGGCCCTCGCGGACATAGGCGAGCGGCACCAGGCCGGTCGAGGTGCGAAGGCGTAGGGGCTCGAGATTCGCTTGGGTCTTCATTCGGTCCGACCTTTTTTCACGAAGGGCCTGCATCCCCGGGTGGGCTTTAACGCGCCGTCCCGGGACCACTGACGTCGGCGTTCCTAAATTGCGAAGGCCTCCTGGTGGTGGGCGTGGCGGACGTACCCCCCGAATCTTCTGAGCGAGCAACGGCGGTCGAACGTCGCATCCTTTCACTCCTCATGGACGCCGCAGACCTAACCATGACGCTCGAGGTCGGCACTGGAGAAGGTCGGCTTACTCCACTCTTAGCGGCACGTTCCTCGACCACGGTGGGGATTGACCTGGAGGCGAGTCGACTCCGTTCTGTGCGCACGTCGATGGGACCGGCCAGCCTTGCAATCCACTTCGCCAGAGCTGACGCGAACCGGCTCCCCTTCGCGGACGCCGCATTCTCGACCGTCGTCCTAATCCGGATTGTCCACCGATTCGTAGATCCGTTGAGGGCGTTTCGAGAGATGCGGCGGGTGATTAGGCCGAACGGGACTCTGATCCTTTCGGCCGTCACCCGGCCCAGCGCCGGTACGCTCGCGTGGGATGTGGGGGCTTCATTGCACGGCTCGGCCCTGGCAAGCCGGATTACGTTCATGCGGGAGAATCCCGCCGTCGTTCGAACGCACGCTCAACCGGGATACCTCTGGACCCTCGCCCGGCTGCGGGAAATCTTGTCCGAGGCTGGGTTTGTCGTTCTGACGACTTGGGCGACTGGGTGGGAGGATCTCCCCGTGCTGCGAAACCTCCCGCTCCCGTACCTCCAGGGCTTGACCAACGCCTGGGGCCGAGCCCCACTGGCCCCGCGTTACCTGCTCGCGGCCGCGCCATCACCCGTCTAGTCTTTGCTCGATCGGTGTTCGTTGTTGGAAGGGGTCTTCGGGGTGAGAGGACGTCCTCCGCCCTTTGGAACGGGAGAACTACCTTTGTAGGGGACCGGTGGTGGGTCGAGGGGGTTCAGAAGTGGTTTCAATCCGAACGGAGCGGAAGGGTAGCGTCCTCGCCATCGTGATTGATCGCCCCGGGCGCCTCAATGCACTCGACGTGCCGTCGATGCAGGAACTCCGCCGAGTGCTCCAGGCCGCTTCCGTCGACCTGAAGGTACGATGCGTCCTACTCACCGGGGCCGGAACGGCGTTCTGCGCCGGCGGAGACGTGGCCACGATGGAGGAACACCGTGTCCGCGGTGATCTTCCCCAGCTGTTCCATGAGCTCACCGGAGAGCAGGAGACCTCGGTCCGAGAGATCCTGACGATGCGAAAGCCGGTCGTGGTCGCCCTTCCGGGGGTGGCGGCCGGCGGCGGACTCTCGTTGGCCCTGGCGGCCGACTGGCGGATCGCGTCCGAGACCGCGGTCCTCGTTCCGGCGTTCCCCTCGCTGGGTGCGGTCCCCGACGGGGGACTCACCTACTTCCTCCCCCACTTCCTCGGGATCGGCCTCGCCCAGGAACTCCTGTTCACGAACGCGCGGGTAGCCGCCGACCGCGCCCGGGAGCTCGGACTGGTCCACGAGGTCGTTCCCGCGGACCAACTGATGAACCGGGCGTGGGCTCGGGCCGAGGAGCTTGCCCTCGGACCGACGCGGGCGTACGGCTGGATGAAGCGACTGATGGTCTCGGCATTCAGCGCCAGCCTCGAGACCCAGCTCGCGCTCGAACGCCGTGGGATGGTCGACGCCGCGGAACACTCCGAGCTCCCCGAGGGGATCCGGGCGTTCCGGGAGAAACGTTCCCCCAAGTTCCCCGCTCCCGACGGGTCCACCTAGTCCGCGAGGGCCTGGCTCGGGACCTGGGGCACCATAGGGCGCCGGAGCACCCCCTACGGGTCGCCCGCAGGCGCGGTCGTCCACGGACGCCGCAAGAACCCTTCGAGCCGTTCGCGCACCGTGGGCCACTCGGTGCCGAGGATACTGTAGTACTTCGAGGTCCGATAATCGCCGTTCGGGAATCGGTAGTGGTCCCTCCGTTCGCCTTCGTAGACCGCACCCAGACGCTCGATCGCGCGTTGGGAGCGGTCGTTCCGCAGGTCCGTCTTGAGCTGGACGCGGTGCGCATGTTCCGTCTCAAACGCGTAGCGGAAGAGGAGCAGTTTGAGCTCGGTGTTCACGGGGGTGCGCCACACGCCCGGATGCAGCCACGTCCCGACCTCTACCCACCGGTTCTCCCGGTCGATGTCCAGGTACCGGGCGACACCACAGATCCGGTCGTCGTCCTGCCGCTGGACGACGAAGGCAAGGACATGGCCGGCGTCTTGCAGCGAAAGCAGGTCGTCGACCAGGCCTGCCATTCCCTCCGGGGTATCCCCGTGGCGGATCCTCAGCCAGGTCCAGATCTCCGGGGCGGCCCCCACCCGGGTGAGCTCGGGTAGGTGGAATCGCTCGAGGGGCACGAGCCGAATCGTCTGCCCCATAAGGCGGACGGGGGGCCGGAATCGAATCGGCGGAGGTTCTACCCGAGGGCGGGCGGCGGGGATCGGTTCGGGCAAGAACGCGGGTGCCGGGCCGCCGTCGGGCGATTGAGCCGACCAAGGTCGATCGAGTCGAGCGGTCAAGCGGGCCCGCACCGCCGGCCATTCATCCTCGAGGATGCTGAAGTAGCAGGACGTACGGAACGAACCGTCCGGCAGGAGGACGTCCTCGCGAAGTCGGGCTTCTCGCAACGCCCCCAACCCCTCGATGGCGCGCTGGGATCGGAGGTTGCGGAGGTCGGTCTGGAGCTGGACCCGATGGATACCCGCCTCCTCGAATGCGTACCGGAGCATGAGGAACTTCGCCTCGGTGTTTACCGCCGTACGCCAGAATGCGCGGTGAAGCCACGTTCCGCCGATCTCGACTCCCCGGCTGGCCCGGTCGAGGCGAAGGAACGAGGTCATCCCGATCGGCGCCCCCGTCGAGCGCAGGACGGTCGCGAACGGGAGGTCGGGCCCCACTTCGCCCGTTCGGAACCACCGGCGGATCCACGCCGCGGCCTCCTCCGGTGTGGGGCCGGGGGGTGCGCGAAGGAACTGGACGGTCGGCCAATCCAGAAGCCCGGGAACGAGTCCTGGAAGGTGCTCCTCCATCAACGGATGCAGCTCGACGTGGCGTCCGATGAGGCGGAGCGAGGAGGGAAAGGATGCGTCGGACACGGCGGTCCGACGCCCTCCGGAAGATAACCCCAACGTGGAGTTCTTTCGAGGGAGATTCCC
>Ga0187871_10002982_pt1 | contig 13347 bp, 10 predicted proteins | sample June2016WEW_16_1_FD_132988 | JGI IMG/M metagenome (GOLD analysis project Ga0187871, IMG submission 132988) | Peatland microbial communities from SPRUCE experiment site at the Marcell Experimental Forest, Minnesota, USA - June2016WEW_16_10 | ecosystem: Environmental > Terrestrial > Soil >... | reverse complement strand
CCATTGCGCCCGCGTGACGTAAATCGCCCGCACACTCCCTTCCGGCGGCAGGTGCTTTTTCAAACGGTCCAGATGCGTCTCCTGCCGGGCGAACGAGACGCAGGCCCGCACATAAACGCTGAACTGCACCATTTGATAGCCGTCATCCAGCAGGTAATTGCGGAAATCAGTCGCCTTTTTCCGCTGCGCTTTGGTGCCAACCGGGAGATCAAATGCGACAATCAGCCAGCCCATTTTGAATTTTTCGGTGTCCACGGTTTGTAATAGCGCGGCTGGTTGTCCACCACCGCGCGACGAAAGCCCCGCACCACGCCTTCAATCACGCCCTGAATTTCCAGCGTCAAGTCGAGGTATTCCACCTTTTCCAGCGGAAAACCCGTCACCCATTTGCGAAATTCCTTCGTCACTTCCCATTCCCTGCGATTGGGGTGGTCTCTGTGTATGGGCATGCCCAAGAATTCTGCTCTGCGTGGAATCCCAGATCCTCTGCGATTCGTGCCTTTCGGATTAAGCCGGGCGTGATTGGAATTCGACGGCCATTTTCGTCGCGCTCATTCTCAAGCAGTTTTGCCAGTTTTTCTGAAACGCGCCGATGTTGGCCTAGCTATACATAAAAGTGGCAGCGGCGTCTCGCCGCTGTTTGCCCGCCTGAGCAGAAAGTCGCAGCGGCGGGACGCCGCTGCCACACTGGGTTATGTCTAGTCATTTCAGGGACACTACACCAGGCAAATTTTGCCGCTATCTCGTAGCAGCCGTTGTCGGGTCCGCCACCGGCCTGGGCCGCCCCCGTGTAGCGGCTTGTAGCGGGTGTGTAGCGGGTCGAATAGCCCCGTTTCTCATAGGTAATGTAGCGGTGTAGCGGGTGTTACGCCGGTTTCCCCCCGGCGCATTGAAGCGTTGCAGGCCGGGATGGTCAGCCGCCTGCGTCCCAGGTGGAGATTCTTGTCCTGCGCGAAACGGAGTGTTGGAAGGATGGAGTGTTGGAGGGATGAGTCTTTCCATCACGCCGCCGCGCAATCCACGTTGACTTTCAGGGATTTGCGCCTTACCTCATGGGGCAAACCTGAAAACAACAGGCGCGCACTTTGACTCTTATGAGAATGACATTCCATAGCCCCATGTTTCTCCCCGCTCTTGTTCTGCTCTCCACCGGCGCGTGGGCGGCGGCGCAGACCAACCCGCCGGCCACCGATTGGGTGGACCCGGCCACCGGCCACCGCATTATCCGGCTCTCGACCGAAGCCGGGAGCGGCACGCTCTATTTTCACAATAACTCCTACACGCCGGAAGGGGACAAGTTGATCTTCAACACGCCCAGCGGGGTGGCGGCGATGGACATCACCAAGCTGGGCGTCCAGCCGCCGAAGTTCGAGATCGTCACGCGCGGCGGCGGCGCGAACATGGCGCGCCGGTCGCGCGAGGTGTATGTCACCGCCGGGGGACGCGGCGGCGGCGCGGGTGGACGCGGCGGCGGCGGCGTTATGGCCGTCAATGTGGACACCAAACAGGAGCGGTTGATCACCAATGCGGTGAGCACGACGATCAGTTGCGACGAGTCGTTCGGTTACATCTTGCTGCGCGGCGAGGCTGCGATTGACCCGACGGGCAAGACTGTCAAGCCGGCGGCGCGCCCTTATGTTCCGCAGCTCCAGCGCATGTTCCCCGGCAAGAAGCTGGAAGATCTGACGCCCGATCAGCAATACTCCGTGCAGAAAGAAGAAGGGCTGGCGCGCGGGACGCTCGACCCGTCGCCCGCCGCCTATACCTTCATCAATCTCAAGACGGGCGAACGGAAGACCGGCGGCTACCAGTTCGGCAACCCGGATCATCAGCAGTTTAATCCGACCGATCCGAACCTTCTGCTCTACGCGCACGAAGGCACTTGGCACGAGGTGGACCGCACTTGGACCATCCGCACCGACGGCACGGACATGAAGCTGATCCACAAGCGGACGATGGACATGGAGATCAACGGGCACGAGTGGTGGAGTTTCGACGGCAAGACGGTTTGGTTCGACCTCCAAACCCCGCGCAGCGAGGACTTCTGGATCGGCGGCGTCAATATCGAGACCGGCAAGGAAACGCGCTATCACATCACGCGCGACACCTGGGGCGTCCACTTCAACAGTTCGCGCGACGACACGCTCTTCTCCAGCGACGGCGGGGACCCTTCGCAAGTCGCCTATTCGACCAACGGCATGTGGATCAACCTCTTCCGCGTGCAGCCGGATGGAACTCTTGCGCACGAGAGACTGGCGAACATGGCCAAACACAATTACGTCACTGGTGGCGGCCGGGGCGGCGTGGAGCCGAACGCTTCGATCACGCCGGACAAGAAGTGGGTCATCTTCACGGGGCAATTCGCGCCCGGCCAGCGGCATGTCTATGCCGTCGAAATCGCCAAAAGCCGGTAGTGACGGCGCTGCGGAGGAACCCGGAAAGGACGAAAGGGACGCAAGGGACGAATGGGACGGATGGCACAAGTGGTTTCTCCCAATATGTTGCGGTTCCTTGGCACAATGAACTGCATTTGGTGGTTGGAGTCCCCTGCGGAGCCACCTCAGCCCAAGACGGCTCGGCTGGAGCCTCGCCCTACCCCGCTTTGCCCGGCCTCAGCGAGGCATTTGCTCAACCAAGAATTTCCTCATTGCATTCCGCGCGCTTGCCTTAATCACAGTTCCGCCTACGCTATTGCCCATGAATAAATTTACCCGTTCCGCATTGCTCTCCTTGTGCTGTGTCACCATCTTCGTGCTGCTGCCCCTGGGCGGCGCCAGGGCGCAAGCGCCGGCGTCTCAACCGGCGGACTTTGACGCACGAGCCAAGCAAGTCGTCGCCCAGATGACGCTGGACGAGAAGATCGCCCAGTTGCACGGAATCCGCGATGCCAACAACTACCGCGTCGTGCCAGGCCTGCCGCGCCTGGGCATTCCCGCGCTCACCGTGGCCAACGGGCCGGCGGGCGTCGGCCCCGCGGGACCGGGACACGAAGGCAAAGCGACCGCCCTGCCGGCCCCCATCGCGCTCGCCGCAACCTGGGATGTCGAGGCCGCCCGAACTCATGGCGATGTCGCCGGGGGCGAAGCCGTCCTGCTGGGGAATTTGTTGATTGAGTCCCCGGATATCAACATCGCCCGCACGCCGCACAATGGCCGCACCTTTGAAAGTTTCGGCGAAGACCCGTTTCTGTCCGGCCGTTTGGCGGCTGCCTATGTCCAGGGAGTTCAGAGCCACCCGATTATCGCCAACGTCAAGCATTTTGCCGGCAATAATCAGGAGCAAAATCGGATGAGGGTCAGCGATGCCATTGATGAACGCACGTTGCGCGAGTTGTACTTGCCGGCGTTCGAGGCGGCAATCGTGGAAGGCCACAGCGCATCCCTGATGGGCGCTTACAACAAGGTCAACGGCGCTTACTGTTGCGAAAACGATGTCCTGCTCAACCAGATTCTCAAGGGCGATTGGAAGTTCACCGGATTCGTCACTTCGGATTTCGGCGCTGTCCATAGCACGGTGCCTTCGGCGAAAGCCGGGCTGGATTTGGAAATGCCGACCGGCATTTATTTTGGCGACGCCCTCAAGGCGGCCGTGACAAGCGGGGAGGTCCCGGTGTCGCTGTTGGATGAAAAGCTGGTGCGCCGCTTCAGAACCATGATGAGCCGCGGGGTTTGGGACCAGCCGCCCGCGCGCGGGCCGATCCCGCCGGAACACGCGGACATCGCCCTGAAACTGGGCGCGGAAGGCATCGTGCTGTTGAAGAATGACGGCGGCCTGCTTCCGCTCAAGGCCGGCGCGCTTCATTCCATCGCAGTCCTCGGCCCCTTCGCGACCAATGCCGTGACCGGCGGCGGCGGCAGTTCGCATGTCAGCCCCATCCTCACGGTGGCTCCCGTCGCAGGCATTCAGAAACTGGCCGGCAATGATGTCAAAATCACCGAAGACACCAGCGCAAACGCGGCCACCGCTGCTGCTGCCGCCAAAGCTGCCGATGTCGCCATTCTGATGCTGGGTGACCGCCAGTCGGAAGGCAGCGACCACCCCATCGCCTTGAGCGATGCTCAGAACGCGCTGGCCGCCGCCGTGCTGGCAGCCAATCCGCATACCATCGTGGTGCTCAAGAGCGGCGGGCCTTTGTTGATGCCGTGGGCCGACAAGGCGCCGGCGATACTGGAAGCCTGGTATCCGGGAGAGCAAGATGGGGCGGCGGTCGCGGCGGTGCTGTTCGGCGCGGTCAACCCGTCGGGCAAACTGCCCATCACCTTCCCCAAACAAGACGCCGATTTGCCGCTGCAAACCGCCGCCCAATATCCCGGCGTGGACAATGTCGCCCAGTACTCCGAAGGACTGCTGGTGGGCTACCGTTGGTACGATGCCAAGAAGATTGAGCCTTTGTTTGCCTTCGGCCACGGCCTTTCCTATACCACCTTCGCCTACAAAAACCTAAAGGCATCCCCGCCGACTGAGTCCAAGATGGCGGCGGTGGAGTTCGACCTCGCCAATACCGGCAGTCGCGCCGGGGCGGAGGTGGCGCAACTCTATGTTGGGCTGCCGTCCCTGCCGAACGTTCCGCAGCCGCCGCGTCAACTAAAAGGATTCCGCCGCGTCGAATTGGACGCCGGCGAAACGACGCATGTGATCCTCACCCTCGATGCCCGCGCGCTGTCCTATTGGGATGCCGCGTCTCACGGCTGGAAAGTCGCGCCCGGCGCCTACACCGTCTGGGTAGGTTCATCCTCCCGCGATCTCCGCCTGACCCAAACATTCGATGTGAAATGAGCAGCCCTGATGAATATCCATCCATCCGCGTGGCGCGGATATTTTGTAGTCTTTTGAGGACAGCGTCTCCGAGGAAGAAGGGGTAGAAGTCGATGAATCGGAATAAATGACCAACGCGGAATGACGAGCATGAAGCCCCCAGCTATTATGACAAACGAAATGCGACTTCAGGCAATTCTTGATAGAAAAAGCAGCGAAGGGGTTCTTTTACAGAATGTTATGGAATTGGACTCACTTTCTGAAGATGCAGATTTCTGGATAAGCATCGTGAGTGATCGGAGTTATAGCGCATCCCACAGGCGTATTGCGACCGTCCAATACTTCGTTCGCCATATGTTCTATAGAAAAGCATGGGAGATTAACCTGAGCGCAATGAAGCTGCAACCTTCTGAGTGCCGTCCAGAGGTCATGCGCATGGTAGCTGGTGTGGTACTTGTCAGTCATGAACTTGATGAAGTGCTTCTTCGCGTTTATTTTATATTTAGTGAAATTGATTGGTTATGTGTTTATCTCTCGCTATTTCCCAATGCGGAAGACTCCTTATTACTCCATGCAATATCAGGAACGAAGAAGAATTGCAGTTTTGTAATTATGGATGTCGCTGTAGGCGAGCATTTGCACTCCGGGGCTTCCATTCTCTGGCAGAGATGGCAGCGGCGTCAGGTTTATACATGCCAAGACACGGGTAGGCCACCAGTAGTATGGCGCGACCCACCCTATTGAGTCCCGCTTAAATAGTGGGTATGTTTACTGAACGGTGGGAAATCGGGGTCAAATCTGGTGCAGACAGCTCCCTGCAGCCTTCCCGTTCGCGTTCGGAGTATTCTAACTCGAATTTGCGGCGGTCATAGACCGCCGCTACAGTGCAAGCTCGAACTGGAAATGTTTTTACTCTGATGCGGCGCGCTTCCGGTATTCGTCCAGCATCGCCGCGGTGGCTGTGGTGCCTAGACGGGTCGCACCGAGGTCGCGGGCGAGGATCAAGGTGTCGAGGTCGCGCACGCCACCGGCGGCTTTCACCTGCACCTTCGGCGAACAGGTCGCTCGCATCAGTCTCAGGTCCTCCGCGGTCGCGCCCCTGTAACTGTATTTTCCGTCGGTCCCTTTGACGAAGCCGTAGCCGGTGGAGGTCTTGACCCAATCGGCGCCGGCCCGCTCGCTGATCTGGCAGAGCTTGCGCTTGAAGTCGCTGTTGCTCAGGCCGGCGCCGCCCTGGCCCAGATAATCATTCTCGAAGATGACTTTTGTCTTCGCGCCGTGCGCATGCGCCTCGTCGCAAACAGCTTTGATGTCGCGCTCGACATAGTTCCAGTCGCCACTCAATGCCTTGCCAATGTTGATAACCATGTCAACCTCGACAGCTCCGTCTTTGCAGGCCAGCTCAGTTTCATACCGTTTCGCTTCGGTTACACTGTTGCCATGCGGGAACCCGATGACACAGCCAACCAAAACGTCCGTGCCTCTGAGCAACTCCGCGGCGCGCCGGACGGCGTAAGGTTTGACGCAAACGGATGCCACGGCGTAATTGGCCGCAACCTTGCAGCCGTCCTCCAACTCCGTGTCCGTCAGCGTCGGATGCAGGAGGGAGTAATCAATCATTTTGGCGAGTTGTTCGTAAGTGTATTTCATGTTGACTCAGGCGGCAGTCAGCGGGGGCGGTTCATGGACTGGGAGATGAGGCTGGGGGCGGAGCGGGAACGGCGGATCAATAACAGGAACAGAATCGCGGCTATGGCCAACAGGGAAATGGCGGCGGCCAATAACGCGCGGTGGTTCGCAGGAGCGGGCGCCGCCACGGCCCCGGTGGCCAATTGCGGATTGCGGATTGCGGATTGCGGATTGCTTTCCACGGTAGGGCGAGACTCCGTCGAGCCGTGACTGGATTGCGGATTTTGAACAGAAGCAAACGAAGGCAACGAAGGGGGAAGCTGTTTTCCTTCGTTACCTTTGTTGGCTTCTGTTGTCTCTTTTTCATTAGATTGCGGATTGGCCGAAGTTCGGCTTCCCATTGCGGATTGCGGATTGGTCGGCGCATTGGGCGGGGCGGCGATGGGGGGTGGAGTTTGGACCGGCACTGGCGCGGGCTGTGCTTGCGCTGGCGCTGGTTGGATGGGCGGGGTTGGGGCGGGCTGGACTACGGCGGCGCTCTCCCGAGCGCCGCTACGATTTTCGGACGGGAGGACTGGTTCTGTTTTTTCCGGCGTGACGGGTTCCACCGTGGCGGGCGCCGCGACGGGCGGCGGGTTGGTTGCCGGCAATGGTTCGGGTTTCAGGACAATTTCACGGCGAGGCGGCTCGGGTGGTTGGGGCACAACGACGGCCGGAGGCGGAAAATTTGTCGCGCCGGCCACGGTTGGAACGGCGTTGGTCTGGGCCGTTTTGAAGTAATCGGCAGTCGGCGGCAGCGAGGCGGAGGAAGGTGTCCTGACCCGATAGTCGAAGATCTTCCCGTCGCGCGCCGCCAGGGCGGTCACGAAAGGGACGTTGTCGGCCCGCGTCTGGCGTCCAAACTCCCGTTGCAGGTCGTTGATGTCCTGGTCGAACCCGGTCCCCTGCATGGTTTCCGATCCGTCAAATATAAATATGAGGGTGACGACGCGCGATTGTTCGGCAAGCTGGAGGGCGGCAGGCAGGACCTTTTCCAGATGGGGCTTCGCCTGGTAACGCGGCGCCGCCAGGCAATTGGACACGGTTTGGAGGATGGCGCTCTTTTTTTGGTTCGACCAGACTTGCATGGGGAAGCCGGTGTGAAGCTGGTCGTCGTAGGTCCAGATGCCAAAGGTGTCGCCGTCGCGCATCTGCCCCTGCATGCCGGAGTTGAGGAGCCCGAAGACGGCTTCCTGGATGCCATTGGTCATGCGGCGCATGGCGGAGGAGGTGTTGATGATGAACAAGAACCGGTTCCCGGTCTGCGGCGGCGCCTGGGCGGAAGCGGAAAATGCAAAGTGCAGGACGAAAAATGCAAAAACAAATTTGAACAGAAGGCAACGAAGGACGGAAGCCAGTCGGCTAGAACGCCGACTGGGAGTGGGTAGCACGGGCGACCCGCCCGTCCCGCCGGGCCACTGGCCCGGCGCAAGGTCGAATGCGACTCTTGGCAATGGCACTGCTGGACGAGTAAAGGCGGTCACTCCCGATTCCGGCCGGCGAGTCGCCGAGCGGGACAGGCGGGTCGCCTGTGCCACCCAGCCGAAGGCAAGCCGAGTGTCTTTGTTCTTCTGTTCAAAATTCATGGTCGTGATTTTATGTTCTTCTTCCATCAACAAGTATGCGCAGCAAGGCCATGCGGCAATCTAACGCCGCCGCGCGCGGGAAACAATGCCCAATGTCAGGGTGCATTCACTTCCTTGGTTCCTCTTCCTCATAATCCTAATCATAATCTTAATCTCGATTACCCGTATTCCCGACTTCAATTCCCCGGCGCGGCCTGTTGCTGGCCGACATGGTTCAAGTCAGAAAAATCGGGTCACAGAATAATCTGAAAATCGTTTTTTTCTACTCAATCGAAGCTTTGCCACTAATGTAAGCTGATGGCAGGACGCCAACCGATGCGCGCTTCCAAGATCTAAATAGTGGTGAAATTGTTAGATTATAGACATATTTAAATTGGTTAGCGAATTACTATATTCTGAAATGTATTCCTGGCTGAATTATTCGGATTATATTTCGTGGCGATATAGCGTAATACATGTTTCGTAACTGTATCAAAATGTGATTGAGCAGGCGCTTGGCTGCCGGCCTCTCCGGCGCCCACCGCAACAGAACCGGGATTTGGCCCTGCCCTCGGATTAGGCCGCTTCCAAGGAATCCGAAAGGGACGAAAGGGACCCGAGGGACGAAAGGGACGCACGAGGCAAGAAGTGACCGGGATGCCGTGGGTAATCTCATAACTCCCATCACTCCGATAATTCCCATTTGTCCTATTTCCCGCACCCGCCATTTGCTGGGGCGCCTTGCTTGAGCCAGACCATAAGAATGCCGATGTCCGATGGCGAAACGCCGGAGATTCGTGAGGCCTGGCCCAGTGTGCCAGGCTGGATTTTTGCCAGCTTTTGCCGCGCCTCGGTCCGCAGACTCGGCACTTTGTTGTAATCCATCCAGGTCGGAATTTGTTTGTCCTCCAAGCTCTTGAATTTGGCCACTTCGATTTCCTGGCGGGCAATGTAGCCTTCGTACTTGAGAAAGATCTCCACCTGCTGTATGACCTCCTCCGGCAATCCGGCATCCCGATTCGGGAGATTGGCGTAGGTCATTTCCGGTCGCCGCAGCAATTGGGCCAGCGTATCGGCGCCGGCGCGTGTCTTTTCCAGGCGCGCCAACTCGCTCTCGATGGCAGCCCGCTTGGCTTCCAACTTTCGGGCATTACGGGCCGGCAGCAGGCCGATCTCATGCCCCAACCTCCCCAGGCGCAAATCCGCGTTGTCCTGCCGCAGCAGCAAACGATACTCCGCGCGCGACGTGAACATCCGATACGGCTCGGTCGTCCCTTTCGTGACCAAGTCGTCAATCAGGACGCCAATATAAGCTTCGTTGCGCCGGAGAATGACAGGCGCTTTTTTCCGCACTCTCTGGACAGCGTTGATGCCGGCCATCAGCCCTTGCGCCCCGGCTTCCTCGTAGCCGGAGGTTCCATTGATCTGGCCTGCCAGAAACAGATTCCGGCAAACCTTCGTTTCCAGGGATGGATGGAGCTGGGTCGGGAAGGCGAAGTCATATTCCACCGCATAAGCGGGGCGCATGATTTCGGCGTGTTCGCATCCGATAATCGTGCGAACCATCTCCATTTGAATATCAAAGGGCAGGCAGGTCGAAAAGCCATTGACGTAGATTTCGTCGGTGGCGATTCCTTCCGGTTCGAGGAAAAGCTGCTGGCGTTCCTTCTCAGGGAATTTGACGATCTTATCCTCAATGGACGGGCAATAACGCGGGCCGATTCCCTCGATCACGCCCGAATACATGGGCGACTTATGGAGGTTGGCGCGTATGATGTTGGCGGTGGCCTCGGTGGTATAAGTAATATAGCAAGGAAGCTGCCCGTGGATATGATCCAAAATTGAGCCGGGCGGGTAGTGGCGGATTGCGGATTGGTGGGCGGCGGGAGGTTGGAGTAATGGAGTGATGGAGTAATGGGGTGAACAGGCATCTGATATAGCGGCGGCAATCGAGGGTTCGCCGGATTGTTCCATGTGGAACAAATCGTCTTTCCAGTAGGAAAAATAGGGGACCGGCTCGTCGCCAGGCTGAATTTCCGTCTTGGAAAAATCTATGCTCCGGCGCAGCAAACGTGGCGGAGTTCCAGTCTTGAGACGGCCCAATTCCAAACCCAGTTCCTTCAGCGAACCGGAAAGGCTCATCGCCGCGCCTTCGCCCGCCCGGCCGCCTGCCTGCTGATTTTGCCCAATGTGCATTAGTCCGCGCAAAAATGTGCCCGTCGTTACCACCACTGTCGTGCCGTGATATTGCACTTCCATGGTCGTTTGCACGCCAAAGGCAACGCCGTCGCGATGCAGAATTCTTGTCGCCTGCCCCTGCTTCACATCCAGATTCTCCTCGCGTTCGCAAATCCACTTCAGCCGGAATTGATAGGCCTTTTTGTCGCACTGCGCGCGCGGGGCCCAAACGGACGGCCCGCGCTTGGTATTGAGCATGCGAAATTGCAGGCCGGTCATGTCGGTCGCTTTGCCCATCTCGCCGCCCATCGCATCAATCTCGCGGGCCAGGTGCCCTTTGGCTAATCCGCCGATGGCCGGGTTGCACGACATCTGGCTGATCGTGTCGGCGTTTATAGTCAACAATAGCGTCTGGCAGCCCATCCGCGCCGCTGCCAACGCCGCTTCAACGCCAGCATGACCGGCCCCTATGACAATGACGTCATAGCTCTTTGGATAAACGAACATGGTCAGTTGCGTTCTCTTCCACTGCCGGGGTATCTGTCAAAGGGGCGGGAGCGCCCTTTCTTGCGCGTCGGCAATCATGGGGTGTGGTGGACGTCGTGTAGATCGTGGATCTGGTGGACGTCGCTGATGGTGGCTCGAGCCGTAGGCTCGACGCTACACGACTGGATCTGATAGGTGGCGTCAAACGGGGTTGTCCCGGCGGTCTTTTGCACCTTGTGTGCGGCGTTGGCGGAGAGATGCTCGCAGATTTTGAAGATCGTCTCCAATTCCCGGCTGCCAATGGCAGCGCCGATCTGGGCGACCGTCAAGGCGGTTTGCTTTTGATTTAGCAGCTCTACTATCTTTAGTTGCAAAGATATAATCGCCCCGGCGGCTTTCTTGCCCCCCTCAACCCCAGGCTGATGATATGCGTTGATGTTGACCAGTGACGCATAGAAACCCACCGCCCGCTCATACAGCGCGATCAAAACCCCGACCGAAAACGGCGAAACGTCCTGTATCGTTATAGTAACCGATTCCCGGCCTTTTTCATGCAAAGCCTGGCGTGTTCCGAGCATAAAACCCTGTAAAAAGTCCCCGGATGTCACATTATCTTGGACGAAAAATGGAGTGCCAGCCCGGTCCAACGATACCTCAATGAACGTCGCGAAGAAATTATTGGGGCCGTCTCGGAGTTGCTGAACGTAGGCGTGTTGGTCGGTGGAACCCTTATTTCCATAGACAACGATGCCCTGATGAACAACTGTATCGTTACAGTCACGCGCTTTTCCCAGTGATTCCATGACTAATTGCTGTAAATAACGTGACAGTAACTCCAAACGATCTTTGTAGGGCAAAATGACCATATTTTTCGACCCCTTGCCCTTCCCGGCATGATACCACATCAGGGCAAGTTGGGCTGCGGGATTAACCTCAACGTTACTTACTCGCGTAATTTGGTCGCATTCCCTGGCACCCCTGAGAAATGCGTCAATATCAAACCCTTGCAGTGCCATCGGCAACAGGCCCACATCCGACGTCTCACTGGTCCGTCCGCCAATCCAGTCCCACATCGGGAACCGCGCCAGCCAGTGATTGGCCGCCGCGAACTTGTCCAAATTGCTGTCCACCCCGGTCACGGCCACGGCATGCCGGCCAAAATCCAAACCGGCCCGCTGATAAGCCGCGCCGGCTTCCAACATGCCATTGCGAGTCTCCTGCGTGCTCCCGGATTTCGATATGACCACACACAATGTTTCCCCAAGCTGCCCGTCCAGGCGGGACAACACCTTGTCCATGCCGTCCGGGTCCGTATTATCGAAGAAATAAACGGCCAATTTATCCGCGCCCGGCTGGCTGAGGGCGTTGGCGACGAACTGCGGCCCCAACGCCGAGCCGCCGATGCCGATGACCAGAAGATTCTTGAACGGCCCCCGCTCGCCGCGAATCGCGCCGGCATGAACCTGCCGCGCAAAATCCTTGACGGCCAGGAGCGCGCGCTCGATTTCCTGGCGGATGCCGGCCGTCGGGGCCAGCGCGGGATTTCTCAGCCAGTAATGGCCGACCATTCGTTTTTCATCCGGGTTGGCGATGGCGCCGCGTTCCAGGTCGTTCATGGCGGCGAACGCCTTTTGCATTCGGGCCTCCATCGCGTCGAAAAAATCATCCGGGAAATTCATCCGGCTCAAGTCCAGAGCCAGGCCGAGGGCGGGGTATTGGGAGAAATACTTTTGATATCGTTCCCAAAGCAATTCGGGTTTCGTCGTCATAGCGCCCCAAAGGTAACGGTAGGGCGAGACTCTGTCGAGCCGTGATTCGATTGCGGATTGCGGATTGCGGATTTCTCCTGCCGGCAGGGCGAGGCTCCAGCCGGGCCGTGATTCGATCTGCCCTCCGACTTACGACCTGATGCCTGAAAAAGAGGCCCTATTCGGGCAGAACCAGCGGGATGATCTCCCGGCCATGCCGCCGGTAGACGGTAAAATCCCCGCGGTCAATCGTCACGATCCTGCAATCCTTCGTCTGTTCGCTCATATACACGAGACAGGCGTCCGCAAAGTCCATCGGACGGTCGGCGTATTTCGTGACTAACTCGCGCAGACGCGGCGATGCTGCGTGCGTGTCAAACCGCGATACCAACAAGCCTCGCTCTACCGCCTCCAGGAGCTTCTCCGGTGAGCGCAGGAAGTGCGCCGCTTCAGTCAATACCGCGTCGCAGGTGAATAGCGGATACGGAAGGGAACGGATGAGCTTCGCCGCCCACGGAGTGAAAGGATCATTGTCCTGCGGCCGGCGGAATGCTGCCACCAGCGGCCCGGTATCCACGATGTACATCATGCGCGCTTGGCCCTCATTGCCTTGCGGACATTCTCATTGGTCGCAGGCGGCGCGTCCGCCTTCACGCTGCCCAGCAAATCGTCCCACGGAGAGACATGACTGGCCTGCACGGCCTGCACTCGTTGTCGCACAGCCTTGCGGGCGAACTCGCTGAGGCCTTCGCCGACATCCTGCGCCACCTTTTGCCAAACGTCCTTCTCGCGCCCTGGAATCCTGACTGTCAGTGTGTCACTCATGTCTTGTGTGTAACACGGCCTCCCAAGAAATGCAAGATGCGTTGACGAAAAATTCACATCGTCTTCAGAACCGCCGGCGCATCCATGCCTTACCATGAAAATGTCAGGCGTTTGGGGCGACT
>Ga0187871_10002981_pt1 | contig 13353 bp, 12 predicted proteins | sample June2016WEW_16_1_FD_132988 | JGI IMG/M metagenome (GOLD analysis project Ga0187871, IMG submission 132988) | Peatland microbial communities from SPRUCE experiment site at the Marcell Experimental Forest, Minnesota, USA - June2016WEW_16_10 | ecosystem: Environmental > Terrestrial > Soil >... | reverse complement strand
GTACCGGACGGCCCTGCGAGAAGCTCACCGCTTCACGCATGTACTGGCGTACGGTCTCCTCGTCGTAGGCGATGACCATGGCGCGCCCGCCCAGCACGTAACTGGGCCTGACCAGAACGGGATACCCAATGCGGCGCGCAATGGCGCAAGCTTCTTCGGCGCTGGTGGCCGAGCCGTTCTCGGGGGCCGGAATTCCCAAATCCTCAAGCAGAGCCCCGAACAGCTTGCGGTCTTCGGCCAGGTCGATGTTTTCCGGGTCGGTCCCGATGATCGGCACGCCCTGCCGCTTTAGCGGCAATGCTAATGTCAGCGGCGTCTGCCCGCCAAACTGCACGATGACACCGTCCGGCTTCTCGGTGTCGAAGATGTTCAGTACGTGCTCCAGCGTGAGCGGTTCGAAATACAGCCGGTCGCTGGTGTCGTAATCCGTGGAAACCGTTTCCGGATTGCAATTCACCATGATCGATTCGTAGCCCAGTTCCTGCAAAGCGAACGAAGCATGGCAGCAGCAATAATCGAACTCAATGCCTTGCCCGATGCGGTTCGGGCCGCTGCCCAGGATCATCACTTTCTTGCGGCTGGAGGGGTCCGCTTCGCAGGAGCTTTCGTAGCTTGAATAAAGGTACGGCGTGAAGCTCTCGAATTCCGCCGCGCAGGTGTCCACGCGATTGAAAACCGCTTGTACGCCCATCGCCTTGCGGCGCTCCCGAACCGCCAGCTCCGGCGCGTCCCACGTCTTCGATAATTGCGCGTCGGAGATGCCGTAGCGCTTGGCGCGCAGCAGCGTTTCTTTCGAAACCGTTTCCAAGCTGTCGCCCCGTAATTCCGCCTGCATGCGGATTACGTCTTCGATCTGCCGCAGAAACCACGGGTCGATGGAGGTCATCTCGTGGATCTCTTCAGCGGTATAGCCACTCTCGAAAGCAAAACGAATGTAGCTGAAACGGTCGGGAGTGGGCGTGATCAACTTCTGCGGGATCAGGTTCTTGTCCAGCTTTTCCGAGCCGAAGGCCTTGCCGGTTTCCAGGCTGCGCAGCCCCTTCCACATGGCCTGTTTGAAGGTGCGGCCGATGGCCATCACCTCGCCGACGGATTTCATCTGCGTGCCCAGCGTGGTATCGGCGCCGGGGAATTTTTCGAACTGCCACTTGGGAATTTTGACGACTACATAATCGATGGTGGGCTCGAAGCAGGCGGGAGTCTTGCGCGTGATGTCGTTGCGGATCTCGTCCAGCCGGTAGCCCACGGCAAGCTTGGCCGCAATCTTCGCGATCGGGAATCCGGTGGCTTTCGACGCCAGTGCGGAACTGCGCGAAACGCGCGGATTCATCTCGATGATGACCATGCGCCCGGTCTTCGGATCGATGGCGAATTGCACGTTCGATCCGCCGGTATCCACGCCGATCTCGCGCAGGCAGCGGATCGCGCCGTCGCGCATCATCTGGTATTCGCGGTCGGTAAGAGTCTGCGCCGGCGCCACCGTGATGGAATCGCCCGTGTGGACGCCCATGGGGTCGAAGTTCTCGATGGAGCACACGATGATGACGTTGTCGGCCAAATCGCGCATCACTTCCAGCTCGAATTCCTTCCAGCCCAGCGCGCTCTCTTCGATCAACACCTCATGCACCGGCGAAAGCGCCAGTCCGCGCTCGATGATTTCGGTGAGGTCTTCGCGGTTGTACGCAATGCCGCCGCCCGTGCCGCCCAGCGTGAAACTCGGCCGCAGGATGCACGGGTAGCCAATACGTTCCGCGAACGCCAGAGCCTCGGCTTCGCTCCTCACCAGCTTCGAGAGAGGGGTCTCCAGGCCAATCTTGCGCATGGCGTCTTTGAACAGCAGCCGGTCTTCGGCCTTTTTGATGGCGTCGATTTTAGCGCCGATCAGTTCCACGCCGTAATGATCCAGAACGCCCGCTTCCGCCAATTCCATGGAGAGGTTGAGGCCGGTTTGGCCGCCCACGGTCGAAAGCAGTGCGTCAGGCCGCTCTTTGCGGATGATCTCTTCCACATAAACCCGCGTCAGGGGCTCAATGTACGTGCGGTCCGCCAGGTCCGGGTCGGTCATGATGGTGGCGGGGTTCGAATTTACCAGCACGACTTCGAAACCGTCGGCGCGCAATGCCTTAGCCGCCTGGGTCCCGGAGTAATCGAATTCGCAGGCCTGCCCGATGACGATGGGACCGGAGCCGACGATCAGGATGCGGTGCAGATCGTTTCGCCGCGGCATCGATTAGCGCTCACCCTGCATCAGTTTCACGAAATCGTCGAACAGGTAGTGCGAGTCGTGCGGCCCGGGTGCGGCCTCCGGATGATATTGCACGCAGAACACGGGATGGCTGCGGTGCCGGAAACCCTCCAGGGTTTGATCGTTCAGATTCATGTGGGTGATCTCGACTTCGTTGGTGTTGAGCGAATCCGGGTCCACGGCGAAACCGTGATTGTGCGAGGTGATCTCCACTCTGTTGGTCACTTGATTTATGACCGGGTGATTTGCGCCGCGATGGCCAAACTTCAACTTGTAGGTGCGCCCGCCTACCGCCAGTCCCAGGATCTGGTGTCCCAGGCAGATACCAAAAATAGGCGTCTTGCCGATCAGCTTGCGTACGTTGTGCACCTGAGTCTGGAGCGGCTCGGGATCGCCCGGACCATTGGAAAGAAAGACCCCGTCGGGTTTGAGGGCCAGCACATCTTCGGCTGAAGTCAGCGCGGGAACCACGGTCACCCGGCATCCCACCTGCACCAGCCGGCGCAGGATATTCTGCTTGATGCCGAAGTCGTAAGCGACAACATTGAAACGCGGCGGGGCGGGGGCGGGCACCAGTTCGGAAGGCGAGCACCGTTCGACCGGCTTGTCCCACCCGTAAGGTTCGGTGGTGGAGACGCGGCTCGCCAGATCCAGGCCTGCCATGGTGGGGATCTGCCGCGCGCGTTCGACCAGTTTGCCGCCGTCCGCTTCCACCGCGGAAAGCACGCCGCGCATGACGCCGCGCGTGCGCAGATGCCGCACCAGCGCGCGGGTATCCAGCTCGGACACCACGGGGATGCCGTGCTTGCTCAGAAACTCACGGGCTTCCTCGTCTGAACGCCAGTTGCTGGTGATGCCCGAAAACTCACGCACAACCAGGCCCTCGATATAAGGGTGTGCCGACTCGTTGTCGGCGGCGCTGGTGCCGTAATTCCCGATCTGCGGATTGGTCAGAATGACAATCTGGCCGGCATAGGAAGGATCGGTAAAGATTTCCTGATAACCGGTGATGGCGGTATTGAACACGACCTCGCCGGATCGCTCGGCAGGCGCACCAAAACTCCGGCCCTCGAAGACGCTGCCGTCTTCCAGGGCAAGGATGGCGGATGGCAACTCGATGGTCCTCCCGGGGATTGGATCAAGTCCATTTTAGCAGGGGCGGGATGGGCGCGCAGGAATCGGGTAGTGTCCTGCCTACTGGTGCAACCCGTGAAGGTATTCCATCAACGCCGCGCGCTCGTTCGCATCCAGCTTGCCGTCGCCGTTCTTGTCGAATGTCTGGAATATCCGCTTGATCATCTCCAGTTCGCCCTTGGGGATGCCAGGCGGCAAATCTGCGATCCCATTGCCTTCGGCCAGGAAGGATTCCATGTAAGCCTCCCGCATTTCGCGCCTGAAAGTGGGCACGTCGGCCGGCGACGGCAGCTCTACGCCAAGGAAGAGAACGGCCATTTCGTTTTTAGTTTCTTCGCCCCAAGTCACCGGGATGGGAGGATGCGACGGATTATGCGGGTTGTTTTCCGAATTGTCGTAGACGTATTCAAGCTCGATGCGCGTTCCCCGCGGCAAGTGCACCGGCTGCTGGTAGCGGTATTGGCCCTGCCAGTTGAAGTCCCAATCCTTGATCCATATCAGATGTTGGATGGTTCCATCCGGCAGAATCGCGTTGACGTGCATATCCGTGCCGAGATAGTGCGCGTGCGGCGTGATGCCGTATACATCCACGTCGCGCGGTACGGTCACGCCGGTCTTCACTACATAGTGCGCGTCCCCCGCGGGGATGTAGATGCGCCGGTCGGAGAGAATGATGCCCGCGCGGCCCTTAGTGGGAGGTCCGGAGAATTTCAAGCCTAGGGAGGATTGATCCACTTCGGGCTTGCCGGACGGATGATAGTGGATCTGCACCACGATATCGGTGTCTTTCCGGATGAGCTGAGAGAGGCTGGGCGAGTTGGGCGGCGGAGAGGCGCCCGGCGCCCAACCTCCCAGCAGGCCTACCGGCGGAAACTTCGGGCCGCCGAAGCAGGTGTAGCCGCCATCCGGCGAATCGGCCGCCAGCTTACGCGCGGTGCCCGAGGTGTCCGCGTATACCAGCGCGTGATGCACCACGCGCCGGTTGCCGGGCCGGAATTCGAGGCCGCTCACGTACACATCCTGCGCGGTGTCGATGGGCAGGACGAAGCAGCGATACTGGTCGGGCCCATCGGCAGCCACTTCGAACTTGTGGCTCATGGTCAGGACTTTATCGGGCGTTCCGCCTTCCCATCCGTTCGGAAACGAGGGAACCGGGGGTTTGTCTTTCGCGGCGCCCTCGGGGGCGCCTGCCTTGGCCCATTCGCCGATCAGCGCGATCTGTTGCTCGGTGAGCCGCCGCTCGTTGGCGAACGATCCATAGCCGGGCTCAGCCTTCCAGGGCGGCATCACCCGCTTTTGGGTGACGATCGCGAGCAGTCCGGCCTTCTTCGCGGCATCCGAATACGTCAGCAGAGAAAACGGCGCGACCTCGCCGGGGCGGTGACAAGTTGCGCAATTCCGATACAGAATCGGAGCGATATCTTTATTAAACGTAGGCGTAGTGCCGCCGGCGCCGGCCGCCGCCAGAGATACGAGACCCAGAACTACAAGCGATTTCATGCCGTGGTTCCCCTTAATGTCCGTTGGTGATGGCGCAGCCCAGTGCGTGCGTTCTGGAATGCGGTACCGGCCGCCCGGCGAGCACCGCGTCGAGCGCGTCGCGCAGATCGAACTCGGTGGCTTGCACCCGTACCTTGCCGAAGTCCTCCACGCGATTATCGATCCGTCCCAGGTACAGCACTACCCCCTCGGGCGAGAGGATCACGGCTTCCGGCGTCACCGTGGCGCCGGTCGAGCGCACCAGAATCTGGCCTGGATCGAGCAGGGCGGGGAAGTGGTAGCCGTAATCGTGCGCGTGCCGCCGCACTTCCTCATCCGGAATCGTAGTATCGCCTTGCACCGCGTAGAACAGCACGCCGCGCGGCGCATAAGCCTGTTCCATGCGATTCATTTCGGGCGCATAGCCATTGCTCAAGGGGCAATCGGTGGTCACGAAGAAGAGCACCACGGCGTGCGCCCGGGTCCACTCGTCCGCAGTGTGCCGAACACCTTCGGTATCGCGCAGGTTGAATTGGAGCGCGGGAGACGCGAAGGCCGTTATCGCCAGTATTACAGGCAATCCGGCAATCTTCACCGCTAGGAGCATATCTTGATGATGCAACAAAACTGCGGTGACGCGCACGCCGGGTTTGTAGAGTTTTGTAAAGGTCTAGGCCGCGCCGATCGCGTCGGTCAGTTTTGCGAAGAGCCGGTCGCAGGCCGGACAACGGCGCCGTACCACCGGGGGATCGATGATCTCCAGCAAGGCGGCAGCGCGGCTAATCTTGTGGTACGCCCCCTTCTTGGTTTTGGCGGTAGCGCGCTTCAAGGCCTCGTAGATCCGTTCTTTCTCGACTCCTTCAAGGCTGCGGGAACGGGGCAGCGCGTTCCTTAGGAAGTGTTGCCCGGAGTACCGCGCCATGGACTCGGCATCGGAAACGATCCAAGCTTCCATCACCTGGATCATCAAATGAATCCTATCCTCGCCGATCCCGGTTAGCGCCCAGCCATCGTGCTGTTGCAGGCGAGCTCGCGGCGATTGTGCTGCCGGCCCTTCCGAGTCGACCAGAAGCACGTTGAAGATTTCGGGTGCCGTCATCGTGGCATGCAAAAATGCCCCATGGGCCTCGTTGCGGCTTCCGCACGCTACGATCTTCCTCTCTTATGACCAGCCGACTCCCTCAAGGAACGAAGGAACTCGGACATGCCTTGACGTAGCCTGGCTTTTCCCTCTCTGGAATCGCCACCGCCTTTCATGTAGACGGCGATCCCGTTCACGGATTGCCGCCGAGCTCGCCGACTCGCCAGATCTCGCCCAGTTGGTATTTGTCCATCCAGAAACGGAGTTTGTCGCTTTCTATCCTACGAAAATGGGATGCGCCAGCCACATTGTCGCAGACGATCACGGACTCGGCATATTCGCTAAGGGCGGAGACCAAAACGTCAGACTGGGTGGTGACTATCACTTGTGTGTCCTGGGAGGCTTCCAGTAGCAACTCGGCGATGAGCGACAAGGCGTCCGGATGGAGGCCCATCTCCGGTTCTTCCAAACAGATCAGCCGCGCGCGCCCCGGCCTCAGCAGGATAGCCAATAATGTAATGAATCGAATCATGCCGTCGGACAACCGGGTGGCCGGGACGGGCACGCGCAGTCCCTGTTCGTGTACGAAAATCTGGACAGTACCACCCTCGACGACGGTCGTCAGCCGCTTGAAACGGGGCAGAAACCGGCGTAGCGCGGGGTGTTATAAATCGCGTTAACAATAAGGCCTAAATTCCGGGCGTCCGGAAGGACCACGTCGTTCGGCAGATCCGCGGGCTGGGGCCGCCTGAGGGGCACACTGCGGCCAAAGCCCCATTCCCGGTAAATGCTAATTGACTTGAGAGACTCTCCCAGGAGGAACAACTCCGGATATATATCAGGGTCCTTGCGCTGCGAAAGAACGGATTGGCGACGATTAAAGCCGGCGGGAAAAGCTACCTCGCCATCCGCCAGTTCCTCCGCGCGTGCAGCGTCGCTAGCTGCGAGATCGCCCTTGTCCATCCTCAGCACAGGGCGGCCCTTCTGAATTCGATACAGAAACTCACTGCGATCGGGGGCGCCCTCAGTCCTCTTAAGTTTCTCAATGGTCTCGTCAGTTACTGTCCCGCCAGAGCCGCACACCAGTTGGTAACGCAGGAGTAAGTGGGATAAGCGTTCAACTCGGCGGTGATCGCGCCCTGACCCTTCCCGCCTTCACCTTTCCACAGCCATTCGCCAATCCCTCCGCCGTCGCGGAGCCACCTCGGCCAGATCCGTGGGTAACGCCTTCAGCAATTCAAATACTTCGATCAGATTCGACTTGCCGGAGCCATTGGGTCCGATCAAGACATTCAGAGGAGTAAGCGGTAGCGGCTCACTGTCCGGCGCAAATGAGAGCACACCTCGGGAATGGATCGTCTTGACGAATGGCTGCATGATGGCCGCCCCTTGAGATTACAACACGTCCGCGAAACCCCGCTTCATCTGCCGGAAGAATAGTCCGCCCGCCAGGAAGGTGGTTACCGCGAAGGCCGCCATAATCCCGAATTCTTCCAGCTTCGGCCAGCGCCCGGAGAGCAACAGTTCGCGATAGGCCCGCACCAGGTATGCCAGCGGATTACCCGCCAGCAGAAAACGCAGCCGGGCCGGGAATTGCCGCTCGGTGATGAAAATTGGAGTGAGCCAGAACCAGAACGTCAGGATCACCGTCAGTACCTGCGCGGTGTCCCGCAGATAAACCTGCAAACTCGCCAGTATCCAGCCGAAGCCGACCGCGAACATCCCCAGCAGCAGCATGTAAACCGGAAGCAGCACCAGGCCCGGACCGATATGATTAAGCCAGATGCCCACCGCCGCTACAGCCAGCGCCAAGGCGATCAGGTGGCTGACCAGCGACGAGAGGAAGATCGATACCGGCACCATCTCGGCGGGAAACACGGTCTTGGTAATCAGGCTGGCCTGCTCCAGCAGGCTGGACGTGGAGCGGAGCACGGTTTCGCTGAAAAGAAGCCACGGCAGCATGCCCGCGAAAAGGAAGAGCGGATAGCTATCGGTGACTTCACCAGCGGGCATTTGCTGCTTCAGGCAGATGCTGAACACAAAGGTCCAACTGGCCAGGAGCACTAAGGGCTGGATTACACCCCATATCCAGCCGACGGCCGATCCCACGAAACGCTGCTGGAAATCCCGCCGCACGAGCTGAAACAACAAGCTCCGCCGAGCTACCAAATTCAGTAGAAAAAGGGCCCCGGGAAATCGAAAAAACGTCCCCAAACGGCAACATTACCAATTTTTTCAATAACTTGCAAGCCAAACATTCGCTTGACACGGATGTGTAGGTCCTGTTACAGTCACCTTTCGCCAATTTCCAATAGCCCTCCGGGCCAGGCAGCGGGATTTCTCGCTGGCCGGGTCCGGCTGAGAAGACTATGCAGCAGAATTACTTCATTTTGGTGTTAGCCCATTCCCTGCGTGGAAAGCTGCGCCGCGTTCGCGTTCCGTTGACTGTAGTCTACGCCGTGATGGCGCTGGCCCTGTTCGGCTGCATTTCGATATTCGGCTTCTTATCCAGTTACGCACGCATGGCCTGGAAGGTTGCGAATTATAATGCGCTGCGCAACGAGGTGGAAGCTCTGCGCACGCGCTATCAGCGCCTGCAGAAGGTAACCAACCAGACCAACCAGCAGATGGCCAGCCTGGAAATGTTCGCGAACGAGGTTTCGATCGCCTACGGCATCAAGCAAAAACTGGAAGGCCCGGCGGGAATCGCGGCGGAGGGCCGGCTGCTGCCGACCTATTCCGATTCCGTGGCCGCCTATCGCGTCCTGGGCAGTTACCATGGCGCGGTGAACAGCTTCGCCCGCCGTTTTCACACCAACGTGCAGCCCAGCATCTGGCCCGTCGAGGGGCGCCTGATGGGCGGTTTCGGGGAGCGTACGGATCCGTTCTCCGGTGAAGGCGCCATGCATACGGGCGTAGATATTTCCGCGCCTCCAGGTACGCCTGTGCGGACCACCGCGGATGGCATCGTGACCTTCGCGCGGTGGAATAGCGGCTATGGCCAACTGATTATTGTGGATCACGGCAGCGGGTTCGAAACCTATTACGCACATCTTTCGCGCTTCGGCGTAGTGGAGGGCCAGGAGGTTCGCCGGGGCGAGCAGATTGGCGCCGTGGGAAGCACGGGCCGGGTTACGGCTCCGCATCTGCATTATGAAGTTCGCATCGGTGGCGCTCCCGTGAATCCCCACCCATACCTGGCCCGGGCCGGTGTCGTCCAGATCGTTAAGAAAGATTTTCCGTTCTAAACCTTTCGCGCGCCATCAAATTGCCATGAAGTCCGTCCATTTCCGCCTTGCCGCGGCTGCTCTTGGCGTCATGTTGCTGACTTCGGCCTACCACCGCCTGACCTCTTCCTCCCTCATGGCCGAGGCTGCCAACCGCTTTCTCGCCTCGCTCACACCAGAACAACGCGCCAAGGCTACCTTCTCTTTCGCGGAGGATGAGCGCCAGAACTGGCATTTTGTCCCCATCGAGCGCAAGGGACTGGCTCTCGGTGAGATGACCTCCGCGCAAAAGCATCTGGCTACCGCAGTGCTTAGCGCGGGGCTCAGCCAGCAGGGCTTCTTCAAGGCGGAAACCATCATGAGCCTGGAAGACGTCCTGCGCATCATCGAGCACGGCACGGGTCCGGAGCGCGATCCGGAGAAATATTACCTCTCCATATTCGGCACGCCTTCAGCCGACGGAACGTGGGGATATCGCGTAGAAGGCCATCACATCAGCCAGAATTATACGGTAGCCGGAGGGCACGTAGCCGGCGCTCCCAGTTTCTTCGGCGCCAATCCCGCGGAGGTTCGAGAAGGTCCCCGCAAGGGGCTGCGTGCCCTGGGCGCGGAGGAAGATCTGGGCCGTGCCGTGATCCAATCGCTCGACCCGGAGCAGCGCAAGACCGCGATCGTCGACAAAGACGCGTACAAAGATATCCTGACGTTCGACAGCCGGCAGGCCGCGTTGAAGGGCCAGCCTTCGGGATTGCAGGCTTCCCGGATGAACGAGAAGCAGTTCGACTTGCTGCTGGCGCTGCTCGAAGAATACGCACGGAACATGCCGGAACAGATCGCCGAAGCCCGTGAGGCGCAGATCAAGAAGGCGGGCAAGGATATCTACTTCGCCTGGGCCGGCGGCACGGAAAAGGGCGAGCCGCACTATTATCGCGTGCAGACCGCGTCCTTCCTCATCGAATACGACGACACCCAAAACAACGCCAACCACATTCACACGGTATGGCGCGACTTCAACGGCGACTTTGGATTGGACCTGCTGAAACTCCACTACCAGGCCAGTCATCAATAGCTGAAAGCCGATCGCCGAAAGCTCTGTTACCATTTTCTTATGGGGGCTGTGCCCGCCGCATTGAGCCGCTGGACGCGCCGCGCTTTCCTGGCGTCCGGTATCGCGCCTTGGGCATTCGCGGAGCAGAAGGGCGTCGTGGTCCCGTCCGCCTGGCATCGATATTCCGACCCGGCTACCGAATTCGAAGTCCTGCGGCTCACCGACCCCGCGCATTCCTGCTGGCTCCCCGCGTATTACAATCGCGCGCTGGCGCGGCATGGTGGATTCCTGCTCTATGCGAGCGACGAAACCGGCGAGATGCAAGCCTGCCGCATGGATCTGCATGACCGGGAATCGCGGCGCTTGACGGAAGCCGTAAACCTGGATGCTTCCTCCATCGCAATGCTGCCCGAGGAGCGCGGCTTCTGCTATTTCGACGGGCGGGAACTTCATCATCTAACGATGGGTAATCTGCGCGCGCGCCAGGTTTACGAGGTGGCCGACGGTTGGGAGCGGTGCCCCGGATCGAGTGCCGGCGACGAGGGGACCGCGCTATTCGGCGAAAGCCGCGACGGCGCCTCCCGGCTGCGAATCGTCGGATTGCAAAAAGGCGGGGCCCGTACCGTAACCGAGGCTCCATTCGTACTGTCGCATCCACAGGCGCGGCCCAAGCGCGCGCAGATCCTTTACCGCCAGGCGGACGAGGCGCTGTGGCTGGTCAATATCGATGGCACCCAGAACCGGAAACTGCCGCTGGCCGACGGGCATATCGGTCCGGCGCGCTGGTCGCCGGATGGCCGTACCGTTCTTTATCTGAGTTTTCCGGACGATCGAACCCAATTGCATGCCATCCGGGAATGCTCCCCGGATCAAAACACGGACAAACTCGTGGCGCGCACCAGCCAGTTCGCCCACTTCGGATGCAACACAAACACATCCGTCTTCGTAGGCGCCAGCCAGAATCGTTCCGCGCCGTACATTCTGATCTTGCTGCGCTTGACGCGCCGCGAACTTTCGCTATGCGAGCATCGCGCCAGCAATCCGGCCATGGTCGCGCCGATCTTTTCAGCCGACAGCCAGCAGATCTTTTTCGAAAGCGACCGGGATGGCAAGCCCGCTATTTACAAGATTCACGTACAGCAACTAGTGGAAGCAACCGAGCCGGAATCGTAGCGCCGTTCGGCCGGCTTCGGGTTATGGTAGAATCCGTAATGCAGCCGCACATTCTGGTTTCCAAAACGTGTAACTAAGCGGTGGTTCGTTGCGTCCAAGCCTGTGAGCGAGCCTCTCACGCCATCGGAGGCGCCTGGGGACACGATGTCTGAGAACATGGAGAGCACCCCTTTACCGGAAGACAATAACGCACGGCAGTTCGACCCCGGTGAGCACCTGGATCATCTGTTGGCGCCGCAAGTAGAAACGCCCTGGTACAAATCGTTGATCGAAAGCGTGCGGGAACTGATTCACCCGACACCGCTGCCGCCTCTTCAGGTCACCTCCAAGCCGATTGCGGTCAAGGACATCTGGGGCCTTTACGGACGCAAGAAGCAGTCCGGCGCTTATTCGCTGGCGATCCATGCCGGTGTCATTGTTCTCTTGTTCACTTTGGCATCCACGAAAGCGGTTCAGCAGGCGGCGAAGGACGTGACCGCGCTGATTGCGCCCGTGGACCTGGAAGCTTATAAACCAAAAGCCGGACCGCAAAAGCCATCGGGTGGTGGCGGCGGTGGAGGCGATCGATCTCCGTTGCCGGCAGCCAAGGGCAGGCTGCCCAAGATTTCTCCGCGCCAATTCACACCGCCGGTGCAGGTATTCAATAACTTGAATCCGAAGCTGCCGATGGAACCTACCATCATTGCGCCGCCGGACGTAAATATGCCGAACGTGAATATGAGCCAGTATGGCGATCCTCTCGCCAAGATTGGTCCCCCCTCGAACGGTCCCGGTTCAGGGGGCGGTATCGGCTCCGGTTCCGGTGGTGGCGTAGGTCCCGGGAAGGGCGGCGGATACGGTCCTGGCGAGGGCGGCGGTTTCGGCGGCGGCGTTTTCCGCGTAGGCGGCGGAGTGACGGCGCCCGTGCCGCTCTACAGGCCTGAGCCCGAGTATTCCGAAGAGGCGCGCAAAGCCAAGTATCAGGGCACGGTCGTCCTTTATGTGGAAGTGGACGCTACCGGCAAACCGAAGAACCTGAAGGTCATGCGCAGCCTGGGTCTGGGCCTGGATGAAAAGGCCATCGAGGCCGTAGAGAAATGGAAGTTCCGCCCCGGCTATAAGGATGGCAAGCCCGTCACCGTAGCGGCCACTGTCGAAGTCAACTTCCGGCTCTTATAAAGCCGGCCGTTTACTGTTTTGTGGCTGTCCAGGTTCCTTCGCCCAGATCTCCGATTTCTACCTTCCCCTTCATCTTCTTGGGACTCTCGACGGTTCCGGTATAATGCGCGACGCCGCTTTGGCCGGAGTACGAAAAGTCGAATTTGAATTCGATTTGATCGCCCTTCACCGTTCCCGTCAGATCGGCTTTGCCGAATAATCCGGTGTAGGTGCCGGTGAGCTTCTCGCCATCCTGTTTGAAGACGAAGGAAGGGCTGCCGCTGCCCGCGGCGGTATCCACGCTGAATTCCCAGTTGCCCGAAATATCTTGAGCCAGCAGGGGCACGCACGCCAGCCCCGCCAGGAGTGTAACCAGCAGCAATCTCGACATGCGGTAGAGGATAGCATATGGGCGCGCGGGCGCGTTGCTCCTGGCGGGACTTTTAACTCCCACTGTTGGACATCATCCGGGGCGATTGACGATCAAAGCCTATCTGAGTGAATCTATGGGGGCTGGGTTGTGGGGGCTGGGGCCTGGGTCAACGGTGGTGGGTTCCGGTTTGACGGTTGCGGGTTGCGGGCGGTGGGTCGCGGCTTCCAAATGGTTGGTTATGGGACAGATTGGGCGGACTGCTTGGGGTCGTTTGCCAGATTGTCAAAGAGCAGGGGGCAGGTGGCTAACGGGTGTCCTGGGAGATAGGGGCACACGAGAGCGGCTGGGCGTCCGGGGCGCCGGACATTACGTATGCGGGCGGCGGGGCGGGCCGGTACGCGGGAGCTGTGACGGCGGGCTCGGTGTGCACCGGCTGCACGGGCTCCGGCTGAGTGC
>Ga0187871_10002980_pt1 | contig 13354 bp, 8 predicted proteins | sample June2016WEW_16_1_FD_132988 | JGI IMG/M metagenome (GOLD analysis project Ga0187871, IMG submission 132988) | Peatland microbial communities from SPRUCE experiment site at the Marcell Experimental Forest, Minnesota, USA - June2016WEW_16_10 | ecosystem: Environmental > Terrestrial > Soil >... | reverse complement strand
TGTTCTGCCTTTGCGAAAAGACGCTCCCATCTACTTCTCGCCCCACGCCCGGCCCGATTTCGGATCCGCGGAGCAGATTTCCGAGGTGCGAACGATTACCGCGGTGCCAGAGTATGAGGTTCGAATCACTTTCTAGCACACCGCCGCGGAATGTCGCGACGGAAATTGCTTCGTGAGGCGCGGTTGCGCTATTTTCAGAGTTGCGGCTCGCGCATCCGCGCCGGACCCACGGTGTGTGGCTGTGCGCAGCCGCGCGTTTTCGGGAGACATTCATGACCACCGGCAAAAAATCCGCGCAAAATTTGGCCGTCGAACCAGTCGCAAAGCGCGCCATCACCAACCACCGCGTTCTCAACGAGGCCTACGATTACGCGAAACCCAGTTCGTTCTCACGCGGCATGCGTGTTGATCTGGGCGGCGGCGCGGTGATGCTGCTCATCTCTGGCACCGCCAGCATTGACGAACACGGGGCCACGGTTCATGCGGGAGATTTTCGCGCGCAGTGTCGCCGCACTTTCCAGAATATTACGGCGCTGCTCGCATCCGAGGGTGCCACCTGGAGGGATATCGTCCGCACTACCTGCTATCTGCGCGACATTGATCGCGATTACACGCAGTTCAACGAAGAGCGCACTGCCTTTTATCGCGAGCAGGGACTGGATCCCTTGCCCGCATCCACCGGTGTCGAGGCCAAGCTGTGTCGGCCCGAACTGCTCGTCGAAATCGAAGCGATCGCAATGTTTCGCGAAGTGCCGGAGGAGTAGCGTGATCCGCATAAACGCCCGCAATATCGCGCGGCTTGGGATTCCACTGGGCGGGATCGCTCTGCTGTTGGTGCCACTCGTCGCTCGTCAGTCATCAGATCATTCCTTGCAGCTTGGAATTGCCAGCGCAATCGCTGGTGAATCGCACACCAGTATTTTACTGGCGATTCGAGGGTTGCACGCAGCGCCCGCTGACACCGCATCCATCACGATCGATTATCCGCAAGACGGTTCGATATTTCCGCCAGACATTATTCCGCCGACTTTCATCTGGCGCGATGTAGACGCTTCCGCCACGGCGTGGCTCGTTGCGGTCACGTTTGCAGATGGCTCGAAGCCAATTCACACCATCTCTCATGGCGAACCCATTCAGATCGGCAAAATTGATCCGCGGTGTGTTTCCGACAACAACAAGCCACCGTCGCTAACGCCGGAGCAGGCCGCCGCGCATACCTGGGTACCCGACGCAGAAACGTGGGCGATGATCAAACAACATTCCGTCGAGCATCCGGCAACCGTTGAAATTACCGGCGTCACCGACACCGCCTCGGACAGCCCGGTTTCCCAAGGCCGCGTCAGGTTAACAACCTCCAAGGATCCCGTAGGCGCTCCAATTTTTTACCGCGACGTGCCGCTGATGCCTTCCGAGGGCGCAAAGAATTTTATTCAGCCTCTGGCGCCGTCTTCGCTATTTCTCATCAACTGGCGCCTGCGCTTTATTGATCAGCCCCAGAGCCGCTTGCTCATCCACGACCTGCATACTTGCGCGAACTGTCACTCGTTCTCCGCGGATGGTAAAACCATGGGGATCGACGTGGATGGACCAAAGAACGACAAAGGCTTGTACGCAGTTGTTCCCATTCGCGCGAATATGTCTATTCGCAATCAGGACATGGTTTCCTGGAATAACGACATGAGCGTGGGGAAGTCGCGAGTCGGCTTCATGTCGCAGGTCTCGCCCGACGGGCGATATGTCCTTTCTACGTTCGCGGGCCAGGGCCAGGACATCCCCAGTTCTTTTTTCGTGCAGAATTTCAAGGATTACCGTTTTCTACAGGTGTTCTTTCCTACGCGCGGCATTCTAGCTGTGTACAATCGTGCCACCGGCCGCAGGGAGCCTTTGCCAGGCGCTGATGATCCGCGCTACGTGCAAACAGATGGAGTGTGGAGTCCCGACGGAAAGTTCATCGTCTTCGCTCGCGCCGAGGCGAAGGATCCCTATGTGGATGGCCAAGAACTTCCAACCCACGCGAACGATCCGAACGAAGTGCAAATTCAGTACAACCTGTACCGGATCCCATTTAACGACGGAAAGGGAGGTCAGGCCGAGCCAATTCTAGGCGCCTCCTACAACGGCATGAGCAATAATTTCCCGAAAGTTTCGCCCGACGGCCGCTGGATCGTCTTCGTGAAGTGCCGCAACGGCCAGTTGATGCGGCCGGATAGCCAGCTCTATATCGTTCCGGTCAGTGGCGGCGTCGCGCGTCGAATGCGATGCAATACGTCGCTGATGAATTCCTGGCACAGTTTTTCGCCCAATGGACGCTGGCTGGTTTTTTCTTCCAAGAGCCGTTCGGTTTACACGCAGATGTACCTCACCCACATTGACGAACAGGGCCAGGACAGTCCGCCCATCTACGTTGAAAATTCCACGGCCTCCAATCGCGCCGTCAACCTCCCCGAATTCGTGAACATCAAGCCGGATCAGATGGAGTCCATTGACGTCCCGGCTTCTGACCTTTATCGCATCATTGATAATGCGCTGGCTTTGCAGCAAAACGGGGAGAACGCCGCCGCATTGGCCGAGTGGAAAAAGGCCTTGGCGATCGATCCAACCGACGCCCGCGCGAATAACGGTATCGCGATCGCCCTCTCGGTGTCTGGAGATTCCGATCAGGCGATCACCTATTTGCGCAAGGCCACGCAGATCAGTCCGGACTTTTTCGAAGCCTATTACAATCTCGGGCTCGAACTCGCAAAGAAGAATCGGGTGAACGAGGCCATTGATGCATGGCTGAATACCGTGCGCATCAGGCCGAACTTCGCCGCCGGTCACGAAAACCTAGGCTACGCGTTCTATCTCCAGGGCAAATTCGCGGATTCTCTCACTCACTTGCGTCTGGCGCTGGACGCCGATCCTGACCGCGTCTCCGACCTGAACCTTGCGGCCAGCCTGCTCGCGACTTGCCCCGACGGCTCTGTCCGCAATGGTAAGGATGCCGTCGCCCTCGCGGATCACGCGCAGACGCTTACCCACGCGCAAGATCCCGCAATCCTGGACACCTTGTCAGCTGCCTACGCGGAAACAGGCCGCTTCCCTCAAGCCATGGAAGTCGAACGGCACGCCATAGCCGTCGCAACGCAGCAAGGTAAGACCTCGCTTACCGCGACGCTCGAAGCTCATCTGAGCCGGTATCAGTCGAATAAGCCGCTGCGCGAGCCGCCGGACCCGGTGTCGTTCTGAAAGGCTGAGGAAGATTGATTCATTACTATGACTGAAAAACTGGCGGGGAACGGCGTGTCGTCAGCGAGCCTGTTACAACAGGAAGCGCAAGGATTGCGCGAGCGATTCCAGAAATTGTATGGCGAGGAGGCGCGGGTTTTTCGCGCACCGGGGCGCGTGAACCTGATTGGCGAGCACACGGATTACAACGAAGGATTCGTGATGCCCGTCGCAATGGATTTGTACACATGGGTTGCCGTCGCTGCACGGCGAGATTCGCGCGTGCACGTTTATTCGCAGAATTTGCGCGAGCGCGCGGAAATGGATTTGCAGGATTTGCGTTTGCGGGTACAGCGGCATTGGAGCGCCTACGTGCTGGGAGTGGCGGCGAGTTTGCGGATGTCCGGCGCGGAAATTGGCGGGGCGAATCTGTTGGTCGAGGGAAAAGTTCCGATGGGCGCCGGGCTTTCGTCTTCGGCGTCGGTGGAAGTGGCGGCAGGTTACGCGCTGCTGGAAAGTTCGGGGCTGTCGCGCAGTCCGGTGGAGCTGGCGAAGATATGCCAGCGCGCGGAAAACGAATTCGCGGGAGCGCGCTGCGGAATCATGGACCAGATGATCGCCTGCTGCGGCCGCGCGAACTACGCGTTGATCCTGGATTGCCGCACGCTGAGATTCCGGCTGCTGCCGTTGTTTGCGGACGCGCAATTTGTGGTGTGCAACAGCATGGTGAAACACGATCACGCGGCAGGTGAATACAACGCGCGGCGGGCGGATTGCGAGACGGCCACGCGCATTCTGGCGGCGCAGATGCCCGGGGTGCGAGCGTTGCGCGATGTGTCGCTTGCGGACCTGGAGCGCTATCGGAAATCCCTACCGGAAGTGGTGTACCGTCGCAGCCGGCACGTGACCACTGAAAATGCGCGGGTGGAAGATGCGCGCGGGGCACTGGAGCACGGCGATCCGGAATCGTTTGGGCGATTGATGAGCGAATCGCATCGCAGCCTGAAAGAGGATTACGAAGTGAGCAGCACGGAGCTGGATTTGCTGGTGGAAATTGCCAGCGGGGTCGCCGGGGTGTACGGCTCGCGGATGACGGGCGGGGGATTTGGCGGCTGCACGATCAGCCTGGTGCGCAGCGACGCGGTGGAAGAATTTCAGGGCGCCGTGGCGCGCGACTACCAGCGAGCGACGGGGCGCAAGCCGGACATTTATATTGTCCGCGCCTCAGACGGCGTGCGCGAGGCGTTGGAATAGGCAAGCGCAGCGCGTCGCGGCAGGATCCGTTCTTCGTTGAGTGAAGTGTGTGGATTACTTGCTTCGCAATTCAAAACTGCTTCAGGCCTGGAGAACTCATGGACCGGCGCGATTTCATGAAGGCGGCAACCACACTCGTTGCAGCTGCAGCGCTACATCGCGGGGACTTTGCGCAGAATCCGGGCTCGGCAAACGAGACGCGGCTAGTGTTGCCCATGAATCGCGGCTGGCGATACAGCCCATCGTTCGTGGAGGGCGGTCACGACGTTAACTTCGACGACTCGAAATTCGACCGCGTCGTTGTTCCCCATACAAATGTGGCGCTGCCGTGGCACGGATTTGACGATAAGACCTACGAATTCGTCTCGCTCTATCGCAGACGATTCAAGCTGCCGCCGCAGGCGCGCGGGCAGCGCGTATTTATTGACTTCGAAGGCGTGATGACGGCTTCCACTGTTTGGATCAATGGCCAGCGGCTGGGCGAGTATAAGGGCGGCTACACACCGTTTTCGTTCGAGCTGACGCCACACCTAAATCTTGACGGAGACAATCTGCTCGCTGTGGACGTCGATTCTTCCGAGCGCCCGGATATTCCGCCCTTTGGCAATCGCATTGATTACCTCACGTTCGGCGGAATTTATCGCGAAGTAGCGCTGCGCGTCGTCCCAGCCACCTACATCGAGAATATCATCGCGCAGCCCAAGAATGTCTTGAGCGAGCATCCATCGCTCGACGTGGCATGCTTCATCCAGCGCCTCGAGCCGTCGCAACACGCTCTGACCTTGGAGGCTGTGCTTCTGGACGGCGCGAACGCGATATCCAAGTGTAAGCAAGAAGTGCCTGCGTCAGGTGCGACGAGCGAGCCGGCGAGCTACACATTGAGCTTCGCTGCGCTGTCAGGTATTCAGCTCTGGGACATTGCGAATCCATATCTTTATTCCGTGCGAGTGCGTTTGCTCGTTGGCGAACGCGTGCTTGATGAAGACACGCGCCGCATCGGCTTTCGCGAAGCGGAATTCACGGATCATGGTTTTGAGTTGAACGGAAAAGTGATTAAGCTACGCGGCCTCGACCGTCATCAGACCTTTCCCTTCGTGGGGCAGGCGATGCCTGCTCGCGTGCAACGACGGGACGCATATATTCTGCGGAAACAACTGCACTGCAACATCGTGCGCACCTCGCATTATCCGCAGTCGCGCCATTTCCTTGATGCCTGCGATGAGTATGGCTTGCTGGTGCTGGAAGAAATCCCAGGCTGGCAATACATCGGCGATCAGGCCTGGCAAGACCTCTCCGTGGACAACGTGAGCCGCATGATTCGGCGCGACTGGAATCATCCCTCGATCGTGCTGTGGGGCGTGCGCATCAACGAATCCAGAGACAATCACGATTTTTACACGCGCACGAACACGCTCGCGCACACTCTGGACCCCACGCGGCAAACCGGAGGGATTCGTTATTTTCAGGAATCCGAGTTTCTGGAAGATGTCTTCACCATGAACGATTTTGGCTGGCCGCTGAAACCTCCGAACCATCCGCGCTATCTCAACACAGAGTTTGTCGGCCACACCTATCCCGTGAAGACGATCGACGACAACGTTCGTCACCGCGAGCACACCGTTCGCCATGCTCGCGTGCACGATCAACTGGCTTCCAATCCGCAATACGCCGGCGGCATCGGCTGGTGCGCGTTCGACTACAACACTCACTCTGATTTCGGCGCGGGAGATCGCATCTGTTATCACGGCGTAGTGGATATGTTTCGCGAACCCAAACCTGCGGCAGGTTTCTATAAATCCCAGTGCGATCCGGAAGAAGAAATTGTACTGGAGCCGGCATTCCATTGGGCGGCGGGTGATGAAGCGCTGCGTTTTACGGTCGCGATGATTTGCTCAAACTGCGACCACCTGAAGCTCTACGTGAAAACCAAAAACGACTGGGATTTGATTGCCGAAGCAGATCCCGATCGCGAGCAGTTCGCTCATTTGCGCTACGCGCCGTTCAGCATTGATCTCACAAAGACACGCCACGAATGGGGTGATCTGCGCATTGATGGCTACCTGAAAGGCCAGCAGGTCGTTTCCAAGATGTACTCCGGCCGCGGCGTTGATCGGAAATTCTCAATCCGTGCCGACGATACGGAGCTTACCGCCGATGGAGCCGATGCCACGCGCGTGGTGTTCCGCGTCACGGACGAATTCGATGCGATTCGCCCTTATGCGAACGACCCCATCATGCTGACTGTCGAAGGTCCCGCTGAAATAGTTGGAGACAATCCATTTGCGCTGACCGGGGGCACCGGTGCGGTCTGGATTCGTGCAAAAGGGCAGGCGGGAACTGCGCGCCTCACGGCCACGCACCCTCGTCTCGGAGGCCAGACGGTGTCCTTCACGCTGCGTGAAGCCACCGAGGAGCGCGTCTAGCTTTACCGTTCTTTGAGCGCAGTCTTGACTCTCAGCGGGCGAACTTCCTACCGAGTCGGTGGACCTGCTGCGGCGGCTGAATGGTCCCCATTTGGTAGTATCGTCTGCGGGCGCAATCGGGACACCCCGGAACAAGAAGGGAGCACTAAGCCCGGGAGACCATGCAAAACCGTGGTGCACGGCGTAAGAGAGAGACAGACGAATCAACCACATAGATTGTCTGGCGCAATCGGCCATCTAAGTTGCTGACTTTCCGAATCGCGACTATCTACAGTCTGTGCACACGGCAGTCGGGCGCAGAAGCGCTGAGCCGAGCCTTCGAGCGTGCTCGGATCAGAACTCGCGCCCCCTGATTCAAAAGCCTTTCTTCAGGAATAGGTAGGGAAGGAGAAGAAATTCGACAATGCCGGGGAGCGGATCCTCTTTGCTGAATACCGCGTCGGTGTGAACGTGGCGCAATGATTCAACGTAGTCCCTGAGTCGCATTCGCCTGCCACTCACGTCTAGAATACCCGTGGGAACATCTGTGAGAAGCCGAATCCACAAGTGGCCGGGGGTTCCGCGAGACGCCATCGCGGTTTCTCCGATTTGGTCGGCATACAACATAAATGGAAAGTCCACGCCAGCCGCTAAGCCAAGCGTGTGGTAACCCCAAGTGCGGGCGTTCACATCGAGGAGTTTGTACTGCCCGTCCCTGGGATCGAGTTTGAATTCAACTTCGACTAGCCCGTAATAATTAATCGCGCGAAGAAAGCGTTCAGCCAATGATTCTAGAATCGGTAGATCAATCGTCTCTACGTAGGTGCTGGCACGACCGAATTCATGGGGGTGCTGGCGCAGGCGGCGACTCACCATGCTGCCGATGGCCTTGCCATCCTTGAAAAATGCGCAATACGCGAACTGGTTCTTCCCATCTCCTGGGATCAAATCCTGTATAAGAATCTCGCGTGGTCCCGCCAATTCGTTGGCGCGCGAAAACAGCTCCTGAAGCTGCGCTCGCGAGTCCGCGCGCCAAGCCTTGGCTTTGGTGGCGTAAAAGAAGTGCTCTTTGACGCCAGGCTTCAGCGCGAGCGGAAACGGAGCATCGATCTGGTCCAGATCCGCCAAAGTGTCGGGAAACCAGGTTTCAGGGATGGGAATGTTCAGTTCGCGGGCTAGCTTATAAGTGTTCCTCTTGTTCCAAACCCACTGAATGGTGTCCCAAGAGGGAGTCGGGACGCGGAACACTTCGGAAAGCGCCACCCTGTGATGCGAAATCGCGGCGACGAGCTCGTCGCGAGTAGGATAGAGAACCCATCCCTTCAGATCCAGCCGCTTTGCTAAATCCAGAAGTACTTGGACAGCGGTGTCTTGGTTCCGTAAGTCCGGAACCCGCACGCCGTACGTCGCGTAACGGGAATATCGTGATATGGATCGCTCGTCGTCAAGAATGCAGATGGGAATGCCGCGCCGACCCAGGCTGCGCACGATACCAAGGCCCTGGTAATCTCCGCCGATTACCACGGCGCCTGGCACGTCCTTCGGTCTGCGATTCAATTTCTTTATCTGCTCGATATTTCCAGCAGGGCCAACGCTCATTCACTTTCCTTCAATATTCGCGATCTATTTGTTTGCCGTAATGTGTCGCGTCAAAGATTGCGCGGCGTAGCGAGCGCCGGAAACAAATTGCATTAGTGGGCCAAAACTCCATACGGCCGGTGCTCCCAGAATGTGCAAGCCCGGCACCGAAGTCTCCAGCCCCTTCTCGAGGCGAGGATAGCCATTCGAGCGGTGAATGGACTGAACCAGGTCGGGAGACAAAAAGTCGTACTTGGAGACGTCCACGCGATATCCGGTTCCAAGCAGAACATGATCTACTGTGCGCTCGCTTCCATCGCTCAAGCGCACTCTGACTTGTGAACCGACGATGGCGAAATTCGCTACCGAGCATCCGAGCCGAATGGGGACCGCTTGGAGCCGGTCAACCAGCCAGCGCGCTCCTGCGGGCCGAACAGAACGCTTTCTGAGCCTGTCCTGCAAACGCCGAGGCAAGCGCTGAAGCAGGTCAGGACGCGCCATCAGCTGGCTGATACCTGCGGGCCCGACATCGGTGGGAGCGTAGAGAACCGATCGGACGAACTTGCCCAAGCCGTGATGGAGGGTTTTCGATAGCGATCCCTGGAGCCAATGGATCGTATGCGTTCGCGCAATCACCTCGGCTTCGGCGCCACCTTCATGCAGCAATGCCGCTGACTCCAGAGCACTTTGCCCGCCGCCGATCACCAGCACTTTCTTTCCCGAAAATTTTGCGAGGTCACGGTGCGCCGACGTGTGCGATGCCAATTCAATGGGGAGGCCGTCAAACTCCGCTGGCCGCCACGCGAATGAACCGATGCCCGCTGCGATCACGACTCGGCGCGACACCAGTTCTTCGCCGTCGGCGAGGGTAATTCGAAAACCGCCGGGGGCGCGATCCACTCGGACGATTTTCCGCCGATCGAGATCGGAAACGCCTTTTTGTTGATACCAATGCCCGTACTCGACAAAGCGATCCAGCGGCACGGGCTGCGAAACACTGCTACCGCTCTCCGATCCGTATGCTTCCAGCGTCAAGGCACAATGGGGATCGGCGATTTGCGTCGCAGTCCAATTGGAGCGAAGAAACATGCCGACCGGCATGTTGCGCTCCCAGAACGACATAGGCTCGCCGAAAATCCGGACCGTAAGGCCCTTCACATTCTTCAAGTGGGTGGCTGCGGCGAGCCCGTATGGACCGGCGCCGAGAATTACTACGTCACAATTTTCCATGGCTGTTGAAATCGAGAATTCGATCTCCTTAACGGCAATTCAGATATTCGTTGAAGCCAGATTTGTAAATTGGCGAACCGTACTGAAACATTGGTTTGTCGGTCGTTCGAAATTAACTATGCGAGAGCCCACCCTCCGCTTTTGCTTGGGCAATCGGAATCGATGGGCCGCGAACACGCTCGGACTTTTCCAGCACCAGCAGTACGGGAGCGAGGATTGCGAGCGCCAACAGAAAGAAAACGAATCCTCCTTTATGGTGCAGACTGCCGGTTAGAAAGCTCGGATCCACGTAAATACTGAGGAGAGTCAGGGTGACGATTCGAATCCCGTTCTTTATGAGCGCCAAGGGGACCGCCAGGAGGACGAACAGGAGCTGCTTCCACGGCGTCCTTAAAAATAAGTGAGCGGCGATGAGACAGGTGATAAGCAGAGCCAAGCTGGAACGGATGCCGCTGCACTCGGTGGCCACTTCAATGGTGACGCTCGGCACGGTGAGGAAAAACCCTTGGCGAAAAACGGGAACACCGACGGCACGGAAAAGAAAAAAGGCGATATCCGTCGAACCACTTTGCAGAAAATAAATCGTGCGGGCCAAAACATTCTCTGGAATTGGGATCATCAACAACAGAAACAACAAGGGGAACGCCGCAGCCCGGAACGCACTGCTGCCGTAAAACAAAATGAACGTTCCTATCCATGCCAGGACCAGAAGGAAAGTCGCCGCCGGCAGAGAGGATACGTTTCCGGCAAAGTAACGCTGGGCGACAAAGAGAAGAACGATGACCGCGCCGGCCAGAATCAGGGAAAAACCGGAGACGACACCAGTTCGCAGGGATTTAGCGATTCGTTTTCTCTCGATGTACAGCAGATAAATACTGACCACCGGAATCAGGAGGATGTGCGAGGACGATTCCTCGTGCAGGGAAAAAAACGCCAAAGCAGCGAGCGTTTTCCAGGACACCAAGATGGATGCCCCCAGGAATCCCGCGAAATACCAGTGGCGGCGGCTGGAGTCGGTAATCCCTCGCATATTTTCCATCATCGAGCCACCGAGGTCGTTCCAGAAGCTTCGTCCAAGCTGTAAATCAAGCGATCGCCCTGCAGAGTCGCGAAGGCGATTCTGGCGCGATCTCGATCCTGTCCTTCAATGTGCCATCGATCGCCGTCTCGCACCAGTTTCATCTGGCCGCGGTTTCTCCACCAGCGATTCACATCCCGCGGCAGCGCCGCCCACAGTTTGCGTTCTGCTCGCAGGCTTGACAAATAGTCGAGCAAATCCAAGTAGACCTTCTGAGCGCGCTGTTCGAGGAGGTAATCCGGATGCACGATGAAACTGACGAGGCCGTTGCGCCCAAGAATCTGGCTGCATTCTTTTTTCCAAAGCTCGATCGAGTAATCGCCCATGATCTGGAATAAAGAATAGTCCTGCGTCATTGTAAGAGGCAGTTCCAGGATTTCGCCGATGCGGTATGGCATCACCGTACAACAGCCGCCGTGCTGCGGCTCCAGGTGCGCCACGTTGGGTACCGACATATCGTAGAGAATCTCGAACTCTTCAAACCATTCCTGGTTGCGATACATGGCGCCAGAGCGAAAACCCTGCACTTCATAAGTACGCGCATGTTCATTGATCTTTGCGGCTTGCTCAAGAAATTGGGCGTGGTTCTGGAAGAGTGAACCGTCGTGGTTCAAATCGTGGACATTCAGCTCAAATCCGCGCCGGCGAATTTCTTGGATGAAATCGTCGGGAACCTCATACCTTCCGCCGGGCACGACCTGGAAGGACGCCTTGATGCCGTGCGAATCATCCATATCCATGAGTTTCGAAGCAAAGCCAACGCCGAGCGTAGTTTCAACATCGTGCGTCATAACCAGACAACCAGGCGCACCGTCCGGCCAGAACCAGATGAAAGGAACGCGGGAAGTTCCCATGGCTTTCATTGAGAGGCGCAAGAAGTGTTCGTGGAGTGTATCTACGGTAAAATCCACCGGCCATCTGGGAAATGGCACTTCACGCCACCCTCTCAGATAAAACCTTTGCACTCGGCGTCTTGCTTGCAATGGCAGGAAATTGCGACAACTGTAATAAATCTTGCGAATCAGAGCGCTTCCGGTAAGACCATTGGCACGGCGACCGCTGGCGCTTAGATAGCGCTCGCTGCGCAAATTATCAATCACATCTGCGGGATCGAACGGGAGCCGGACGCATTGATCTACGGTCCGCGCTTCAGGTAGCGCGTCATAAAGGTGGGACGAGAATTTTTTCGCCGTTGGGCCTGATTCGCAGCGGCCATAACAGATCGTCTCAGGGCCAAACCGGAAAAAACCCGGAGCCCCTGTCAGCTCTTGATGCGTAAACGAACATCGCAGATCCTCTGGAATTCGGAAGTATTCACTGAGATGGTTTCCCATGCTCTTGGCCGAATTTTTCTTCCGATGTAGAACTTCCGTTTGCAAGTAACGGCCTCGATTGGAAAATGCAGCTTTGCGCATACTAGAGCTTGGAATGATTGTCCAGCCGGTAGAGCGGACTTCCAGTGAATGGCGTAAGGATACCTTTGGCTAACCGATATGACGATAAATTAATTTCCCTGTCGCAGCCAGCACCCACCTGGGCATAACGGCGAATACTCGCTTCGCAAGGCCGACTTTCCAATCCTCGCTTGATTCCAAATTGGCAGGACCAGGATCTCTCCAATAAACAAGCGAGGTGGCATGATGCGTCCAATGATCTTTAAACGCAATTAGTCCATCATTGTCATCGTCAGACCGGCCCAGACTGAATTCTCTCGCTCCGGTGGCCTTGGCGTGTTCAATCGCCCTCCAGAGGAGCAGCGGCATCGCACCGAGGTTTTTATATTTAATGTCGGAGCAGCCGTACTTGTAGAGAGCAACATCCTTGAATCGCAAAGTAAGAATAGCCGCAACCGGCGTTTTATCTTTGTACGCCAGCCGGATTTCCAGAGCGTCACCGAGGCAATCGATCAAATTGCGGAACCAATCGTAGGGCTGCGGAGGCAGATCGTGACGGGCCCGGGTAAGCACCAGGAGATTGTAGAAATCGTCGAGCAACGCGGTGGATCGTCCGGTTTTCTCAATGAGGCCGGCTCGTTCAGCCCGTCGAATCCGCCTTTGGACCGAATCCTTGTGCAAACCCTGGCGGATTTGCCGCAAATCCGGACGCAAATCTAAAACGTGCAGATGATAATGTCTCGCCGGACGAAAACCGGACGTTTCTCCGCTGGGATGAAAACTTCCATTGATCGGGCGAACTTCAAGATACTTTAACGCCTGCGCTTTCACCTCCGTGCGCATGCGCTCTACGAAAGCGTCTAGTTGCTCGGCGGAGTCGAACAACGGCTCACAATGGTCGGAAAACGGCAAAGACACCAGGCGCTGACCGGTCAACCAGCTGTTGATACGGCAAAATACGAGACCGTCGCGGATTTCAGCGCCTGGAGGCGCGCTGGTGTAAGCAACCGGTTCGTAGCCATAGGTACGACGCAAGGCCTCGAGCCAACCAGGGGTGTGGAAAACGGACGCATACGGATGCTTTTCGAGGAATTCTGCCCATCGCGGATCCCCCACAGGATCGATCTGGTAGAGCTCTCTCATCGCTGTCGATTGGACCATTTCATCCGCACGGATTGCTTTGCTGTCGCATTCAATCAAGGCAGTGTGCA
>Ga0187871_10002979_pt1 | contig 13354 bp, 7 predicted proteins | sample June2016WEW_16_1_FD_132988 | JGI IMG/M metagenome (GOLD analysis project Ga0187871, IMG submission 132988) | Peatland microbial communities from SPRUCE experiment site at the Marcell Experimental Forest, Minnesota, USA - June2016WEW_16_10 | ecosystem: Environmental > Terrestrial > Soil >... | reverse complement strand
ATTGTGGTGTTCGCGCATATCCCGCTGTGGTCGGTCTATCCCGATTGGGGCTGGGGCACCGAAGACAGCGCGCAGGCGCTCACTTACTTGAAACGCTTCGGGTCGGTGACAGTCTTGAACGGACACATTCATCAGGTGTTGCAGAAGGTAGAGGGCAACGTGACCTTCCATACGGCGATGTCCACGGCCTTTCCGCAACCCGCGCCCGGAACCGCGCCGGCGGCTGGTCCGATGAAAGTACCCGCCGAGCGGCTGCAGAGCGTGCTCGGTATTACGAACGTGCAGTATGTGGCGCGCAAGCACAGCCTGGCAGTGGTGGATTCGTCGCTGGCGGCGGGGAACTGATTCCAATGAAACGATCGTTAGTGATGCTGGCCGCGGTATTCGCCGTTGTGGTGATGACCGCGCACACGGAGACTAGCGACGGCAAGAGCCTCTTCGAAAAGCGGTGTTCGGGCTGTCATTCGCTGGATCACGATAAGGAGGGGCCGCGGCTGGCAGGCGTTTACGGCAGGACCGCGGGATCTGTGGCGTCGTTTAATTACTCGGACGCGCTGAAGAGTTCGCACATTACCTGGGACGCCGCTTCGCTCGACAAGTGGCTGGCCGGTCCGGACAAGGTCCTTCCGGAAACTGACATGGCCTTCCATGTCGAGAGCGCCACCGAGCGGAGTGCGATCATCGCGTACTTAAAAGAAGTGCGGTGAGGTACACCAATAGGCCATCCCATTCCGGCCATCGATTTCCCGACCTCACGTGCCAACGAGCCTCGCGCAGTTCCTTTTGAGCCTCAAGTCGCGCTCTCTAGGTAGGCCTTGTTCTGGCCAGCGCATCGTTCGTGATACTGCCACGCGGCGTCTATAGATGTTTGCAGACTCCTTTGATACCCAGTCCGGAGGTCCCGCCTGTTTACTGGTGAGGGGTGGCCGCACAGGCACATAATCACTTGGACAGGGTTGCTATAAAGCTGGAGTTCCGCACCGGGAGAAACAACGTACTGCGCAACGTTTGCAAGCCTGAAAACGTGTCGATCCACATCGCGGAGATGCGTCCGGCAGTTTATTCTGGGTCGGTAGCATGGTGGCCTTTCTTGTTGATCTTTTTGGTCTTTGTGGTCTTTCCGTCGAGCAATTCCCGCTTCGGCCTGAACACCACGCGAATGTGCTCTTTTATGTGGCACAAATGTTCGATTTGATCGCTTGTTATACTTAAGCATGGATCTCTTTCAGGTGGAGGAAATCGAGCGCCGCCGGGCCAGGCTCGAATGGTCGTACCTTGAGTTCCTGCGGGTTCCTTCCCTTAGCGTCGGTGTATACTCGTTGAGTGTGGGTGAGGAAGATAGACAGCAGCCGCACATGGAGGACGAAGTTTATTACGTCGCCGCCGGACGTGCCTTGATCCGCGTAGGGGATGAAGACCAGGCGATTCGTACGGGCAGCGTCGTTTACGTGGCTGCAGGGGTGGAGCACCGCTTCCACGATATCGCCGAAAACCTGACCTTACTTGTGTTCTTTGCTCCGGCCGAAGGCACGCCCACGGCGCAATCCGGCCTAGGTTGAGCTATGCTGCTACGATTCGTTGACCGCACTAAACTTTCGCACTCGAACCAGACTGCTGGCCGGCGCATGGCCCGGACGACGTAGGGCTGGTTTCCTTTCTCCGGAGGTGAAGCGGCTGAGAATCACCATGGCCGCTGGCTTGATCAGATGATCAAGCCTAGTTCCGCGATGCGATGGACCGGATGGGAGTCGACTCGCACCAGCAGGCACGGCTCAATTATGAGGAGCACCGGCCCCAGGATTCCGACCAGGGCACCGTCTCCCGGCTCCCGCGGTCGCTAGGCGCCAGATTCCTTCCCTTCCGTTACGGTCACCACCTGATTTGCCTTTACGCCGCCGACCCGGTCCACCTGGCCGCTGGGCCAATGGACCTCCAAATCCGCCTTTTGCGCACCGCCCAGGCCGAAATGTATCCGCAGATCGCTCTGCGAAATATAGCTGCCGCCGCTGCGCACTTCGTCCATCAGCCGGCGTCCGCCGGCGGGCGTGCAGTAGATCCGTGCGCCGATGCCGGAGCGATTCGATTTCACCCCGATGGTCTTCACCTTGAGCCAATTGTTCTTCACCTGGCTGTCACAGCGCAGCAGTTGCGGCGTGTCGTTGATGCAGTTGACGAGCACGTCCACGTCGCCATCGTTATCGAAATCGCCGAAAGCGCAGCCGCGCGCGGACGCCAGCTCCAGAATTCCCGGCCCGGCGTCCTGGGACACGTCCGCGAACCGGCCGTTGCCCAGGTTGCGGTAGAGGACCTTGCGCTCCCGGTAGCCTTGCTCGTCGTTGGGCTGTCCCACTTCCGGGTACACGTGGCCGTTCACCGTCAAAATGTCCGGCCAGCCGTCGTTGTCGAAATCGAAGAACCCCACACCCCAGCCCATGAAGCGGGTGTTGCGGCCGAGTCCGGCCTGAAAGGTGGTGTCCTCGAAGAAGCTGTCGCCCGTATTGTGGTACAGGCTGGAGGTGTCGCCGGCGAAGTTGGTCTTGACGATGTCGAATCTGCCGTCGCCGTCGTAATCCGCCACGGACACGCCCATGCCGGCCTGGGGCTTCCCGTCCGGACTAAAGGCCACACCGGCTTCGATGGCGATCTCGGAGAAGGTGCCGTCGCGGTTGTTGCGGTACAGCGCCGAGGAGGTGGAATCGTTGGCCACGTAGATATCGGGCCAGCCGTCGTTATCGAAGTCGGAAACAACCACGCCCAGCCCGTAGGTGCCCTGCGTCTTTAAAATCCCGGCCCGTTGGCTGACATCCGTGAAGGTGCCGTCGCCGTTGTTGTGAAACAGGATGTTCTTGCCGCCTGCGAGTCCTGGCGGGCCGCACGCCACCACGATCCCCTTGAAGAGGCACGGGCCGGATTCCGGAAGCGGCGCGGTTCTTGGATCGAAATCGATGTAGTTGGCGATGAACAGGTCGAGATGGCCGTCTCTGTCATAATCCACGAAGGCGCAGCCGGTGTTCCAGCGGCGCTGCCCGTTGCCGGGATTGGTGGTGATGCCGGCCTTTTTGGCGGCTTCGGTAAACGTGCCGTTGCCCTGGTTGCGCCACAGCGCGCAATCGCCCCAATAAGTGACGAACAGGTCGTCGTGGCCGTCGTTGTTATAATCGCCCACGCAGCACCCTTGGCCCCAACCCGTGCGCCCAATGCCCGATGCGATCGTGACGTCGGTGAATGTGCCATCGCGGTTATTCTTGTAGAGCCGGCTTACGGGAGCTTCAGCCGCCTTCCAATCGGTCTCGAACCGCGTGCCGTTCACCAGGAAGATATCCAACCAGCCATCGTTGTCGTAATCGAAGAATGCGCATCCACAGCCGGTGGTCTCCATCAGGAATTTGTTCTTTTGTTCACCCCCAAAAATGGTCTTGGCTTGCAATCCCGCCTCCCGCGCCACATTTACAAACCGCACGCCGAGAGGCAGCCCCATGACAAGCTGATCGAAAGAAAACACTGGGACGGCCGCGCATAGCGACTTGATAAACTGCCTGCGATGAATCGCGGTTTGCCGGGTATTCATGACGACGAATGGGGATCGAGTGTGTCTCTGGAAACAACTGGCAGGGACCGGCAATCGCCGGAACTTGCGCCACGTACTCGTATTATTGCATCCCCGTCAATACCGTTCAACTTCATGGCGGCGGACGCGTACATTTCACGATCGAAACCCCAGGCTCGCCGGCGATAGCGCAGGCTGGGCGGCCTGAGAGGCGGGCGGGCCCGGAGGGTATCCTCGAAGGACCTGCCATCACGTTAAACACGTGCACCCGCTCCGGGCTTCCACAAAGTAACGTACCGGCGTAAGTAACGTACTGGCGTAACGCACGCGTACGACCATGCAAACAATACACTTATATGTTTTAACCGTAACAAACACACTTGGCACTTGTTCTACCTCTACTAAAGATCTATTATTCACTAAACCATTCGATCCAAACTTGTGAAGGGTTGGATTGCACGAGCGTGGGTAGCAAATCAGGTTAGTTTGGCATTCAATGCGTGGAGTTTTCCAAAAAAGAGGGGAGATCAGATCAAGATGCTCAGTCTGCACAAATCGGCTTCGTTCGCCTTATGCGTATCTTTCGCGCTGTTCTGTTTTAGTGGAACCCTAAGCGCCCAACAGGTCTTCGGCAGCATCGTGGGAGCCGTGACGGACCCCTCAGGTGCGGCGGTGGCCAATGCGAAGGTCACGATTACCGACACCCAAAAAGGCACCAAATCCGACGTGATGACAAATGAGTCCGGTAACTACACCAAGGGCCAGCTCATTCCCGGACAGTACCAAGTCTTGATCGAGGCAACTGGATTCCAAAGGACCATTTCCAACCCGATTACCGTGCTGGTCGACCAAGTCGCCCGCTACGACGTCGCCATGCAGGTCGGCAGCGTCAGCCAAGAGGTGGAAGTAACGGCCGCCGCGCCCTTGCTGCAGTCCGACCGGGCCGACGTCGCCCAAACCTTTGACGCCCACCAACTCGAAGAACTGCCCAGCGTAGGGCGGAATCTTCAAGCCTTGGAGTTGTTGAATCCCGGAACGGTGCCGTTTGGATGGGCGCACGCTTCAGATGAAAACCCGCAAGGTAGCGTACAGATGGTCGTCAATGGCCAAGTTTTCGATGCCATGGGTTACGAATTGGACGGAACCACTAACCAGGATCCCATCCTGGGGATTATCGTGATCAATCCGACGTTCGATTCGGTCGCGGAAGTGAAGCAGGCCAACCAGGACTTCGATGCGGAATTCTCATATACCGGCGCGGGGCTGGCGACCTACTCGACCAAATCCGGCACTAACGAGTTCCATGGGGATGTCTTCGAGTACCTGCAGGTCAACAGTCCCGGGTTCCAGGACTTTGGACGAAACCCCTTCAGCCAGAACGTCCCGCTAGGGCCTGACGGGAATTTCACCCCGACATACCGGCAAAACCAGTTTGGCGGATCGATCGGCGGCCGCTTAATCAAGGATAAGCTGTTCTTCTTCGCCGATACGCAATTGAACCGCCAGTCGCAGGGCGGCTCCGTCCTGGCTACTGTCCCGTCGGCCACGCTGGTCAATAGCATCCAAGCAGGTACCGGAGCCAATTTTGGCGATTACCTGGCTGCCAGCTCGAACTTTCAGATCTACGATCCGGCCAGCGGCAACCAGACTGACGGCACCGGCCGCCAAATGTTCCCCGGCAATGTGATCCCCCAGACCCGCTTGAGCTCGCAGGCTCTGGCTATCATGAAGTTCTTTCCGGCCCCCAATACCAACTCGTCTGGCACCACCTACGCCAACAACTACGATGCCAGCGGTGCGGTCGCGATTACGGGCAACCAGTGGGATACGCGTTGGGATTACTATCTGAACGAGAAAAATTCCATTTTTGGGCGGTACAGCTATGCCGCGTTTACCGAGCAGGCCCCGGGCGCCTTTGGCTTGGAGGCTGGCGGTCCGAACTTCGGCAACTACGCGGGCAACTCCAACGCAAGGAACCAGAGCCTGGCGGCTGGATTGACCAGCACCATCAGCCCAACGCTGGTCAATGAATTCCGGCTGGGCTATATGCGGTATCACGTATTCGACGTGCCCAATGGCTATGGCACCACGCCGGCCTCCGACGCAGGCATTCCGGGATTGAACCTGGACAAGACCTACACCTCCGGCATGCCCTACTTCGATATCAACAACCCCAGTAACGACGCCAGGCTAGGGTATGCTCTGGGCGTCAACCAATGCAACTGCCCGCTGACACAGAGCGAGCGCCAGATTCAGTTCGTCGATAACGTGACCAAGATTCATGGCAACCATACCTTCAAATTCGGCGCGGATCTCCGCTACGCCATGAACTTGCGGGTTCCCAGCGACAGCCACCGCGCCGGCGAGTTGACATTCGGCGACAATTACACCGGATATGTCGCTTCACCAGGCGACAGCCCGATAGACGGCTTGGGGATGGCCAGTTTCCTGCTTGGCGGCGTGACTAATTTTAGCCGGTTTGTCAGCAGCAGCACCGACGCCGAGGAACGCCAGAAGCGCTTCTTCTGGTACGGACAAGATACATGGCGCGTCACTTCGAAGCTCACGGCTACGATCGGGGTCCGCTGGGAAATGGTGTTCCCGGAAAGTGTGAATGCCGCGGGGAACGGCGCAACTCTGAATTTGGCCAACGGCATGATGTACGTTTTCGGTGAGGGCGGCGTCTCCTCGCATGGCATTCAAACCATGAATTGGCATGAGCTTTTGCCCCGCGTCGGCTTGGCTTACCAGGTCGATAAGAAGACCGTGGTACGCGCAGGCTATGGCTGGTCCTATAATTTGGGCACTTTTGGCTCCACGTTTGGGCATAACGTAACGCAGAATCCACCGGTGTTGGCCGAGCAGAATGTTCAATTGCCGTCCAACCAACCATTCACCGATGTGTTCACCCTCGCGCAGGGGCCCTCGACACTCGCCCCCGTCACGGTGAGCTCCAGCGGAACGTTCCCCCTGCCTAACGGGATCACCCCGAAGTTCCGGCCGAGCACGATGACTATGACGGCGGTCTATCAATACAACGGCACTGTTCAGCGGCAGATCACGGATAAGATTGTGGTCAGTGGCGGTTACGTGGGCAATTCGACGCGCCACGGCTGGCTGGGCACCAGCAACACGATTAACCCGAACGAGGCTGAATACTTTCCAAACAACGGTGCGCCGTACTCCGCGCGTCCGTACACGGCGCTGTATGGGTGGACGCAGGACTTGAGCTATTATTGCAACTGCACCAACGCTCAATACAACTCCTTTCAGTCAACGGCGACTATAAAGGCCTTGAGCGGTTGGACCCTCCAGGGGAACTACACCTATCAGAGGCTCAAGAGTTGGGACGGAGGCTACGATACCAATTACTACTTTATCTATGGCCCACAGAACGGCTCTGGCGGCTATGGGGACAGCAGCCTGCTACCGCACAACCAGATCTCGATAGCGCAGAACTATGATGTCCCCTTCGGGCACGGCCGGAAGTTCGGTTCCACCGTCAGCAAGCCGGTGGACCTCGCCTTGGGCGGCTGGACCCTCGGTGGCGTTACGACATTCTATAGTGGCATCCCGTTCTCGGCATCCCTGGGAGACAACTATGGCCCTAATGTGAAACCGATTGGGGGCCCCAATAATCGTCCGGATGTGGGAAGCGGAAGCCTGTATCCATCGACGCAGAACCGCAACCAGTGGTTCTTGGGTTGCCCGGGCGGGGATTGTACGTCGGGTCCCTATGCGTACCCGGCAAGTTACACCTACGGCAACTACCCGATCGATAGCTTGATCGGTCCGCATTTTATCAACACGGACTTCCAGATCAGTAAACAGTTCCACATCACGGAGCGCGTTGGATTCGCGCTTCGCATGGATTCGAGGAACTTCTTCAACCACACCAACCTCGGCGGTCCAAATAACAACATCCAGGACCCACATGTCGGCCAGATCACCGGCATTGCCTTCGGCGGCGCTAACGGCACCGGGATGCGGACGCTGCAGTTCTCCGGGAAGCTCAGTTTCTGACCAATCCAACGAGCCGCGCACGTCATTAAGCGGCGTTCTCAAAACCGGGCCGGCAGGGCAAACGCTCTGCCGGCCTTTTTCATGTTGGCAGCCAATAAGCAGGCGGAAACAAGTATTGAAGCCACGTAGGATTGTGGATAGAATTGTGGGCGTGAAGGCAACTGGAGCCGGGACTGCCATGGGCCGATGGTCTGACCTACCTGTGCGTCTGTTCTGCTTGCTGCTGATGGTCCCCTCGCTCGGCAGCGCCGACGGAAGCGGCTACGTGGGGCGCGACGCATGCGCCGGCTGCCACAGGAACATCGCTATGTCGCACGTCCGCACGAACATGGCGCGGACCTGGCGGGGCGTCGCTCCCGACCAAGAAGTTCCGGCGAAGTACGACGAAACGCACCAGGAGGGGCCGGCGCCGGAGATCAAGTACGAGCTCAAGAGAACAGGCCAGACCCTGCAGTACAAAGTGCAAATGCCGGGGCAACCGGAGCTCGATTTTCCGGTTGAAACCATGGTGGGCGGGGACCGCCATGGCCTCAGTTTTCTCCTCCGCGTTCCGGCTCTGGACGGCTTGCCGCTGCCGCGTGCGCGACTGCTCGAAGCCCGGTACTTCCACTATGCGGAGCAGAACCGGCTGGCGTTCTCGCTCGGTTTTCCCGAAGAGAAGCCCACGACCTATGAAACGGCCATGGGCCGGATATTGACTCCGTACCTGGAAACGAGATGTCTCGGGTGCCACGGCGCGCCGCGAACTCACGGAACGCGAGTCGAGACCGGAGTCGCTTGCGAGAACTGCCACGGCCCAGGCCAACCGCATTTAGCCGCCCTCGGTGGCCACTCGCGCGACCTCCGTATATTGAACCCGGACAAGCTGCCCGTTGCCGAGCGGATGCGGCCATGCTCTCAATGTCATGCGGGCTCCAGTGTCGTCGAAGACCCCATGCCGGACGACACGCTGATTTCCGATCAAGTGACGGCGCTGAAAAACAGCGAGTGCTGGCGTCAAAGCGCCGGTGAGATCACGTGCACAAACTGTCACGACCCGCATCGGGATGCGCCCCGTCCTGTGCTGGTTGCCAGGGCCGAAAAAACGTGTTTGCGATGTCATAGCGCGACAGTCACGAAACATGCGGGTTTGTGCCCGGTGAATCGGATTGCAGGCTGCGTCGGATGCCATATGGCGACCGAGACACGCGGCGCGTTTGTCATCGCGGAACACTGGATTCGCGTCCAGCCCGGGCAAAAGATCGAAGTGGCGGAGCATAACCCGGCATGGCGAACCACGATCGCTCCCAAACGTCTGTTTCTCCGCAAGATTGTTTTGGACGACCAAGGAAAAGCAGAGGCAATCCGGCAGCAGCTTCTATCGGGAGGATCTTTCTTCGAACTTGCCCGGGCCAATTCGGTCGACCGCGGCACAATCAATGGCGGCTATCTGGGGGATCTCGACACCAGCCAGTTCGATCCGGCGTGGTCCGCGGCAGCGCTGAAGCTCCAGCCGGGAGAGATCTCCGACGTCGTCGAAGCAAACGGAAAGTACGTCATCCTTCAGCGAATGCCGCGGAATTTCCGCGAGGACGCTGAAGCGGTATTCAACAAAGCGATGGATCTGCGGAAGCAAGGCAAGCACCAGGAATCCATCAACGAATTGCTCGAAGCCTTGAAGATCTATCCGCATCTCTTGCGCGCGCTGACCTGGCTCGGCGCAGCGTATGGGCAAGGCGGCAATCCGGCCGTTAGTGCCGGGATTCTGACCATCGCAACCCAGCTCTATCCGCAGGACGCCGGCGCCCACTTCAACCTCGCACTCGCCTATGGCGCGACGGGCAACGCGGAGGAAATTTCCGAATACCGGCGCACCATCGAAATCGATCCCGATTATGTTTTGGCCTATCTGAACTGGGGCGGCGCGCTCTATGAGAAAGGCCAGTACGAAGACGCTATTAAGATCTATCGCGAAGGGATCGACGTAAACCCTCTATTCGCCTCTCTTCACTACAGCCTGGGGCTGGCATTGGAACAGGAGAAGAAGACAGCCGAAGCGGAGGCGGAGATGGCGCTAGCCGCGAAAATCGATCCAAACGTGGGTAAGCGGTAAGTTATGCTGGTCGGGATGTGGGGCGGCCAATCATGGCCGCAGCCGCCTTTTAGGCGGCCAAAGTGTGGCGCAACCCTCGCGCTGGCCGCGTGCGCGCTACCCCTGCAGGCCGATCCCATCACCTTCTACAAAAACATCGCGCCCATCGTCTATCACTCCTGCGCGCCTTGCCATCGTCCGGGAGAGCCGGGGCCGTTCCCATTGCTTACCTACACCGACGTGCGCAAGCATGGCGCGCAAATGGTCCCGCTCCTCAAGCGTCGATACATGCCGCCATGGCTGCCCGAGGCAGGCTACGGAGACTTTCAGGATGAGCGGCGCCTGACGGCCGAGCAGATTCGGACCATCGAGGAATGGGTCCGGCAGGGCGCTCCGGCTGGTTCGCCGGCCGACGCGCCTCCACTTCCAAAGTTCGTACCCGGGTGGCAGCTTGGCGAACCGGACCTGGTGATCGAGGCCACCGCCCCTTACCAGTTATCCGCCGGCGGTCCGAACCAATACTGGAATTTTGTACTGCCGCTGAAAACGCCGGGAACCCGCTGGGTGAAGGCCATCGAGATCCGCCCCGGTAACATGCGCGCCGTACACCACGCCAATGTGCTCATCGATCGCAGCCGCTCCGCGCGGCTGCAGGAAAAAGCTCCGGGCGCCGGTTTCCCCGGCATGGACCTCAACATCGAATCGGACACTTTCGACCCCGACAGCCATTTCCTTTTCTGGAAACCCGGCGGCACTCCCTGGGTCGAGCCCGCCGGCATGGCCTGGCGCGCGGATGCCGGCGCCGATCTCGTTCTGAATGTCCACATGCAACCGACGGGCAAGCCTGAACTGGTGCAGCCTTCCGTCGGGTTGTATTTCACAGACCAGCCCGCCACAAAATACCCCATGTTGCTGCAACTCGAGCACGATGGCGCTCTGGATATCCCCGCGGGCGACGCCGATTTCCCGGTCGGCGACGACTTTGTGACGCCGATGGACATGGATGTGCTCGCCGTCTACCCGCACGCGCACTACCTGGGCCACCTGCTGGAAGGTTATGCGACATTGCCCGGTGGGACTCGCAAGTGGCTGGTCCGCATTCTGGATTGGGACCCTAACTGGCAGGCCGTCTACCGCTACAAACAACCTGTGTTTCTGCCTAAGGGGACCGTGGTTTCGATGCGCTACCAATACGATAATTCGGCGGCGAATCCGCGCAATCCCAACCAGCCTCCCCAGCGCGTGCGCGGGGGGAACGAGGCCACCGACGAGATGGCGCACCTCTGGCTGCAGGTTCTGCCGCGCGCCGTCGAGGACCGCCGCATGGAGCTGCAGGAAGCCATCATGCTCCATCGCCTGGAAAAGTATCCGGGGGACTTTACGTCACAGTTCAACTTGGGCGCGCTCATGCTGGCGCGCGGCGATCACGCGGACGCCGTCGCCTACTTGCGCGGCGCGGTCGCGGCGCGGCCCGGCAATGTGGTCGCTCTGAATACGCTCGGCGCGGCGCTGCTTTCGGCGGGAACAGCGACCGAAGCGGCCGAATTCTTCGCGCGTGCGCTCCAGGCGAATCCGCGTTATACCAACGCACGCTATAACCTCGCCAACGCGCTCGCCGAACAGCGGCGCTGGGAACAGGCCGCGGCCGCGTTTCGCCAGGTGCTCGCGGAGAATCCGGGCGACGCGGGAGCGCGGCAACATTTGGGCGAGGTGCTGCGGTTGTGGGGCGACGAGCGCGCCGAGGCGGGCCGTCTCGAAGAGGCGGCCGCGCACCTGCGCGAGTCGTTGGATTTCCGGCGGGACGACGCCGTTCTGCACAGCGATCTCGGCGCGGTGCTGGCCCGCCTCGGCCGCTTTCGGGACGCCGTTCCCGAATTCGAAGCCGCGCTGCGCATCGATCCGAAGCTGGAGACGGCCAGGCACAACCTGCAGGCCGCGCGCGCGAGATTGGCGTTGGAACACTAAGCATGGGACCACTGCTGCTCTTGTTCCTGCAGGCGAGCGCCTACCAGACGGGCGTGCAGGCGTACAGCGAACATCGCTATGCGGAAGCCATCCCATGGTTTGAAAAGGCCGCGGCGGGCGGCTCGCAGGCGCTGGTGGCCGAGTTCATGCTGGGCAACGCCTGCTTGCAAGCACACCAGGACGAGAAAGCCGTGCGGGCCTTTGCGGCGCTCTTTCAGGTGGCGCCCGATTCAGCGGCGGCGCACTTGTTGACGGCCGGGATGATGCTGCGCGCGAAATTGCCGTCGGGCGCCGCCGCAGAAGCCAGCCGCTCCCTTGAAATCGATTCGCACATCCCGCAGGCGCACTACATTCTGGGCGAGGCAGTGCTGTCTCAGGGCGACGACGTCAAGGCTCTTGCCGAGTTTCAGAAAGAGGTTGCCTCCAATCCGAGCTTTTCGATGGCCTACTACCGGCTCGGCGATGCGTACGAGAATCGCGGTGCATGGGAGGACGCCATCTCGGCCCTGGAGCGCTCTATTTGGCTGAACCCCAACCACAGCGGGCCCTATACGCTGATCGGCAAGGCATACCTCAAGCGCGGCGACCTGGATGACGCGGAGGGCGCCCTGCGCCATGCGCTCCAGATGGACCCGCAAGATCAGTCTATTCGCCAATTGCTCGACCAGACGCAGCCACTGCTGGGCGCGGCAACTCCTATTCCGCGGCCCTCATCCTCCAGCTCCCAGCCCGCTGCCCCGGATTCTGCCTACATTCGCGGCGTGGCGAGTTATCGCCATCGCGATTACCCCGCTGCGGAGAAGGCCTTGAAGGAAGCCCTGCCGTCCATCTCCCCGAATAGCCACCAATATAGCGAGACTCTCCAAATGATCGGGCGCAGCGAGTATCTGGCGGGGCACGTCCCGGAGGCCATTCCCTATCTCGAGAAGGCGCGGGCGGCCGGCGCCAGGAACAACGAACTGTTCTTCGTGCTGGGGAACAGCTACCTGCAAGCGCATCAGGTCGCCAAGGGCCGCGCCGCGTTCGCCGATCTGTACGGTGTGCCGGCGGAGTCCGGTGCGGCCCGCCTGGCCACCGCGCACCTGCTGATACGGCTGGAACTGGAAGACGAAGCCCAAGGCGAGCTGGAGGCAGCCTTGGCGCGCGAGCCGAAACTTCCGGAAGCGCACTACATGCTAGGGGAAATCGCCATCTACCGGGCGCAAATCGAGCGCGCCGTGAACGAGCTGAACCGCGAAATCGCGCTCAACCCCGGCTTCGCCATGGCATACTACAGGCTGGGCGACGCCTACACCCGGCAAGAGGATTGGGAACATGCCGTTCCCCCTCTGCAGCGCGCCGTTTGGCTGGACCCCACCTATAGCGGGCCTTATATACTGTTGGGCAAAACATATTTCAAGCAGGGGGATCTGGTTGAAGCCGAACGCATGCTGCGCAGGGCTTTGCAGATGGACCCGCGGAATGCCTCGGCACACTATCTGTTGGGCCGGACTCTCATCCAGTCGGGCCACGCGGAAGAAGGCAAAAAGCTGCTGCGGCGATGGGAAGAACTGCGGCAGGAATCGGGCCAGTAGCCCGCTTGTGGGGCGGGCAATTTTGCCCGCAGCCGGCTTTCAGCCGGCCAAGAGCCGCCTGAAAAGGCGGCTGCGGCCATGATTGGCCGCCCCACATCAGTCCGATGCAGAGGGGCACATTTGTCACAAAAGCTGTCATCGTATTGTGCGAGCCTCAATAGTTGCGAGCGGCTT
>Ga0187871_10002976_pt1 | contig 13358 bp, 15 predicted proteins | sample June2016WEW_16_1_FD_132988 | JGI IMG/M metagenome (GOLD analysis project Ga0187871, IMG submission 132988) | Peatland microbial communities from SPRUCE experiment site at the Marcell Experimental Forest, Minnesota, USA - June2016WEW_16_10 | ecosystem: Environmental > Terrestrial > Soil >... | reverse complement strand
TAACAGCCGCGCCGCCGACCGGCAGCAGGCCAGCGCGACGGTGTCGCCCGTGCGGGTGGCGCAGTTGGCGTTGCCGGCATTCACCAGGATCGCGCCCACCGCGCCGCGCGATGCCGCCAGGTGGCGGCGGCAGAGTTTCACCGGCGCCGCTTGCACCCGGTTCCCGGTGAAGACGCCGGCGGCTGCGGCAGGCAGGCCGGAGACTATCAACCCAAGATCGTCCTTCTCCGCCTGGCGTATGCCGGCGTACGTGGCGGCGTAGCGATAGCCTAGCGGCAGTTCCATTTTACGATTCTCCCAGAATGTCGCCGCCGGAGATGCGCTGCCCGTTGGCGAAAGCTTCGGCGGCGATGCGCTTTCGGCCTTCGAGTTGCACCTCGATCAGCTCCAGCGCGGCTCTCGCCTCCGGCGGGCCGCATATCGCACGCAGTGGCCGCGTTAGCAATTGGCCGGCCTCGCCCACGACATCGCTCGCAGCGTTGCTCGCCAGCGGGCGCGATTTCCAGATGTGCAGTTGCTGCCCGCGAAAGCGCGTGTAGGCCCCCGGCCAGGGCTCAAAACCGCGCACCCGATTGTGAATGCTTTCGGCCGTCCGCCCCCAGTCGATGAGCCCGTCTTCCTTCTTCAACAGCGGCGCGTATGTGGCCTGCGCGGAATCCTGCTTTTCGGGGACGATGGACGCGATTCGGTCCAACGTCTCTACCAGCAGCCCGGCGCCCATCAGCGCCAGCCGCGCGCCCAGTTCCACGGCATTCTCATCCGGCGCAATGTCCGTCTCCGCTTTCAGCAGCATATCGCCCGTATCGAGTCCGGCATCGATGCGCATGGTGGTGACGCCCGTGCGCTTCTCGCCGTTGGCGATGGCCCATTGCACCGGACCCGCGCCGCGGTATTTGGGCAGCAGCGAGCCGTGCACGTTGATGATGCCGTGTTGCGGAATATCGATGATGGATTGCGGGATGATCTGGCCGTACCCGACCACCACCATGGCGTCAGGCCGCAGAGCCGCCAAAGCCGCGACGGCCTCCGGCCGCCTGATCCGCTCAGGCTGGTACACGGGCAGGCCCAACCGCAGCGCGGTTTCTTTCACGGGCGAGACTGCCATTTGCCGGCCACGTCCACGCGGACGGTCGGGTTGGGTGACAACGGAGACTACTGCATGCCCGGCGGACACCAGCGCTTCCAGGGTGGGAACGGCGAATTGAGGTGTACCTAGAAATATGACGCGCATGCGTTGAGGGAGGCCTGTGGGACAGATGTGGGGCGGCCAATCCTGGCCGCAGCCGGCTTAGCCGCCTGAAAGGCGGCCGCGGGCACGATTGCCCACCCCACAAGGCGACGGTGCCCCACTTACTCCCATTCTCCGGCTCTCACCAGTTTCTTCACTTTGCGGCGGATCAAATCCCGCTTCAGGGCGCTGACGTGGCTGATGTAAAGTTTGCCGTGCAGATGATCTGTCTCATGCAAAAAGGCGCGCGCCAGCAGGTCTTCGCCGGTCTTCTCGAAGAACGCGCCGGCGGCATCCTGCGCGCGCACTGTCACGCGCTTCCCTCGCTTCACCTGCTCGCGGAATCCGGGGATGCTCAGGCAACCCTCTTCGCCTTCCTGCTTGCCTTCTACACGCAGGATCTTCGGATTGATCAGCACCAGCTTGTCCGCCGGATTCTCCGCATTGGAAATGTCGATGACGGCGATCTTGCGGGAGAAGCCGATCTGCGGCGCGGCCAGCCCCACACCCTTGGCGGCATACATGGACTCGAACATGTCTTCGAGGAACTTGTCGAGGTCCGGCGTACCGAATTCGGTAACATCGTCCGCCTCGCGCTCCAACACCGGATCGCCGTATTTCACGATTGGATAAACCATATTTCAGAAATCCCGCACCTGCTTCAGATATCCTTTGAAATTGCGCTGCGTCTCGCCGAGCGAATCGCCGCCGAACTTTTCCAGAAATGCCTGTGCCAGCACCAGCGCCACCATCGCCTCCCCAATCACGCCGGCGGCGGGAACTACGCAGACATCCGAGCGCTCGTAGGCCGCCAGGGCGGGCTCTCTGGTGGTCAGCTCTACGGATTCGAGCGGACGGCGCAGCGTGGAGATGGGCTTCAGGAATCCGCGCACCAGCACGTCCTGGCCGTTGGTGATGCCGCCTTCCAGACCGCCGGCGCGATTGGCGCCGCGCGTAAAGTGGCGGGCCTCGCGATCGTAGTGGATGGTATCCTGCACCGCCGAGCCAAAGCTGGCGGCGTTCTCCCGAGCGAATCCCACTTCAACACCCTTCACCGCTTGAATGGACACGATGGCCTGCGCCAGGCGGCCATCCAGCCGCGCGTCCCAGGTGATGTGCGATCCCAGGCCGGCCGGCAAGCCGCGCGCGACCACTTCGAACACCCCACCCACGGTATCGCCCGTGCGATAGGCCTGGTCCACGACTTCTTTCATCCGGGTTTCAGTGGCGGCATCCACGCATCCCAGCAGGACTTCCGTCTTCTGCCGCAACGCCGCTACTTCTTCCCATCCCGCCGCTCTTCCCAGCCCCACGCTGCCGACCGCGATCACGTGGCTCGCGATATCGATGCCGAACTCGATCAGCAAGGCCTTTGCCAGCGCGCCCAGCGCCACGCGGGCGGTGGTCTCGCGCGCGCTGGCCCGCTCCAGAATGTAGCGCGCGTCGCTGAAATTATATTTGATGGCGCCCGCCAGGTCGGCATGTCCCGGACGCGGGCGGGTAACTGGCTTCTTCTTGTCTTCCGCGCCGTCCACATCTTCCACGGGCAGCGCTTCCGTCCAGTTTTGCCAGTCCCGATTGCGAATGATGATGGCGATCGGCGATCCGATGGTATGCGAATGCCTCACACCGGACACAATCTCGGCGCGATCCTGTTCGATCTTCATGCGCCCGCCGCGGCCATAGCCCTGCTGGCGGCGCCAAAGTTCGTGATTTATGGTGTCGAGAGAGACCGGCACTCCGGCGGGAAGTCCTGTGAGGGTGGCTACCAGGCACTCGCCGTGCGACTCCCCGGCGGTTTCAAATCGCAGCATTTGCCGAGAAGTTTTATGGTAACAGAGGCGCGCTCCGCCCCGCACCGCTACATCTCGCGCCGGCCCTCCATCGCTTTCCAGATTAGTTAGAGAGATAGACCGCCGCGTGGCTTCGGCGCCGGGAGCGTAGAAGGAGGCTCAGAAGGCACGCCGGTCTTGCCCTCGGCGCCACCTAGGCCGCTGGCAGCGGTGTCGAGTTCGCCGGTGAATTGACGATTAGTGAAGGAGATGCAGGGCGGCCGTAGCATGTAGCAGTCCGGCGAAGCTGGATGGTAAACTCCAGGCATGGGCCGGGTTGAAGAGATTGAGGCAGCCATCGAGAGTCTGTCCCCCGAGGAGTTTCGTCGCGTGACCCAATGGGTGTTTGAGCGCGAGCAGTTGCAGTGGGATGCACAGATGGACGACGATGCCGCGGGCCGGAAAGCTTGACTTTCTTTTCGACGAGGCCGGCAGGGAAGCCGAAGAAGGGCCCCTTCGCGAATGGCCGCCGGCGAGATGAAATCCCGCGCCAGTCGGCGATCCTGGAACTTGTTCCGCGGCCTTCCGGCCCAGTTCAGGCGCTGGCAGTTAAGAACTATCAACTCTGGCTCACGGACCCGGACCACCCTTCTCTTCATTTCCACCGTTTGCGGGGTAGTTCGGATCGTTACTCCGTTCGTGTGGGCGATCACTATAGGGCGATTGGCCGCATGGGAACGCGCGACGTTCTCTGGGTCTGGATCGGCACCCATGAAGAGTACAACCGGCTTGTGCGCGGAGAGCGTACAGCCACCCTCACCGGTTCGTGAGCCTAGTTCAACCGAAAGAAGCGTCCATCGGGGGCAAGTCAAGATCAAGTGCCTGCTTCTTCGGAGCCTCTGCGGCGGCTGCCACTGTCTTACATCTCGCGCCGGCCCTCCATGGCCTTCCACATGGTGACTTCGTCCGCGAACTCTATGTCGCTGCCCACCGGAATGCCCATGGCGATGCGCGATACCTTGACGCCCAGCGGCTTCAAAAGTTTAGATAGATAGACTGCCGTGGCTTCGCCTTCCACGGTCGGATTGGTAGCCGCGATAATCTCCTCGATCCCGCCCGCGCCGATCCGCTCCACCAGGCTCTTGATCTTGAGCTGCTCCGGACCCACGCCCTTCAGCGGCGACAGCGCCCCGTGCAGCACGTGGTACAACCCGTTAAACTGCCGCGTGCTCTCGATGCCCAGGATGTTAGGCGCCTCCTCCACCACGCACAGCACTTTCCGGTCGCGGTTCGGATCGCGGCAAAATACGCATAAATCGCCGTCGCTGATGTTGTTGCAGACGTGGCACAGGCCCAGCTTGTCCTTCACGTCGAGAAGCGCCTGTGCCAGTTGTTCGGCGTCCTCCCGCGACGCCCGCAGGACGTGGAAGGCCAGCCGCTGCGCGGACTTCTGGCCCACGCCCGGCAGGCGTTTGAATTCGTTGATCAACCGCGCCAGCGGCTCCGCGAAATCAGGCATGGATTAAAATAGGCCGGGCGGCAGACCCATGCCCCCCAACATCCCGCTCATCTTCTGCTGGCTCTCTTGATCCACCTTTTTGGCGGCTTCGTTGCAGGCGGCCAGCACCATGTCTTGCAGCATCTCGACATCTCCCGCCACCTCGGGGTCGATCTTGACGCTCAGCACGTTTTTGTGCCCGTCCATTCCGACGGTGACCATGCCGCCGCCGGCCGAAGCCTCCACGCGGATCAAGGCGATCTCCTGCTGCATGCGCTCCTGCATCTGCTGCGCCTGCTTCATCATGTTTTGCATGTTGCCTGGCATTTTCATGTGGCTACTCCTTTAGGTTGCGAACCGTACGGACCTCTCCGCCGAACAACTCCCGGAAGCTCTGCACTTCCGGATTCGCGAGCGCCCGCCGCGATACATCCTCTTCCTGCTGCGCGGCGGGCGCCGCCGCGACTTTCTCCCAATTCTGCGCGGCGACGTCTCCAATCGTAACTTTGATCTTAAGCGGTTTGCCGATGATCTGCCGCACCGCCTGGTTGATATCCGCTTCCGTCATGGCGATGGAGAACTCCCGGGGTGTCGTGAACCGCAGCTCGCCGTTCGCCTCCACTACCTCGGAATGCTCGATGGCATCCGCCGTGAATTCCATGCCCAGTTCCATCAGCGTGGAGTGGAGCTTCTGCCGCCAGTCCGAGGGCGGAGGATTTCGCGTGCTGGGCGCTGGGTTCTGGGTTATGGGTGGCGGGTTGTGGGTTACGGGTTTTGGGTTATGGGCGATAGGCGCTGGCTTCGCCGCCGGTATGGGAGCCGGCTTCCCTCCTCCGCCTGTCCGCTCCGGACCCATTCCAGCCAAAGCCTCTTCTATCGATACTAGCCGCCCGGCCTGCACCATGCGCAGCAGCCCTAACTCCAGGTGAAAACGAGGTTGCAGGGAGAACTGCAGGTCGCGGAACAGGTCCAGCGAAAGCTGCAGGTAGCGTGTCAGGTCTTCTTCTGAAAACTGCGCCGCCACCTCCGCCAGGCGCTGCCGCTCGCCCGCGGACGCCGCAATCAGGCGCGTGTCGCCGCCCGCGATCCTGGCCACCAGCAAATTGCGGAAATAGCGCGCCAGCTCGCGGCTGAAGTGCTGCAGGTTCTGCCCGTTGCGCTCCAACTCGTTCACCACTTCCAGCATGCGCGCGGCGGCGCCATCCACCAGCGCCCGGCTGACGTTTTCCAACGCATCGAGTGAAAACGCGCCCAGCAGTGCCCGCACTTCCGAAGCCTGCAGCGTGTTGCCGCAGCAGGCGATAGCCTGGTCGAGCGCCGAGAGCGAATCGCGCACACTGCCCTCGCCGGCCTGCGCCAGTACCGAGAGCGCTTCCGCATCCGCCTGGATGCCTTCCTGCTCGCAGATCCACGCCATGCGCGCCACCAGCGCTTCGAATTCCACCGAGCGAAAGCTGAAATGCTGGCAGCGCGACGCAATGGTCGCCGGGATCTTATGCGCCTCCGTCGTACACAACATGAACACGGCCCAGGCGGGCGGTTCTTCGATAGTCTTCAACAGCGCATTGAAGGCTTCATTGGTGATCTGGTGAGCTTCGTCGATGATGAAAACTTTGTACTTGTCGCGCGCCGGCTGATATCGCACATTCTCGCGCAGCTCGCGCATTTCGTTGATGCCGCGATTGGAGGCCGCGTCGATCTCGATCACATCCACCGAGCCGCCCGCCGCGATTTCCTTGCAACTCGCGCACACGCCGCACGGCTGGTTGGTGGGCCCGTTCACGCAATTCAGGCAGCGTGCCAGAATCCGGGCCACGGTCGTCTTGCCGGTTCCCCGCTGGCCGGAAAAGATATAGCCGTGCGCGATGCGATTCTGCGCGATGGCATTTTCGAGCGTGGTCTTGACATGCTCCTGGTTCACCACGTCGGCGAACGATTGGGGCCGGTATTTCCGGGCGATGACTTGATACATGGGCGGGCGAATGCCAGGCCCCGGGTGATCCGCGGCACACGGGTTAAACCACTACCGTTGCTTCCTTCCGGACCTGGCGGGGTTTGCGGCCGCCCGTCGCACGGAGCCCGAGACCTGACAATCGACTATCGTAGCATGCAGCCCCTTGGTATCCTCATTACGATGCTCGACCTCACACACCACCCGCATCGCCGCTTTAATATTTTGAACGGATCGTGGGTCCTGGTATCGCCCCATCGCACGCAGCGGCCCTGGCAAGGCCAGGTGGAGAAGACAGCCGCCGCCGTGCAGCCGGCCTACGATCCCACGTGCTACCTTTGCCCCGGCAATGCGCGCGCGGGCGGCATGCGCAATCCACCCTATACCACCACCTTCGTCTTCGACAACGATTTCGCGGCGCTGCTCCCATCCACTCCTACGGAAACCTTTGAGCGCAGCGGCCTCCTGATTGCCGCCGGCGAGCCGGGCATCTGCCGCGTGGGCTGCTTCTCGCCGCGGCACGATCTGACCGTAGCCCGCATGAGTGTGCCGGATCTCACCCTGGTGGTGGATGTCTGGGCCGCGCAATACGTCGATCTGGGGCGCCGGCCCCAAATCGGCCACGTGCAGATCTTCGAAAATCGCGGCGAAATGATGGGCGCCAGCAATCCGCATCCGCATTGCCAGATCTGGTCGAGCAGCAGCGTTCCCACGGAGGTGGTTGCCGAACAACGCCAACAGGAGGCATGGCTCGCCGCCCACGGTTCGTGCCTGCTATGCGACTACCTGGCCCTTGAGCTTGACTCCGTCGAGCGCGTGGTCTGCGAGAACGAGTCCTTCGCGGCCATCGTCCCGTTCTGGGCGATCTGGCCGTTTGAGACCATGATTGTCTCGAAGCGCCACCTGAGCGCCATGGACGAGTTCGGCGCTTCCGAGCGTAGCGGACTGGCCGATATTCTGAAGCGGGTCACTACCCGCTACGACAATGTTTTCGAGGCTCCCTTCCCGTACACGATGGGCTTTCACCAGCGTCCCACCACCGGCGCGGCGCATCCCGAGTGGCATTTCCACGCGCATTATTATCCGCCGCTGCTGCGCTCTGCGACCATCCGCAAGTTCATGGTCGGGTTCGAGGTGTTGGGTATGCCGCAGCGCGACATCACCGCCGAAAGCGCCGCCGGCCGGCTGCGCGCGATGCCGGAGATCCACTACCTTGACCGAATTGATGTAATCTGAAGACATGCGGGTGCTGCATTTCATCTTCCTCCTGGCGGTTGCGGCGGAACTGAGTGTGCCGGCCGTTCTAGGCGTACCCATGGTCAACACCGAGTTGGACAGGGGTATCGCCATGGCGAACGTGGCCGCTACCCTGGAATCGGTTTTCTATGAGCAGGCCGAGCAAGTGTATTCGCGGGTGCGGACCGTGCTGCCTAAAATCAGCGGGCTGAGCCGGGGCGAGCAGGCCGCCCTCCAAACAAAAGTGACCGATCTGCGCATGGCGCTGGAACTGGTACCCGGCGCTACGATGCGAAAGTCCGCTCCCGGTATTTCCGCCGTTCCGCCCACAAATCTCTGAGCAGCAGCGCCTTCTTACGGAATGAGCACCAGGCGGGGGCCCTGCCCCACGCGCTGCCAGGCTGCTTCGACATCGGCGAGCGGCACGCGCTCCGTATCGATGCGAAGTTCGCCCGAGACGGCGCGCGCCATCGCCTGGTCGAACGCGTCCGTCAGAATGTTCATAGGCGGGAAACCGCCGGCGAGTATGGCCAGGCCCGCGCTGCGCAATCCCGCGGCTTGAACCTGGATGGACGCCCAGGCGCTCTCGCCGATCGGGATCAGGCGGGGTCCGGAAGCCTTCATCGAAAATCCCGCACGTGTCAGGGCAGCCAGTAGCAACTCGGTCGGATGGCCCCACACGTAGTCGAGGATCACGTCGTAACCCTTTTCCCCGGCTTCGCGCGCGAAGGCTTGTGTCACCTCCCGATCGGATCCTTGCAGTTGAATCGCTGCATCCGCGCCCAAACTGCTGAGCGTCTCCAATGCCTGCTGGTTTCGGCCGGCGGCGACCACCCTCCCCGCGCCTAGAATCCGAGCGATCTGGATCGCCAGCTTGCCCGCGATCCCCGTTGCGCCCAGCACCAGCACCGTCTCGCCCGCAGCCAGTTTCGCGCGCCACACCAGCGGCAGCCAGCTCGACAGAGCCGGATTTGGCAAGGCGGCCGCGGTGGCATCGTCCAGGCCCTCCGGCACCGGCCGGCAGCGCGCGCGTGCCACCACCGCCAGTTCCGCCATGGCACCGTACGGGGGGCGAACTCCGCCAAAAAAGACCCGCGTGCCGTCGTCGAGGACGCCTACGCCGTCCACGCCGCAAACAACGGGCAATTCGCCTGGGCTGGCGTAATGGGCGCCGCCGGCCATCAGCCGGTCGATAGGTTTCAACGATGCGGCGCGCACCTGCACGATGGTCTCGCCCGGTCCCGGAACAGGATCCGGGAATGTCTCGTAGCGTGGCGCCCGGCCAAGAGCGTGAAGTACGGCGGCGTGCACCCTTTCAATATATCCGGCTATTGCCACTTCATCGGACCGCGCGCGAACCGCGCGTAGAGTTGTTCCAGCAGTCGGGCGTTGCCCGACGCCAGATACTCATAGGCATCGTCCCATTCCTTGCCCTGCTTCCATCCGGTCTGGGTCAGGGTCACGCGGGTTCCCTCCGCCTCCGGCGCAAAGTCGAACACCGCGGTCGTGCCCACGCTGCGCACTTCGGGAAATCGTTCGGGGGCCATGGCGTGCAACACCAACTGGCGCCCGTCGCGGAAGCTGACGATGGTCCCGCCGCCGGTCTTGCCTCCGGGATAATGCACGATCCAGCCGCCGCCTTCGCGCAGATCCACGGTGCAGTCCTGCCACAGCCAGGTGTCCAGGCCCGCGCTGGTGGTAAACGCCTGCCAGACGTCGGCGGGCTTGGCCGCCACGACTACTTCGAGTTTCAGCGTCTTCTCCGGTTCCAGAATCTTGGTCACCGCGACAGGACTCTCCTTTTTGGCCGCGGTCTGGGCATGGGCCGCGAAGGGCACCGCGCACATAGCTATTATTATGAACAGCCTTAACTTCATTTTCGTTTCCTCTTTTCTTTGGCGAGCAGGTATCCAAAGTAATCTCGTAACTGGGCGACCGATTGATCGAACGGTTCCATCGAGCGGTAGGAGCGCGCCTGCATGACACCGCCTTCCATGCAGGTGAGGACGAAGGCCGCCAGCGCGTCCAGATCGCAAGCGCGCGGCAGGCGGTTGCGGGCGGCTTCCAGGCAACCGCGCACGGCGGCGGTCCAGGCCGCGAAGTTCGCGGCGATACGGCTGTGCACCGGCAGGTTTTCCGCTTCGATTTCAAGCGCCAGTCTCCCGATGGGGCAGCCGTACTGGCAGCCGGTGGCCAGCAGTTTCTCCCGATAACCCTCCAGGATGGCGAAGATACGATCGATGGGATCGCGGTGGCGTGCGAAGGCGGGCCGCAAGACGGCCGGCTCCAGGCCGTCGAGGTAATTATCCAGCACGGCCAGCAGCAGCGCCTCCTTACCGGCGAAGGCGTGGTAGAAGCTGCCGCTATTCACTTGCGCGCGCTGCAGCAGTTCGGCCACGCCGGTGGCGGCGTAGCCTTTCTCCCAGAACAGGTAGCGCGCCGCGTCCAGCAGCAGTTCGCGGGCCGTGGGTGGCGTCTGGATGCTCACTTGAACGATCATTCAAGTGAAACACGGCAACGGGGGAAAAGCAAGGAGAAAGTTGGGCGGGTTAGCTCTGCCAGGAGTCGAAGGCGGCTCTGGCGATGCGGGCGATGGTCTTTTCCCGCGCCTCCAGATCCTTCTTGCTGGCCTTGAAGTAGACTGCCAGGGCCAGTTGGCCCTTACCGTTCGGGAGCGTGATCACGCCTACGTCGTTCGTCGAGCCGTTCAAGCCGCCGCGCGTGCCGGTGGTGCCGGTCTTGTGCGCAACCATTACGCCCGCCGGCAGTAGACCTTTAATACGCCCGGCTCCCGTGGTCGTGGCCTCCAGCATTTCGACCATGCGCGCGGTCGATGGCGCCGACAGCAGTTCGCCATGAAAGAGACGCCGCAGTAGGTGGACCGTGCCATCGGGCGTACCCGTGTCGCGCGGATCGGCGATGAAACGCGGCATGGACTTGTCCGCATCCCTGTTGCATTGCTTTTCGGTGCGATCGATGCGCATCCCATCCAGTTGCCAGCCGCGCAAACGTGCCGTAATGGCAGCCGGGCCGCCGCCGATACGGTAGAGGGTTTCGACTGCGGTGTTGTCGCTGTGGGCCACCATCAGGAGCAGCAATTCATCGAGCGGAAAGCGCCGCTGTTTGGGCCAGCGGTGCCCTACCTCGCTGGTGCTCAGCGTCACATCCTGCTCGATCACCTCGATCTCCGCGGTGCGTGACAGCTTGCCTTCATCCACCATCGCCAGGATATGCATGGCCGTCGGCAACTTGCACACGCTGGCCAGCGGAAAGCGTTCTTCGCCATGCAGGCTGACCTGCTGTCCCGACCCAAGGTGCAAAGCGGCCGCGCCGAGCGTGCCATCCGTGTCCTGCGCGATCTGCCGCCAGCGTTCGGCTAGCGTGTCCGCTGGGGCCGCGTAAAGGCCCGCACCGAATAAGTAAAGATACTGCCGCCGTGTGATTTTCGACTCCACCGGGATCTACGCTATGAGTATAGCCGATGCCGTTCGCCGTCAATCTCAGCGCCCTGCCCGTGCCGCAGCGCATGTTCTGGCCGGAGTTGGCAGCCACGCCGGAGGAATTCACGCTTTATGGCGGCACAGCCCTGGCTTTGCGGCTCGGTCACCGGACCTCAGTCGATTTCGATTTCTTCTCAAACGCCTCCTTCGACCCCGAGCGGCTCGCGCAGCAGGTACCTTATTTGACGGAATCCGAACGCATCCAACTCGCCCCGGATAAGTTGACATGCCGTGTCGACCGCGGCGGCCCGGTCTTAATCTCCTTCTTCGGTCCGCTGGGGCGTGGCCAAGTGGCCGCCCCCGAACGGGCCAGCGATACTTTCCTGCGCGTAGCCTCCTTGCTCGACTTGGCGGGAACCAAAGCGGCCGTCCTGCAGAAGCGCGCCGAAGTGAAAGACTATCTCGATATCCATGCCATCCTACAGCACGGCATGGACCTGCCTGCCATCCTGGCGGCCGGCATTGTCGTATACGGCCGCAAATTCAACCCGCTGATCACGCTGAAGGCGCTCAGTTACTTTGACGACGTGCCGGCGCTGCCGGTGGAAGTGCGCACCCGGCTTGCCCGCGCGGTAGGGGCCGTCGACCTGGCTAGGCTGCCGTGCTCACGCCTTACACAACTCGTCCGGGGGCGCGTCGGATTCAGCCATGAAGCCGATACCCGAGACACCCGAATTGCTGGCCGTTGCGCAACGCGTGGTGTGGTTCAAGCCGCCTCGGGAAGCCCTGGCCGAACCGTTCCATTTTCTCGCCCATGTAATGACCTACGGAACCGTGGAGGACTTTCCTGCCCTGGACGGCATCATCGGGCCGGACGAGTTTCGCGAAGCACTGGATCACGCTCCACCCGGCGTGTTCGACGCGCGATCGTGGGCATACTGGAACCTCAAATGCCATCGCTTCCCCGCGCCCCCGCTACCTGTGCGCCGCGGTGTCCAACCTGTTCGGCCGCCCCAGTGAATTACGCCCGCGCGGTCTGCCCGCTGCGCAGGGCCTGATTTCCCAGATGTCCCGCGCGCGCCGCGGCTACCCCGACCGTCGCCGGCGCGTTCGGCGTATTCCGCGAACGGATGCAATCGAGAAAGTTCTGTACGTGCTCGATGGCCCCATCGTGCTCCGACTTCACTTCCTGCGCTACATCCTTCAGATCGGGAAGTTCGGTGTAGCGTGGCTGCTCGGGATACACCGCGAAGCCGCCGCGGTGCAGCCGCATCAGGGCCTTGGTGCCATGAAAAACGAGGCCGCCGCCTTCCAGGTATCCCATCAGGCTGCAATCGAAGTTCACCAGGAAGTTGCCGGGATAGTGAAAGGCCGCGTTCACCGTGTCCGGCCACTGCCATTCCGGGATCACATATTTGCCGCCCATGGCCTGCGCGTCCGTGGGGGTGTCGCTCGACATCGCCCAGTGCGCCACATCCACCCAGTGCAGAAACAGGTCGGTGAGTGAGCCGCCGCCAAAATCCCAGAACCAACGCCAGTTGCGGAAACGCTCGTCATCGAACGGTTGATCGGGCGCGGAGCCCAGAAACATCTTCCAATCCAGCTTCGAGGCGTCGATGGGCCGCCGCAGCTCGCGTCCCTGCAGGTGATTCTGATACCAGTACGTGCGAATGAACGTCACCTGTCCGAGCCCGCCGCCGGCCACGATTTCGCGCGCCTGCTGGAAGTGCGGCCAGCTTCGCTGCTGCATGCCGGTCTGCACCACGCGCTTCGATTCGGCCACTGCCTGAATCAGCGGTTCGCCTTCGGCGATATTGTGGGTGACCGGCTTTTCCACGTACACGTCCTTGCCCGCGTGCATCGCATCAATGGCCATGCGCACGTGCCAGTGATCGGGCGCGCCGATGACCACCGCGTCGATGTCGCGGGCCTCCAGGAGCTTGCGGTAATCGCCAAACTCGCGCGCCTCGGGCGCCACTTTCTCGCGCGCCTCCTCGAGATGCGGCTTATACACGTCGCAGATGGCTACGATCTGGCTGCCGCCGCCTTTGTTCAAAAGGCTCAGCAGATACTGGCAGCGTCCGCCCGTGCCGATGCCGCCGATCCGAACGCGATCGTTCGCGCCCAGGATGCGGCCGTACGATGCGGCGGTGGCCAGCGCCGCCGCCTTGATGAATTCACGCCGGTCTGTCATGTGGATTGTCCTATGCTTCGATGCCTTCCAATTTCCATG
>Ga0187871_10002974_pt1 | contig 13360 bp, 10 predicted proteins | sample June2016WEW_16_1_FD_132988 | JGI IMG/M metagenome (GOLD analysis project Ga0187871, IMG submission 132988) | Peatland microbial communities from SPRUCE experiment site at the Marcell Experimental Forest, Minnesota, USA - June2016WEW_16_10 | ecosystem: Environmental > Terrestrial > Soil >... | reverse complement strand
GTCTTGCGGTCGTACAGCATCAGCCGGAAGCGGTCGCTCTCGTATCCCGGACGCTGTTGGGCGCGGTAGGCGATGTAGCGGCCATCGGGCGAATAGAGCGGCGTCGAGTCGCTGGCGGGATTGTCGGCGGTGATGTTCTTGGTCTGGGCCAATACCTGCGAAGGTGTTGGATCTATCGGCAAATCCTTTAACGAAACGATCCACAGATCGTTGTTGGTGGAAGCCGCCGGATTCTTGTCGTGATTCGAGGTGTAGCAAATCTCCTGCCCGTCGGGCGAAAAAGCATAATCATCCTGCCCACCGAGCGAGAACACGGGAGCATCGTAGTCGCCGGGCGTGAGGTCGCGATAGGAAGTCGCGAAATATTGTCGGTTGCTGCATGGCTGCCCTGGCGCATTCACGCATTTCGGGGCTCCAGCCGATCTGATGTTTGCCAGCAGTAAGTGAGTACGCTTGCCCTCCTTGTAAGTATTCCAGTGGCGATAGAGCAGGTTATCGAAAACGAGCGCCTTCACTTTTGAATTTTTCTCCTGGTAAAACCTCTTCGTGTTGCAGGAAATTTCATTCGGCTGGCCGTTGCACTCCGGGTACACATCAGAGGTGAACAAAACGCTCTTTCCATCCGGCGACCACAATTCCCCGCCGGCTTCGGTCACGATTGAAGTCAGCTGCGATGTGCTAATTGCCTTTCCCGCCTCGCCGTCAAAATCCGCAACCCACACCTGCGATCCACCAGTTTTGTTGGAGAGAAACGCAAAGCGCTTGCCATCCGGCGCCCAGCGCGGGCGGTCGGAATCCTGTTCGGCGATGATCTCGCGCTCCTGACCTCCAGCCGTCGGCACGATCCAAATGTGGGGTGTCTTTGTGTTCTTCTCTAAATCCACATCGACTACGCTGAAGATCACCCACTTACCGTCGGGCGAAACCTCAGGCTCGCCCACGCGCTTGAGCTTCATCATGTCTTCGAAGGTGAAGGGATGCTTGGCCTGGGCGAAGGCGGGGAATGCGAGACAGATAAGAACGAGAGAGGCGAGAAAGATACGTCGCATTAGATGTCTCCTGGGACAAACGGAGAAGTTTAGCAGGGTTTGGGTAGCGCCGCCGTCCCCGACGCAACACCGAAGCTTCGCAGGTGTGTGGCCATAAGCAGAAGGCTAGTTCTTAGCGAATTCCGGGATCGCGAGGAGTACGGCGACGAGGGGAGATTTTCAGATCGCCACCACCCAAAGGAGCACGACCTCTACGTTTGGCTTCGCCCTGATCTTCGTACGCGGCTTCCGCTCGCGCCAACTCTGCTTCCAGCAACTCGCGCGCCTCCTGCTCCATGGAGTGGCCGTTGTAGGCAGCGCGAATGCGGAGCCGGCGCTTGGTGTTCTCTGGAAGTTTGCGGATGGTGATGCTAGCCATGCAATCAATGCTATCACTGATTGCATTGATTGCATAGTTAGATTTCTTCGGTACCGAGCCGGTTTGTCTCTTCGCCATAATGGCGACCGTCACCACTGAACTCGAAGTCGTGCAAAAAACGGCCGCCTGGAAAAGCCGACGCCCGATAGCCGAAGCCCGAAGCCCGCCTTTCGTCCCGGCAACCCCTTAGCAAAGAAAGCATCCAACTAATTGGCAGAACTGCAGCGCCCTGCCCTCGGCCTCACTGAGCGGAGGGGTCGGGGAAGGGCTGCCGCGGTGGGCTTTGGTCCGCTCTTCCCTGTGGTTCCGTAGAGACGTTGCAAGCAACGTCTCCAGGGACAATTCGGTAAACTAGAAACATGAAACCGGGTTTCCGCAGTGCTCTGTTTATCCTCACCCTTTTCCTGCTGGCGGGTGCGCTCGCTCCTTTGCCCGCGGCCGCGCAGGAAGGTCCTCTCGACAACTCGCTGCCGAAAGGCATCACGCCTGAGGAAATCATCCCGCGCTTTGCCGCCCGGGAAAAGTTGTTCAAGGAGGCGCGCGAGCAATACACCTACCGGCAGGACATCAAGGTGCAGACTCGGGACGGCGACACCGTGACCGGGGAATATCACGAAGTCTTCGACGTGCTCTACGACGACAAAGGCAAGCGCATGGAGAACGTCGTGTTCGCACCCCAGTCCACGCTGGATCAAGGAGGGCTCGGACTCGACGAAGGCGACATCCAGGATTTCCGCAACCGCCTGCCCTTCGTGCTCACCACGGAAGAAGTTCCGGAATACAACATCCTCTACGTTGGCCAGCAGCAGGAAGATCAGTTGCACTGTTACGTCTTCGACATTGCGCCGAAACAGATAGTGGGCAAGAAACGCTATTTCCAGGGCCGCATCTGGGTGGACGACCACGATTTTCAGATTGTGAAAACCTACGGCAAGGCCGTCCCGGAAATTCGCGATACGAAGAAGAAGGGCAAGGAAGAACACCTTTATCCGAAGTTCACCACCTGGCGCGAACAGATCGACGATCAGTACTGGTTTCCCACCTACACTCGCGCCGACGACACATTGACCTTCAACACGGGCGACATTCACATCCGCGAGATCGTGAAGTATGAAGACTACAAGCGGTTCGGTGCCAACGTGAAGATTCTGTATCAGGGCAAGGAAATTCCGAAGGCGGATCAGAAAGATCAAAAGCCGTCGCAGGATCAACCTCTAGCGCCAGATCAGCAGAAGCCGGACGGGGCTTCGAATCCGCAACCGCCGAAGTAGAGACCATCGGCGTCCAGTTATTGGCATCCAGATGCCTCGCTGCGCTCGGCATCGCAAGCCTTCAGTTGGCGAAGAACGTTCGATTGAGCTCTTCGATGCGTCCGTTGGATAGAGCCCCCGAGTGGATCATGCGGTTGAGAAACGCAGGAAAAGCCTCGTGGGCATCGGGGAAATTCTGCTGCTTCATCAAGCTGTAAAGCGCAACCGCCAGCACGTGAATGCCGTCATCCTGCTCTTTCCAATACTGATGCGGGTTGCCGCCCATCCCGAGCGGTTCGGCGAGAATTTGCTCCAGGGCCTGGACACAATCCTCTTCTTCCAGACCTTCCAAGGAGTTATAGCCGAAAGACCGGTCGTGGTGCTCCACTTTGCCCATCAGAAAAGCATCCGCACGCAGGGACTGCAGAGACGCTCGCAGGTCGGCATCGTGCACCAAATCGTAGGGTGGGTGCATCATTTCATGGATTGCGTTACGAAGCACGATGCGAAACGGATAGGAGTAGTGGGTGAGAAAGCGTGTCCCCGTGATCTTGATGCCGTGCGGCTGCGAATAGTAGAGCAGGTACACCGTGATTTTATTGGACGGACGCGGTGAGCCCAGAACTGCTTCGATCCTGGGAATGACGTTGTATTTAGGAAGATCCTGTGCGATGGCCGCGCGCGATTTGTCGATCTTGGGCCTTACTAATTTTTCCCAATCGGCTTCGAAGTGAATGCGTTTGAGCGCTCTGAATGCGGCCTCAAGGTCCCCGCGGCTTTCTTCGTAGACCTTCCAGCCGTCGTCGCTGTAGTAAGGTGTGGCCTTCAGACTTCGCTGCATGGCGGAGCTGTCTTTCACCACGCGAATCATATCCTCGAGCGTCTCCGCGTCGGTGGCGGAGAAATACAACGCGAGTTGCGCCGAGATGATCCCACCATTCTGATCCTTGATCCGGCGCCTCAGGCTCACAAAAGCCGCACGTTCCTCGGAGCGCAGCTGCGGGAAAAGTCGATCATAGTCGGGCTGATAGAACTCCAAATAGTACTTGTCTCCACTAAGGAAGTTCAGTGCGCATAAAGTGTCGAATACGAAAGACGGGCGAAGATCCCAGTCCGTGGTGGTGTGGAATTCGGCACGCCCGTCCTGCGCTAGGAGCTGCGCCGCCAAGCCGATGAGCACGAAAGCCGCCTTAGCGATGAGCCGGCGCGTTTGCATATACCTTGGACGCTGGTGACTAACAAACGTTAGAAGTTTATCCAACGATCACCAACCAGGACGCGGGCAACCCTGAGAGACCGCAGTCTTCAGCCGAAGTGATTCGCTCAATAGAACAAATACTTCCGCCACTTGTCGTCCGACCGTCCCATCAGTCGCATGATATGCCGGCTGGTGTGGAGGTTGAAGGCGCGGGGCTCGCGCATCAGCTTCATACCCGCTTCGGGAGGAAACTGGTTGCCCTTGCGGCGATTGCAGGTGTGGCAGCAGGCGACCAAATTTTCCCAGGTGGAGGAGCCGCCGCGGGAGCGGGGAATCACGTGATCGAGCGTCAACTCGCTCGAGGGCAACACGGTCGCGCAATACTGGCAGGTGTTGCGGTCGCGCAGCAGAATATTTTTCCGCGACAGAGCGCGGCTCTGGTGCGGGATGCGGCGGTACTCCAGCAGGCGGATCACCGAGGGCACGCGCATGGCAATGCGTGCCGCATGCAGGAAGTGTCCGTTCTCTTCTTCCGTCATGGCCACGCCTTTGAGCACCAACACCAGAGCCCGGCGTGCCGCGCAGACGTTAATGGGCTCGTAGGACGCATTCAGCACCAGCACAGGCGCATGCAAGGCGTTGCCGTTGCCGTCGCGATGCATGGTGGCCGCCGCAAACAGGCCGACGGCGTGCCGGCCCGGTGGTCCCCCGTCGCTTTCGATCCTGGCTGACATGATGCTCTACTCGACTCCTCGAACCAAGTTCCACTCTTTCTCGCGGACCCTATCTTCGATCCTCGAATACCGCAACCGACCTGCGCCTTCTTCTTCCTAGCTTGCCGCCGCACGAGCCAGCGGAACTTCCGGTCCGGAAGAGACTCCTTCCATGTCTGCGTCGCCGGACTGTTGAATTTCCACCTGCCAACCTGCAGCCTTCAGCGTGCGGGCGACGGTCGCAACCCAAACTTTGGTTGCGCCGGCGCGGCGCAGAACCCGCGCACATTCTGAAACCGTGGCTCCCGTTGTGTAAACGTCGTCGACCACCAACACCTCGCGCGCTTTCACCGCTTCGGGTTGCGCCACCCCGAATGCACCCCGCACGTTCTCCCGGCGCTGGTGGCTGGTGAGGCCGGTCTGCGACGCAGTTTCGCGCTTTCTTTCGAGAGCTGCCGCGCACAAACGTAAACGGCCAAGTGCGGGGTTGAGTTTCATTGCGGCGCGCGCAATCAGCTCTGCCTGGTTAAATTCCCGGTGCCGATGCTTGCCGCGGTATAAGGGCACGGGGACCACAGCGATGAGGGAACCGTCTGGGAAGTCGGGTTCGAGCCCTGCGATCGCCTCTGCCAGCACGCGACCCAAAACATCCGCCGCTGGACGCACACCTCCATACTTCAGCAGATGAATCAACTCGCGCAGGCCGCCCTCATAACTGCCATAAGCGACGGCCCGCGCAAAGGGCGGCTTAATGCGGCGGCACAACCCGCAGCAGCGCTCGCTCTCCGGCATAGACAGTACGTAGGAAGAAAACAGCCGCTCGCCGCAAATCGCGCAGATTCCCCCCGCGATCGGATGCATGGCATCGAGGCATTCTTGGCAAACCGGAAGACGCGAAATCTTCACCAGAGGCGCGCCGCACACGCGGCAGTCGGAAGGAAACAAAACCGCGAAGAGACTCTTGGCAATCTGACCGAAGGCTCGGCTCGTCCAAGGTGGCCCCTGGATCGAAGCAATAGAATGCCCTGCCACTGCAGCGTTGGCCTGGGCAGCCCGAATTGGGTCCCCACTACTGCTGAAGACGGCCTCCCCTGATGCCCGCAAGAAAAACTGGGGCGGGCGACTCTGCCCGCTTAACTAGCAGTATAACGGCGGCCGAGCCGCTAGGCAACGTTGCGACTGCCCCCGGATCTGGCTACAGAGGAGGGCCGCTTCCCAATTGCTTCCGGCAGCCGGTCCCCCACCGGCATGAAGATCAGGCGATAGCTTCGCCGGAAGCATTCCGTGCAGCGTACCGGCCGTAAAAGAAAAACCGGCAGCAGATAGCGCTCGGAAAACGTGCGGCTCCGCGAACGAAAAGCCGTTTCGCCGCCGCAATCGTCGCAATGGAACTCAAAATACTTCTGAAACCTGACTTGGTTGGAGGAGTTTCTTACCACGTTACACCTCGAAAATACGAGACTACGAAGGGCGAGAAACTGATTGGGATCATTCTACCCCTAAGCGAGGAACAAGCCAATTCGAAGAAAACAAATAGGAAGAAAACAAATAGTCGGAAGGGCAACGGGATGGTTTGCAGGGCAGGTAGTACGATTGATGCCAATAGGAGATCTCATGAAGACATCGCAAGCCCTTCTTGTTGCTGTAGTCTTCGCGGCCGTTGCAGTCGGCTCATCGTCTGCGCAGGATTCCAAGGCGACCGCTCCGAAAGCATCTGAGCCGCCGCCGACGGAGCAGGGAACGAAGGCTGGCAAAACATATTCCGGAATGTACAGCTTTCTGAAGGATGGAGAGTTTGTGCAGATAACGCTGGAAGACCAGGGCAGGGTGACAGGATTTGTTTCGCGCTATGGGGAAGGAGAAAGCGACAAAGGAGCGTTTCTGGATCAGTTCTTCCGCAGCGGAACAATGGACGGCAACAAGCTCAGCTTCACCACGGAAACCGTGCATGGGGTGTGGTTCGAGTTCAACGGAACGGTGGAGCGGGGTGAAGGGAAGAATCCAGGCGATGAGGCGTATTACGTCTTGAAAGGAACGCTGACCGACAACATCAGCGACGCACAGAAGAAAGTGACGACACATTCGCGCGAGGTGGTGTTCAAAATGTTTCCGAAGGAAGCGTCACCGGCGCCGGCGGTGAGGAATTAGGTTGGCAGTACCTGGTACCTAGTAGCCAGTACCTGGTACCCAGTAAAAGCGGCGGTCCTGCGTTTAATATCTTCTTCTCGGTACTGGGTACTGGGCACTCGGTACTGACTTATTGGCCGGCGCGGGCGGGAGAGACGACGAGGCGGCCGGGGGCTTTCTTTTTGACGTCTGGCTTTTCCTGGGCATAGACGAGATCGAGTCCGCCTTCGGGAGTGGATGAGGCTTCGGCCAGAGCCGCTGCCAGGGCGCGGAACGAGCGACTTACTTCCTGGCTTTCCTGCAGAACTATCGGTGTGCCGTGATCGATGGCGGGAGAGATCGACTGAAACGCGTTGGGGATCTTCCACAATACCTTGCAATGAGTGGCCTGTTCGATGTCTTCGTCGGTGAAGCCGGGAATCTTCTTATAGCGATTGAGAACCATGCGCAACCGATTGCGGCCCGCACCTTCTTCCAGGAAGGCATGAATGCGGCCGGCGCTCCACAAGGAGACGACGTCGGTTTGAGCGACCATGAGCACTGCGTTCGAGAGGTCGGAGAGCAGGCGCGTGGTGGCATCGAGGCGGCTGGAGGCGTCGACGACAACGTAGCGATAGTGATTCACCAGCAGGTCGAAAAGGCGAGCCAACTCGGCCGGCGTGGGGATGGAGGGATAAGGCTGCTGCGGGCCGGCGAGAAGGTGCAGGCCGTCTTTCGAAGTGGTCATGAGGCCATCGAGCAGAGAAACATCGAGGCGGTGCAGGTTCTCGAGCGCGTCGGGAACTCCGAAGCTGGGCCGCAGGTTGAGATGGAGTTGGGCGTGGCCGACGGGCGCGAAGTCCACCAGAACCACGTTGCCGTAAGCTTGCTGCAGAGCTACGGCGGTGTTCACCGCGGCAGTGGTAGCGCCTGCGCCTCCCTTAGCGCTGAGGAAAGTGAAGATACGGGCCTTGCCGGCGCCGCCGCGCGTGCGGGTGCGGTTGGAACTGAAACGGGTCAGAGCCTCGAGAAGAGCTTCAGAGCCGGCGGTGTCGTCCAGATATTCCCCGGCTCCGGCGCGCATGCTCGCCACGATGGTAGTGGGCTGCCGCATGCTGCCGTTGGCAAAGATGGCGAGCTGCAGAGTGTTGGATTGAATGAGTTCGATGGCTTTGATAGCGGGCTGAGGATTCTCGCCAGAGATATCTACGATGACGATTTCAGCGCGCAAGTCCTGAATCTGGCGCAGGATAGAGTCCGTGGGGCCAGTGGGAAATCCGACGTGGCTGAACACGACCCGGCCCAGGCGTGTAGCTTCCAGGCGGTTCTGCAATTCCGATAGATGTTCCCGGTCTTCCGTCAGGAGCGCAACGGCGATCCCATGCATGGCGCGGTTCTCGCTGATTTCTCTTGGTGTTTGCATGTTAGAAAGAGAAAGTACTGTTCGCCAAGTGACTTCGGTAACTGCCTGAGAGTGTGCGTGTGCTCAATTCGCGCGGAGACGGATGGGCAGCCTTCTGCAAGTCGGAAAACCCCGGTGTGAGGCGCACAGCAGGAAAACTCCCCCCTACGATCCGCACCAATGCCAATATTCTAAGCCAAGCCTCGACGATTGAAAAGAACTCAGAAGGGCTGAAATGAACTAAAGTTCGCGAGCCACAAGCCCAGTCCGGGATTTCTTCGTAGGTTCAAATGTGGGAAGCGACGCTTGAAACACGAATCGCGAAGCTCTTCCGAAAAGGTGGCGGCAGATCTGCCGGGATGAACAGCGCAGGCTAATGAGCAGCCGCGCGCGGAATCCCGGACTCGGGCGTGGCGGAACGTTCCACCCCGGAGGGGCTGTGCAGAGCTGAAATGCGCCGAAAATCGGCAGTGTTATCTTCGCACTCAGGAAGATATTCGTAACCCTTCAAGCAGACAGCCACACCGATTTTGGTTTCGGCCAATCTTGGCTCACCCGATGCAGTTGGCGGCCGGTTGTCCGCAGGCTTGGTGACACGCAGAACGCGGGCCCGGCAGCGCACGCGCATGCTTTCGCCCAGAGTGATCTCAGACGGCATCTTCAATGTGAGTTCGATTTCGATACCTTCGCCGATCGCCATGTCGGTAAAAAGGAAGGCTCCGCGAGAACTGAGGTCCTGGGTGAATCCGACGCCTTCGGCGGCGCTCGAAATGTCGCGCAGAGAGACTGGGAGGTTAAAAGCAAAACGCTGTCCAATGCGGCGTTCAACACCAACCGGAGGAGTGGTCATGGTAGTGTCCCTTTCTTAGGGAATCGCCGGGGGGAGAGCAATTGCAACTGTAGCGCAGTCCGGTCTCTCTGGGAAGCTAAAAATTGGCGCAGTGAATTATGAATTCTCGTACCAGGCTTGCTGCGGCTGTGGAAAACCGTTTTGCAGAGATGCTGTAGGCGATGCGCAAGTTATAGTAATCCGGAGAGCGGCTAGCGTCATCCAAAGAAGCGAACGTGTCTGAATCGAGAATCCCAATTCAGGAAAATCCGGCAGTGAGCGGTGCCGAAGCGGCCACCGGAAGCGGATCGCGCTGGCAGGCCGCGGGACGAGCGCTGCGCCATCGCAACTTCCAGCTCTTCTTTAGCGGACAACTGATCTCGCTCATCGGCACGTGGATGCAGAGCGTGGCCCAGTCGTGGCTGGTTTACCGCCTAACCGGTTCGGCGCTGCTGCTGGGATCGGTGGGATTTGCCAGTCAGGTTCCCGTATTCCTGTTTGCCCCACTGGGGGGGATTGCGGCCGATCGCTACAACCGTCGCCACATCGTGATCGCGACCCAAATCGCGTCGATGTCGCTGGCCTCCGTTCTGGCCGCGCTGACACTGCTGCATAAGGTGCAAGTGTGGCATGTATTTGTGCTGGCGAGTTGCTTGGGCGTGGTGAATGCGTTTGACATTCCCGGGCGGCAATCGTTTCTGGTGGATATGGTTGGCAAGGACGATTTGATGAATGCGATCGCGCTGAATTCCTCGATGTTCAATGGGGCGCGCGTGATCGGTCCAGCCATCGCTGGGATTCTGGTGGCGAAGATTGGCGAAGGCTATTGCTTCCTTGGTAACGCCGTGAGCTACATCGCGGTGATTGTCGGATTGCTGCTGATGAGGGTGCACAGTCCCGCACGCGCCTCCATGGCTTCGCCGCTGGAGCACATGATGGAAGGGTTCCGCTTCGTCAACCGGACTGCGCCGATCCGCGCGTTGCTTCTGTTACTGGGCCTGGTAAGCCTGGTGGGAATGCCCTATGTGGTGCTGATGCCGATTTTCGCTGACCAGATCCTGCACGGCGGAGCGAAGGGGCTGGGCATCCTGATGGGCGCGACCGGCGTGGGAGCGCTGCTGGGTGCGCTGACCCTCGCGTTTCGCTCGGGAGTGAAGGGGCTGGGGCGATTGGTGGCGTGGTGCTGTGCCGGTTTCGGCGCCAGCCTGGCGGTGTTCGCGTTGTCACACATATTCTGGGTTTCCGTGGTTCTGCTACTGCCGGTGGGTTATTGCATGATGCTGCAAATGGCATGCTCGAACACGCTGATCCAGGTGATGGTGCCGGACGCGTTGCGCGGGCGGGTGATGGCCGTGTACTCCATGATGTTCATGGGCATGGCTCCGATTGGAGCCCTGCTCGGCGGCGCGCTGGCCGAGCGTCTGGGCGCTCAAGTCACGGTAGCGATCGGTGGCGCGGCGTCGGTGGCGGGTGCGTGCTGGTTCGCATTGCACCTGCCGAAGATCCGCGTGGAAGCTCGGCGATTAATCGTGTCCCAAGCCTCGGCCGGCGGCGAACCGTCAGAGATGACGGCCCAGGCGGTAGAAGATTAGATCCGAAGTGCGAAGGGAAGTCTATCGCCTTCGGTTTCCACCTCTTCGGCTTTCCACGGCGCATGAGATGCGCCGATTCCTCTCAACCTGAAGCTTTGGCCGCGGGTCACCCATCAAGAATTGTGATCGGCAGAATTGGTGATTTGGCGCTCCGCGTACGCATATTCCTTGAAGGTCGATAAAGAGTCGTGATATATCCGCTAACTAATCTCGCCAGACGATTAGTCCCACCCATCTGCTTCGAGGGCGAGCGAAAACGGACGAATCGTCGATCGGAGGACAAGATGAGTTCATTCCGGAAGATGATGGCATCCAGTCTTTTCATGGCGGTATTCACGGGAACGATGTTTGCGCAAGGCGGCGCCACGGGCGCCATCGGTGGAGTGGTGCAAGACGCTTCCGGAGCGGTGATCGCAAACGCCAAGGTGAGCGTCAAGAGCGAAGCCACGGGTGAACTACTACGTCAGGTGACGAGCGATGCGTCCGGTTTGTTCACCGCCACGCTATTGCCTGTGGGCACGTATACCGTGGAAGTGAACGCGTCCGGCTTTCCCAATACCAAGTTTCCCGGTGTGGTCGTGCGCATCACGGAAACCACGCGCATGACCGCGGTTCTGAAAGTGAATACGGTGAAAGAAGTTGTAGAAGTCCAGTCCCAGGTGGAGCAGGTGAATACCACGGACGCTACCACCGGACAATCGTTGGGGGCTCAGACGATTACCGATCTTCCGCTGGCCACACGAAACTTTCAGCAGCTGCTGACACTCTCCGCCGGTGCTTCTTCCGACTTGAACAATGCCGCGCAGCTCGGCCGCGGCGCAGTCTACATCCATGTGAATGGCGGCAGGGAAGACAACAACAATTATTTGATCGACGGCATCACCGTGGCCGACTACGCCTTTGGCGAATTAACCTACACGCCCTTGCCCAGCCCGGACGCGATCCAGGAGTTCAAGGTCTCAACTAGCCTCTACGACGCCACCCAGGGACGCAACGGCGGCGGCAACATCAATGCCACGCTGAAAAGTGGGACGAATCGCTTTCACGGCGATCTTTGGGAATACTTCCGCAACACCGATCTCGACGCGAATGACTATTTCCTGGGCAAGGTGCAGGTTAAGCAGAACATTTTCGGCGGTGACTTCGGCGGACCGATCGGCTCCGGAGCCAAGTTTGGCTATTTCTACGCGAATGTTCAAGGCACACGGCAGCGCAGCGGCGATTCGCCGGGGACCTTCATCAACACCAGCATTCCGGTACTTCCGACCGCGCGCGATCAGGCCACGCTGCTCAATACCTTCTTCTGCGGCGTAAACTGCGGCGGAAATACGGCCACCGCGCTTGATCCGGTGGCATTGAACTTGTTGAACGTGCAGGGCAACAATTTCGGAGCTGGCGTAGGTGGGGGCTGGCTATTTCCCAGCGTCGCCGGAACGCCAGGCTTCACTCAAACACCCAACGGCCCTGTTCTCAACTATGGTCCGCTGGTTTTGAGCGATCCCGGCAAATTCAGCGATAACCAGTTCACCGTAAACTGGGACCGCGAATTCCGTGGGGGCAAGGACCGTTTATCCGAGCGCTTCTTCTGGTCGAATTCCGATACCTTCCAGCCCTTCGGGGCTGACTCTTACGGGATCCAAACCGGCGGCCAGCCCGGCTCCAATAATCTGAATTTCCCCTTGGACATTCCTCTGCACAGCCGCTTCGGCAGCGTCACCGAAACGCATATTTTCAGCAATAGCCTGATCAATGACTTCCGCTTTGGGGTGAATATCATCAGCGACAGGTTGAACAACCAGGCGCCGATCACCGGCGCGGACATTGGCATCAACCTGCCGACGGCTACTGGTGTGAACGGCCAAGCCGGCGATCCCAACATGTACCGTCTGCAATTTGGAAGCTGGGCCTTTGGTCCATATCCCACCCAACTGCAGTCTGCGCTGTCCGATAACTACACCTGGGTGGACACCGTAAGCTGGACCCACGGTCCGCACCAACTCCGCTTTGGCGGGGAGATTGACCGGGTAGCCATGCGCCGCAGCCTGCCTATCGCCGACAATGGACTGATATTTTTTATCGCAGGCGCTACTGGATATGACACCGACTTCCAGAGTTTTCTGGCGGGCGATCCGCTGCTTGGCGAGGGCGGCGGTGGCCTCGGCAACCACGACTACCGCATCCCGGGTTACTCCTGGTTTGCCCAGGATGACTATCGCGCGAGCAAGACTCTTACGTTGAACATCGGTTTTCGCAACGAATTGCTCGGTGCGCCCTACGACACACTTTGCCACACCGGCAACACCGATCCCGAACTGGCGAACACCACCGGGCAGCCTTATGTTTATCCCAAGTGCATCAACAAGTTCGGACTCTCCGGTATCAACGGAACGCTCAATCAAGCTGGATTGAACAACGAATACGCATCGGTGTGGGAGCCGCGGATCGGCTTTGCCTATGACGTGGCCGGCCATCACACCACATCGATTCGCGGTGGTTACGGCATCTACAGCGTCCGCGAGGACCTGGGAGCGGTAGACAATCTCGCCATCGTTCCGCCGACTTACCCGTTCCTGGTGGGTTTCGACCCCGGACCAAACAGCCTACAGAACCTGTTTGCCTCGAGCGCTGCGTTCCCCAACGGGGTTCCGCCGCTGGGCGCCGCGCCAACTCAAACTTACGTGCCCACGGCCGCAATCTTTCAAGGCTTCGGGGCATGTTCCTTCCCGCTGCCCCAGCAATGCGGCGCCGGTTTTAGCGGCAATGTGAACAGCCTGATCCAGCTTGCGGTGCCACTGCATTGGGTGGCAGGCACCACGCAGCAGTGGAATTTCACGATACAGCGCGAACTGGGGCGGGACTGGTT